>Ga0233393_1001073_pt1 | contig 9905 bp, 13 predicted proteins | sample 21DmetaG_FD_183170 | JGI IMG/M metagenome (GOLD analysis project Ga0233393, IMG submission 183170) | Seawater microbial communities from Monterey Bay, California, United States - 21D | ecosystem: Environmental > Aquatic > Marine > Coastal | place: USA: California | collected 2016-10-24 | reverse complement strand
AGTTGGCTCACACATAATCTAGTCAATCTGAGGCTTAATAAAAAGTGGGAATCCTTTGATATCATGGAAGAATGTCACGCGTGAATATCAGTAGACATAAACCTAATTTATTTATAAACCTACCGTGTGGCTTGTTTATTTTCTATATGTTTAAGTAAAGCTTCATCCGCTTCCTCATAGGTATCGTACGTGCCCACGCTTTTACGCTTGTACATACCAATAAATCTTCCATATTTATAGAAAATAATATGATTAACTTAATATTTTTTAATGCCACGCGTGACACAGGGTATTTAAAGCCACGGTCTATTAAAAAAATGAGCGACGACTTTGAAGTGATAAAACAATTGGGCAAGGACGGCGCGCAGGGGGTTGTATATCTAGTGGAATTCCCAAATATGTTGCGGGCAGCGATGAAGCAGTTTAAGTCCACCAAATCACCGGCACGCATTCGGGTGGAAGCCGACTTTCAATCCGCCGCGGCCGATGCCGGTATCGCGCCCGAAGTGATGCACGTTGACCTCGAAAACAAGCGCATCTTCATGGAGCCCATGCAGTGCCGAGTGGTCGACGTTCTGGAGCGCACCAACAATCGCTTCGAAGAAGATTTGCGACATATCATGAAAACGTTGGACGAAATCGATATTCTTCACAATGATGGCAACGCCTTGAACTTAATGCTCAACGACAGAGACGAACTCCAAATCATTGATTTCGGCCTTTCCAAGAAGATTGACAGAAAGCTGCGCAAAAAGTGGGGCGATTACCCGAACAAGGAAGTCACGTTATTCATGATGCGTAAAGAGCTAAAGAAATACAACATACATATTCAGTAATCCCCTAAATATTGTTTTAATTGATGTCTAAAGATGTTGCAATTGCAAGTAGAACATGGAAATCCGTAGGAGTCGCAATTTCTACATTCCACAATGTCCTGTACTGCGTTGATGCCCGACTGTTCACACTTTTCCGAGCATTGACCAGTGGCCGAGAGAATACCCGAACAATGTTGGTACACACATTTCGTTCTGGGTGGCACGTTCTTCTGCATAATCGCGTGCAACGTGCTCTGGACGGGTTCACACAATTCCGGCAGCACGGCCATGCGCTTGTGCCCCATTATATTGTCGTATGTCACTGGGAAAACGCGCGTCACGTCCCTTGCACGTGACCATATCTCTTCGAGTTGTTTGTCTGAGAACATACTTTATTTCAAATCTAGTAGTATAAATAAAAAAAAGAATATGTTTTGCTTTTATTTAAATTCGTTATCAATCTTTAGAATACTATCGTATATCACTGTGGGCGCTCCGGGCTGTGTCAGGTGCAATTCTTGCGTACTCGGGATATACAGAAGCCACTTTTTTTTGTTTTGCGCGATGAGAAACGACGTGTCGCTGGGTAACTTGAAAACATGATTTGGGGCAAAGAACAGCCAATCCGCGATTTTTCGGTCGCAGAACGTATTCCACGCACAATATGCACGCATAGAGCGCGGCAAATCTTCGTCGGTAATCATCTGCATGTTTTCGTCCCAATAAGCCGATGGTTCGATTACTTCTTCTCGTAGTTCAAAGGTGTCGGTAAAATGTTGAGTGCTTGCACTCATTTTGGTGACGTCCGAATTTATTTTTTTGATTTGAATCAAATCAAAATTTTAAAAAATGTGGGCCAGCGTTATTTTGATTACAATCAAATTTTTGACGGATATGCTCTAGATTTATTTTTTTGATTTGAATCAAATCAAATTTTTTACGGACAACTATAAAAGATAATAACATAATATAAATGAGGTTAGACCATGTCATTTTAGGTTATATGTTAATGTGGTTTATTTATAGGTCAGCACAAGCGGAAAAGGAGGCGGAAAGGGAGGCGGGAGAACCGCGCGCCAAATTATGACACAATATAACCTATATAAAGTATTAGTGAATCTGTTAAAAAAAATGGGTTTAGGTATCGATGCTCTCGCAAGTTATTTATTTGTATGGATAATAGTATACAAACTGGCCGCGGTCGAAAAGGAGGCCGAAAAGGAGTTCCGAGAACCACGCTCAAAATTATGAGAACATGGTGGGCTCAAAATCGTCCCAGTGTATAATGTCAACCTCTTTACCGAGTTGCGCGTGAACCGCATCTCTTAATTTTTTAATGGGTTCTTTTTCTTTTTGTTTGCGTACGTCAGATTTTTCATCGTAGATTTCTTTCTGACCCTCGGGCGTATATGGGTTCATTTCCACGTACGCCGCCGCCTGTGGAAACATCTCTTTAAACTCGGGCCATTCGCCCTCATGGGGCCCGTTTTTGCCGAACAAATGCCGCATCCATATCACAAAGCCTGGTTCGGATTGCGATGGAAGTCCCCTGTATTCATAAGGCTCTGAAACCCATGACGAATAGATTTTTCTCATGACCACTAATATTTTTTTAGCAATTGTATCTAAATCTTCTCTTTCTGATACATCTTTAATATTATCAATAACGTCTTCCATCTCGTACACATGGCCTTGAGAAAAGTCTTCGAACATCTCATGAATATATTCGTTTAATTTTTCATCATAGATTAATAATTCTTGAACGTCTTCTCTGTCTTCAAAGGGTACGGGCTCTTTTACTCTTTCATACATTGCTTTTTGAGGCAAAAATTGATACGCCCGCCAGTTTTGTATGACAGCGTCCTGCACGATGTCCCAGGACATCATATGTCTAGTGGTAACAAATTGTAGCGCGAGTCCGTTCGAACGAATTGCTTTGCGGACGACGGGAGATATCTTTCGCAGTCTCCAGGGCAAATGTTGCAAAGCGAGACCACGCCAATGTACAACCTTTGCCGCCGCCGGCATATTTGTACACACTTTCTTAGTGTACTCGTCTTCTTTGTCCTGCCATTTAGGCTCAACGCCCTGCTCTTGCAATTTCTCACTCCAACCATATTGATAGCCAGGGTTAGGGGCGGTATTGGGGTCAAAATACCATTCGCGCGGTTTGTCCTGCGGACCACCAAAGTATTTACGACTGAGCAAATATTCGGTAATTATTGGCGCTTTTCCGATGTCTCTCTCTATCAACGTGTGTCGGCGAAAGGGACATTCCACGCGGTCATCCTGAAGCATTTTGTGAATCATAATTCGAACGGTGTCGCGTCCATTATTATTAAGCATGAGTGATTCGAGTGCGGTAAGCTCGGTGTCGGCATTTATATTCTGATTAAGGTCTATGCCCGGAGCGCCCAAAAACACGTCCAACACTTGGTCGTTTAGCTGTTCTAAAGCGTAGAACAACGGAATTCTAAAATGATTGTGTTGGTAGTTGACGTCGAAGTCGGCGTTCACCATTTGTTGGACGCAATCGACGGTCTTCGAAGTAAAATCGTTCAGTTTTTTCAACGTATTTGTTTCGTTCTTTTCTATTTCATGAAGTCTTTCGTCCAATCTTTCTCGTTCCTCTTGCCTTTCTCTGGCTTCATCCGACGAGTCTGACTGGTCGTCTTCCGAGTCGGTCGGTGCGTCAGCAAGTATATCCACTCGGCGTTGCTTGTATTTCGACAGTTTTGAATTTAATTTCAATGTTTCTGCCCCCGCATAAATCAAAAACCTGGCCAAATACGCGTCCGACCTGTAGTCTCTACCTTTCCGTACGAGCTCACATATTTTTGGAATGTAAATGGGAAATAAAGGCAATTCCAGAATGTCCGGTTCGACTTCTAAAACGTGCTCAAAGAGTTTCAACCTCTCTAGAATGTTCTCTCTGGGGTTTTCGGCCGGAGGATTGTTTTGTACATAACTAGCGAAATTGACAAATTCGTGTTGTTCGCTTTTTCCAAATTTATAACCAGGGCAATTCACTCGAAGCAAGTCGTATGTGAGAATGGCATATTGAATGGGAAACCCTGCGGCATTGTTAAGCAATATATGACAAAAATCTTTAGGTACGAATGCGCCTTGTTCGACGAATTGTTTAATAATATTGAAGACGTCATCCTCTTCATAGGCGTCGGAGAGATTCCAAGTATGCGTCAATAGATATTCGATAACGCTTTCACCGTAGATATAATTACCCCACGTCATGAAGCCAAGTGTTTCGGCAGTTTGTGCCGACCAATAGTCATCTTTAAAGTCGAGTTCGTCTATATCCTCGTTTTCAAGCAGTAAGAAATTTAACTCGTGTATGGTCGCGGTCATAATGACGTGTGCGGCGGGAATGTCACAGAAAGAAACATTATCTTTTTTGACCTTGAATGCCTTTTCATGACCGACGAGACTGTACCATCCTGCTTGTGGTTTTTTTTCCAATTGGCCTGTCATCTTACCTTCATCGTGTTGAATAGTAACTATATCGTCTTTCTCGAAGGGTAATGTTTTTTTTGAAATTCGAACGTCGTCAAAATGTTTGTCCCATGCTTGCTGGGAAGGGACATTGCCGTCGGCGTCCACAACGCGTCCATTCATAATTCGACCCCTTTTATTAACTACATCATATACGCCGGATACATCTATGTCTGTTTTCGGCAGGCGATATTCCCCACCGCCCAAATCAATAATAATGGGTGTTGTTTTCATGAAAACGAATGCCCTCGTAAATTCTGTTTGGTTGTGCACGTGAACGAGAATGGGGCCCCATAAGCACGGGTTAAACCCATGTTTAATAGCAAAGTCTAAATTTCTTGGAAGAACTTTTTCAATTTTAGATTGGTAGCGATAGCGATGGCGGCCCTGGCCATCGCTTTCGTCTCCCCATGCGCATATATTGTGATGAACACCAAATCCCGTAAGTACATCTACGTCTAAGTCTTCTTTCAATAAAAAGTCTTTGTCGTGTATAATTTTGTCAATCACTTTCGACGATAATTTGATGTTTTCTCCGCGTTGTTCTCGGTACGCCAATACTTTGCGGAGAATGTCCCACGAATAATTTGGGCCAGACATGTATATATTTTTGTCTTTGTAAAAGGGTATGTTTTCTTCAATGCATTGTTCGACAACTTCCGGCACCTTATATTTTATAGCATGCCAAAACAACGCGGGTGCCGCCTCTTCTTTTTCGGGTTCCGCTCCCAGTTCTTCGCGGCGTTTAACAAGTTCTTCGGATGTATAAAAGTCAAGCAATAATCTGGCCGACTCTTTTCGTTTTTCAGATTCCCGCGGCCTATATTTGTACGTATATTTAAGCGTGATAAGGCTTGGCAAAAAGGGTAAATCGTCCAAGTTTGTAACGACATAAAGTGTGTCGTATCGAAGATGGTTAAGTAATAGCTTTAAAACCTCGGGCCGTTGTATATTGAATTGTATAAAGTCATCATCTCCAATGTTCACGCGGTTATCTAGCAGTAATTTTATGAGCGGGAGATGTACAGGTCGTAATTGTCGGTTCGCCATCTGAATGACGAACGTGAGTGCGCTGCTCTTTATAACAAGGCCGTGCTCGATCACGTCGACAATATAATTACGTTCTGTTTGCTCTTGGGCTCGGCGTCTTTTTAAAAGGGCTTCAACACATTCTATACCTATCCTGTCTTCTGCCGCTAGCAGCGTCGCATACATAAGTGAGTTTAATTCGTATTCGACATCACTACCTGAAAATATAGAGTGCAACGAACGTTTGTTGGTATCCGCGCCTGCTTTGTACAAAGCGGTGATACATTCGGCGTGACCACCCTCGATGGCCCACATAATAGGCGTCCATCCGAGTTCGTCCTCGCAATCGATAATCTCGGACTTGATTCGATTTCTTGGCTGGTTTGCCGCCATCTTTCGAATGCCTTCTGCGTTTCCGTTTTTAGAAAATTCTAATATTTGGAGCTGTTCCGCCGTTATTTTTTCATATGTAGGAGGTATTGCTACAAATTGTTTATACTCGACAGCGCCTTCTTTTCCATCGACAGCGCCTTCTTTTCCAACGGATGACAAAGGGGGAATATCAGGATAAGACATTTTACACGTAAAAAAAGAAACGTTTATAGTTAAGTTTTGTTTAACGATTTTTTTTACAGTGGCGACATATCCATCTCGAACGTTCGTCGCGGTCTTCCCAATCTCGTACCCAGTCGTGTTCACATGCTGCTTCCATCTCGACACGGGATTTATTCATAGTACGTTCTAACTCGTGAAGCTCTCTATATCTTTGCCAATATGTTTGTGTGACTTGTTCGTAATGCTCTTTGGCTTCTGCGAAATCCGCCATTGCCCATAACTTAAAATGAATCTCAAATTCAAACCCACATATGTGTAGTATTTAAGTTTACTTTCCTAAATACAAATGGGCAACTATTTAACAGGCGATTCAAACTGGCATATCTATCGACGAGCTTTATCTACGGACGAATGGGTCAATGTTCCACTTCAAACATGGCCGGGCATTGAGTCCGACGAGGCGTTGAGCAGATTTAAACACGAAGCGTTTTCGTTCGCATTGGGCAAGCACACAGAATATGTGGACACGAAAGCGATATATTTATACAATGGCACGGCGCGCGTGGCGAAAGCCCTTCTCGACCCGGAATCGGGCCAATTACAAATATGGTCAACGGCCATTCGCCAATGGTTAAATCTAGAAGAAAAATTGGCACCAAAGAGATATCCACTGCTACAGACGGAATACTTTTCGAAATATGTACAGAAATATGCGTGGATTGACACACAATCAATAGCCTACGTAAAGAAATAGCGAAGCGTCAATGACACTGTACATAAAAATAGTATATAAAGTTTGTTATTTTTGACTAAGATGTTGTTTCGTCAAGTGTGGTTCATCGCTTGGGCGTTCTTATTAACAATATGTTTGATTGCTTTGTGGGACGTGTCCGAGAAAACATGCGACGCGCACGTCCCTATCTTGTTGTCGCGCGCTTTAACCACAGACCCGTGGCGAGGGCTTATTCTGGTCTTTAATCTCTTGGCAGTCGGCAGTTCTTTTTACCTAAACTCCATCGTCATGGTGTCTGGGTTTTTGGGGTTTTTGTGCGCCTTTTTAGTATCCATGTTTCAAACTAATTCACACAATGCACTTATCGTCTTTTCTGCAGCGTGTATTATGTATGAATGTTATCCTCAAAGCAACGAACGCTCGTGGCAACTCCATTGGTGGAGTACGTTGGTTGTGGGCGTTACGTGTAGTGGGTGGTTGTTGTACTCGGAATACGGCTGTGACACGGAATATTGTGCGGAATGTTCGTGGTGGTACATCTCAGAATATCTGTTCTTCTGGTCGATGTTTTTATTAGTGTGGTGGAGAATTGACCCCAAAGAAGTACTACACGACAAAATAAATTTCGTGGCCGTAGCCACAGAAGAACCTGACGATACAGACAAAAAAGAAGTTGTAAGAAATAAAAGAATTGAGTTTTAGAATATCCATAATTCGAAATGATAATTTGTGTTTTTTTCACACTGCTGTTTGGAGCGATATACTAATTTTTTGTAGTCGGGCAATATTAATTCCTTTGTACTCGCCCCCTCAATGGTGCGATGCACGCGTGTTAAAATGATTCCTTGTAATGTGTAAGTAAATGCTTCGTGGAATACATCGGAACCCCCTATAATATAGACTCTCTGTGTATGTTCATACGCATATTTGATTCCAGCGCCGAGAGAATTTTTCCATACGACGTTTGTTTGTTCAATCGGGCACGGGGCCCGCGTTAATATTATGTTCAATCTGTTTTTCAGCGGTTTTTTAGGTAAGCTATCCCATGTCTTGCGTCCCATGATGACAGCGCCCTCTAAGGTATGCATTTGAAACCATCGTAAATCGTTTTTTAAACGCCATGGTAAATCATTGTCAATGCCAATAACATTATTGTCAGAGACGGCGGCGATAAGGTATAACATTTGTTCAATATTGAAGCGGTGCTTAAATAGTAAAGCGTCATGTTGAGACCATAATATCCATGTGTGCTACTGTTTCATTTTTGACGATGACCGTATTGAAATCCGTGAGTAATATTTCCAGAATATTAAACCGGCATTTGTGACATACATAAATGGTTTTGCATTTCTTTTTGTGCTTGATTGTCATTAGGCGCGACGTGATAATATCGCAATCTTCGCATCTATCTAACCACCCATACGAAGGTAAATTGGGCATATATTATACATGTAAGCCAATTATATACTTCGTCCCCACGAGTACTTAATGAACCGACGCTTCGCTAAAACAAATGTTTTCATGTCTCATAAAAGAAACATCAATAAATATACCTAAACATATAGCAGTTATTCCAGATGGAAACCGCCGCTATTCTCGACGTCTATTTATGAATAGCATGTCCGGATACAAAGATTCTAGCGCATCTTTACAACGCCTTATCGAGTGGAGTCTCGCGAAAGGTATTCAAGAATTATCTGTGTTTGCTTGGTCATGTGAAAACTGGTCGCGGCCCCAAGAAGAAATAGACGGTGCCATGGTACAGTTTGATGCGGCGCTTGACCAGTGGTTGTCCGATGACCAAAAACAGATTTCCTTCGAATTTATATCCTCGTCAATACACAAATTATCTTCGACATTACGTGTTAAAATGCACAGACTAAAGCTACAAACGATTCCTACGGAAAGTACCAAACTAAAAGTATACATCTATATATCCTACGGATTTTCCGAAGATGTTGACCGCATGGCGACAGGCAGATACAAATCGGACTCCGCAATTCCAAACGATATGTCTGAACCCGACCTATTGATTCGAACTTCAGGAGAGCAACGTTTGTCTAATTTTTGTATGTGGCATTTGCGTTATGCCGAGCTCATGTTCATCAATCCTTTGTTTCCAGAGTGTGACGAAGAAGTATGGGACTCGTGCCTGGAAGAATACTCTAGACGTAAACGTAGATATGGGAAATAAGTACTACTTATGTGTATTTCTTTTTACTAATAAAGAACTAAACTATATGTCTCTTCAACAGACATGGACATATATTAAGCAAAAAAAACCCCAGTCACCCTCCGATTTCATGTGTATCATACTCGAATGCAACCCCGATATCACAGAACATGAAATCATCGCTTGGCAACGAGCATCTTGCGATTGGACGACGGGCATTTTTGATTTTGTATGGTTTGCCCTCAAAGTACACCAAGGTCATTCAAAGTGGTTACCACACGTTCAAAAAATGTGGACGCGTGTCAAGACCGTTATCGACGAACATTGCCTAGAGGAATTGATGGCGTCCATGTCCATTTAGACCTGTAATGCGGGTACATCTTCCGTGCGCGCCACGACCTGTTCACCGTCAATCGTTATGACGGATATTGGTGCATCAACGGTCGCCAAAGACGGAACTGTCTCGGCAATTAGAGCATGTTTCCGATTGCCCGTTACTGTGCACGCGGTTATCATCCCGATAATGTTCACCACCAATTCCAGCGCGTGTTGTGTTACAAATATTGACTCCGACGGCATTTTCGAACACTCGTCCTCAGTAATGTATAGTACTTTGTCTGGCGCGAACGAAACATTGCAATTTAGGTCACCGTCTTCAAAAACGTCCGCGCAATCGTCGCACATGTCACCCAATTCATAATAAAACCCGATGGAAGATAGTGCCGATACTATTCCAAACAACGACAACATGGACAATACTATGGTGAAAAAACGTATGGCGTTCTTTCTGTTTTTCTTCACCGCCGCGTATCCATAGTAGGGCAAATACACACCGCATATGAGAAACGAAAAGGAAACGGCTATTAACTGGCTTCGCTCATGGTAAACATTGCATTGAAAAATAAAATACATCAAATTTGCCCAAAACAATGTGCATACCCATTTATGGGTAATTTCTTCGTGAGATTTGACGGGTACGCCATTAACAATAATCAATTGGGGTTCGGACATTTTATTGTGTCGGCCAATGTTTATAGTATTTTTTTTAAAATGTAATGTATTTAACCCGTGGCTTACATCGTAAGTAATG
>Ga0233393_1001066_pt1 | contig 9927 bp, 9 predicted proteins | sample 21DmetaG_FD_183170 | JGI IMG/M metagenome (GOLD analysis project Ga0233393, IMG submission 183170) | Seawater microbial communities from Monterey Bay, California, United States - 21D | ecosystem: Environmental > Aquatic > Marine > Coastal | place: USA: California | collected 2016-10-24 | reverse complement strand
AAGTGGGTAATTCATGAAGAAACATAGAGGAAAAGACCACATCAACGCTCTTGTCATCATAAGGGAGCGCATCGCAACCGGCTTGCCGAAAGTGAACGGCAACACCCAGAGCCTCTGCTCGCGCATGCCCGTACTCCAGGCACGACGTGGCGACATCCAGACCATGCACGTCAGCATGGGGAAAAGCTTGTTTCCACGGTAGCGTGTTGTGCCCGATGGTGCAGCCGACATCGACGATGAGATCTGGGTTGAGATTCGGCCATTTTAGACGAGTAAAGTTCGCCATCGAATGACCAATGTCATCTAGATTTTGGCCCATCACGCCAAAGGAAAACACGTCCAAGCCGTTGTCATAAATGATGCCTGCGGCTGCGTCCTGATCTTCTCCGCCTTGATAGTTGCCTGGCATCAGATGGACGTCCATCTCTCTTGCATAGGCCGGCAGTGAGATCGTTGAATCGAGGGTTAAGGAGCCACCCGTTTTTGCTGGCGACTCGTTCTGGTGCTTATTGAGCGATTGAGGGTCGCTCTCGATGGCTCTTAAGACAGATTGCCAGACTAATTCTTGAGTGGCACAGCGCAGACTGGAATACCATTTGAAGAGACCACGTTCCTTAAGAAACTGATGTACCGCCTCGCCCGAGTCATGATTCTGGTTGGCGGCTGTCCGCGCCGCTTCGTAGTCAGCATGCATCTGGCCTGCAAGATCGGTGAGTACCCAAGCTCGCATTGACGAGGTGAATCGTTCTCGGGCGCGCTGATCTAAATTTTTTTTGAGTGAGAGCGAGTGCTGTAAACCGGCCATGATGTACCCCTCAGTGATGAGTGCTGTTGTGCGCAGTCAGCGCGAATAGCGAGTCGACGTTTTTTTAGCACACTGGATAGCCTTGCTAAGGCAATGGCGATAATGCTATACCAATAGGACAATAGCACGGTGTTTGATTCAGGCGCCGCAAAATCGATGCGTTTCAGGGGGATCCACAGATGCAAATGAGTGTGAAACACGCCTATCTACCGGCAATACTGTCAGCGGCGGTCGCGGCAACCTTACCCACCACCACCTTTGCGCAGTTGGAAGAAGTGCTCGTTACCGCCGAGCGACGCGAAGCCTCAGTGCAGGACGTGCCGATTGCGGTCAGTGCTTATAACGAAGACATGATCGACAAATTACAAATTGATGACACGCTCGATTTGATTAACGTCGTTCCCAATATGTTTGGCGGTAACAACACCGGTCTGGGTACTGCCAATATGTACTACCTGCGAGCGCAGGGTAATGACGAATCCATTTCGACTTTTGACCCACCCGTGGGCACTTATGTCGATGACGTCTATATCACACGCCAGAACGTCAATAACGTGGCTTTGTTCGATGTGGAGCGTATTGAGGTATTGCGAGGCCCGCAGGGCACGCTATACGGCCGTAACACCACGGGTGGCGCGATCAGCGTGGTGATGAAGAAGCCTTCCGATACGATGCAAGGTTACGTTGAGGCGGGTGTGGGTAATTGGGGTAAGACTATGCTGCGCGGCAGTATTGATTTGCCGCTGAGTGAAAATGTGCTGACCAAATTCTCCGCTTATTACGTGGATACCGACGGTTACCTCGAAAATCGTACCGATGGCAAAGACTATAACGAGGCAGATCTCACAGGGATTCGCGCGGCATTGCGTTGGCTGATCTCAGATTCGATGACTTGGGATATTGCGGTGGATGGTGGAAAGTCAGAGGTAGCCAATATCCACGGTTTCCTGGATGGTGACGACCGCTACTCGCTGTCTGTTCTGGGTGACGGGCTGCCAATGGGCGGCGGCATGTCTGACTATGGCAACGAGGTCGACACCCTCAACATCACCTCCAATCTGGCGTGGGATGCCATGGGTGGTACGGCTAACCTGATTTTAGGCGCGCGCTCTATCGAGCAAGACTTTTTGCTGAATTTCCCTTTCTCGCTCGATTTCTTCCCGGACTTTTTCATCATCGATAACCAGGGCGAGCACGATATGTACTCGGCTGAGTTGAAATGGTCTGGCGATATTATGGACGGGCGAGGGTTCTTGCAAACTGGCGTCTACTATATGGACGAGGACAACGAGGTAGATTTTGTGGATTATCTTGATCTCGGCGCTGTCGGGGTTCCTGTGCCGCCTTCTACCGCGTTCACTACGCTTGCCGATCGAGTACTGAGTAATACCACAGAGAGCTTCGCGGTCTACGCTCAAGCTGATATTCAAATCGGCGAGAACGGCACGCTGACATTAGGTGCGCGTTACACCGACGAAGAAAAGACAGTGGACTTTCAGGGGACGGTAAATTCTGCCGGAATGGTGGCCGCCGGGATTCCGCTCTCGCAGAGCGAGCAGGAAATCACGCCACGCGTTGCCTACGCGCACAAATTCTCTGACAGCATGATGATGTATGTGTCGGCTACTAATGGCTTTAAATCTGGCGGTTGGAATGCACGGGGGTCAAGTTCCGCAGCATTACAAGCTTTTGCGCCGGAGACCATTTGGTCTTATGAGTTGGGCATGCGCGCTGACTGGATGGACGGACGACTCAGGACCAACGTCACGGCGTTCTATTCTGACCTTGAGGACCTACAAACAACAGCCGCGACCCCCGATGGGCAGTTCTTAACAACTAATGCCGGTGGCTTAGAGGTGCCCGGGATTGAGGCGGAGATCACAGCGTTGCCCACCGATAATTGGCAGATCTTTGCTGCGCTAGGCTGGCAGAACGCCGAATATCAGCAGTTGCCAGGCGGGTGTGTCACACCTAATGATTCTTTGGCCGCTTATGACGCGAACTGTAATATCGCTGAACCCAAGCGCAGTCCCCATCAAACCTATACCGTGGGGACGTCAGCTGATTTCACTGTTGGCGCTCTAACACTGACGCCAAATGTGATGGTGCGCTATTTAGGTGCGCAGTACCCCGCAACGCGAAACCAAGGCTATGATGGTTCAGTGACCTTAATCAATGCGGGGGTCAAGCTGTCAACCGCCGACTCACAGTGGGAACTCAATTTGGAATGCAAGAACTGTGGCGATAAGGTCTACACACAGTCTTTCTTGTTTACAAGCTACTACAACCTTCCCATGACGTACCAGGCGACGTTGAAGTATCGCTTTGGCGGCTAGTGGAAAGTAAGCACCGCGAATGAGCGCGCGGAATATCAAAAAAGCCCGGTCGCAGATTGCACCGGGCTTTTTTGTGAGTGGGGTTATTCGCGCTGAGACCTTAAGTAAATGGTGAGTCTTATAGGGTGACAGGCGACGTGACGGCGCTTCAGAAAAGGGCCCCTAGTGCATCTCCTCACCGCCACTGACGTTGATTGCCTCTCCGGTAATGAAACTGGCCTCATCGGAGGCTAAGAATGCGCACATCGCGGCGGTGTCACCGGCCTGACCGATCCGCTGCAGAGGGATGCGCGCGGCCATTTCTTCAAGGTACGCCTCCTCGGTCATGCCTTTGAAGGCAGAAAAATACGCATTTTGCGCACCACCCAACGCGGTGGTCACATGGTTCGGACACACTGCATTAACGGTGATGCCTGCAGCGCCATAGTCGATTGCGGCGGTGCGGGTCAGGCCAATGACCCCATGCTTTGCAGCGCAGTAAGGCGCCATGTGAGGAAACCCCGATTTGGCTGCCTGACTCGCGATATTAATAATGCGACCGCCGCGGTCGCCTGCTTCCATGTGCTTGGCAGCCTCTTGGGTGCAATAAAATACGCCGCTGAGCGTGACATCGATGACGAGGCCCCATTCCGCAGGGGTTACTTCGCGGCTGTGTTTCATGACGAAACCAATACCAGCATTATTGACAAGCACGTCTAAACGGCCAAAGCGCGCGATGACCTCGTCAAATAAAGCGGTTACCGAGTCTGGCGAGCGCACATCGCAGGGCAGACACAGTACGTTTACGCCTTTTGATTTGAGCCCCGTTGCGACGGATTCCATGTCGGCAGAGCTGGCGAGATGATGATCACTGCTGTCGCCAATATCGGTCACGACGACGTTATAGCCTTCCTGTGCGAAGCGCAGCAGGATGGCTTAACCGAGTCCGCCATGTCGGCCAGAGCCCGTGCAAACCACAACTTTTTGTGTGTTTTCGTCCATGATGGTTCCTTTGTTGAGGCGGCAGTTCGGTGTGGTTTTGTTGTTTACGCCGATCTGTTCGCAATGGGTTGTCGCACCAGCGTGGCTTATTGCCCCCCGAATGACTAGCTCGTTTGCGGTTCGACAGCACGTGGGTGCGTGACATGCCAGCACCCCACAAAACCAAGACCCGCTCCGCTAAAGCAGATCATGACCATCCAGGGCTGATACTCATAGGCGAGCGCACCCAGATAAGAAAATAAAGCGGCCATACTCATGCCCACAGCGCTTGATAGCCCCGCGGCGCTGCCGCTGTACTGTGGGATGGCGTTGACGGAGCCGTAAAGGGTGGCCGGCGTGAGCACGCCCGAGAGCAACATAGAACAGGCAACGGGCGCTAATATGCCAAACAGTGTGAGGCCGTTAAGCAACAGGAGTGCGGGTGCAGACAAGGACACTACTAGCATTGCCATCACTGTCCCCCTTTGCCAAGTGGGTGTCCCCAGCTTCGCCGAATGACTGATTAAAAATGAGCCCACGACATAGGTGAGTGATAGGACGCCCCATACCGCCCCGAAAGTGGTTATCGACATGCCAAATTGTTGATTAAACAGCGCGCCGCCCGTGGATAGCAGCGTAAAAAACATGCCCTGAATAAAGCCAAACGCACAGGCGTGTCCCCAAAAGAGACCCGACGCCAATAGGGATCGATAGCCGCGCAGCGTGACACGTTGCTCTTGCCGCACTTCAGCTGGCTCCTTAGGAATCGACTTAAGACACCACAAGAGGAGCAGCAGGCCCAGTGCTGCCAACAAGGCAAAAACCGACGAAATGCCGCCTTTCTCTGCAAAAAAACCGCCCAGTATTGGCGCGATAACTGGCGTAAAGCCCATGGCCGCGGTGAGCAGTGCAAAGGCTTTGAGGGCCTCCTCTGGTGCCAAATGGTCTCTGATCATACTGCGCGCGATGACCGTCCCAGCACCGACCCCCACGGCCTGTAAAAAGCGCAGCGCGATCATTTGTTGAAGTGTGGTTGCCAACATCATGACAACACTTGATACGACAAAGAGTGTAAAACCAGTGAGCAGAACAGGCCGCTTGCCGATGCGATCAGCCAGCATACCAACGAGGGGTTGGCTAATGGCCAAACCCATCACATAGATCGAAATAAGGTATTGGAGATCGCCGATGTTGCGATCGAACGTAACACTCAGCAGTGGGATGAGGGGCACCATGATGACCACCCCAAAGGGCGATAAACTACTGATAGCCGCCAGTAGCCAACGAGATATAGTGAGACCGGAATGAGGCACGTAATTGCTCGAGAATCGGTGGATTCGAAATAAGACAGTCGCGGTTATAACACGAGACTGAGTGTGAGGGAGGGACGATGAGCCACAGTTACAGCGGTGTTATCCGATACACCAGCCAACAGCAAGGCCGTCTTGGTCAAGCGCGCGGTCGAGAGCAGTTTGTTATTACGCTTAACGATGACGGGTCTCGATCACTGCGCAGCCATGTGATTATTCAGGATCCGCCGATGGTGGAGCGTGATGTGGTGCTCAGTGTTGATGCATCGTTTCATCCTCGCTCAGCTCAGGTTCGTATCCGGGTGGGAGACGATCGTGAAGGGCAAGCCCTATTTATTTGTGATGCGCACCGTATTTACGGCTCGGGCCGCACGATTGAGGGGGAGGATTTTCAGGAATGCTGGGAGGGAAGTGCGGCAGCCACTTTTTTTGTGACGCATCCGATTCAGGCAGACGCGTGGCTCTTGGGAGGGTTAGGGTTTGGGGCGGAACCTGACCATCGCCAAATCAGCCACTTTCCCACTTGTTCGCTGGATCATCGTGGTGCATCTGGGCCGCGTTTGATGGTCCATGAGCCGCCGCTGGATATTTTTTTTCTCGGTGAGGAGGCCATCACGATTGAAGCCGGACAATTTGCTGCCCTGCATTTCTGTTACGGTGATCCGGCTGTTGATCCTGAGGGAAGCAACCAAGCGGGCGGTCATCCTCGGTATCATATATGGACCTCGTCTGATGGGAACTTTATTGTGTTGCGAGCGCAGGTGGATGGGTACATGCAAACCAGATACGAGCTTGCGTCGCTTACCCAGGGCCCCTCGGGTACGGTGCCTAAGCAGGATTAGAATGTGACCACATGTAATCCAAGCGCCGTATTGACAAAAAGACCGACCCAAATCACCCAGACATAACGACGCACGACACTCATATGAGTGATCATGGCGGTGTTCCTCTCATCACTCGGGCCATCAGTGACCATGCCGAGATACGCGATCGCAAAAGGCTTCAGTGCAAAACGCACGGCAATGCCACAAGCGACCAGTGTCGCAAAGATCGTTATTTTGAGTGCGAGCCATCCTGGCAAGCCGATCGCAAAAGCGTATCCACCGACACCCAGTAGCCCGCCGACTACGGCAAAGCGTAAGCGAAGGTCCCACTGGGTCAGGGAAGGAACACGCTGACCGACCGAACTGTGAATGGCGGCGACCAACGCCACCCAGACCATCACCACGAGCCAGCCGATGAGTGCGGTTCCATCGGGTAACAGCCCAGGCCAGCGCAAGCTACTGAGATGAAATCCAGAGCCCAAAATGAGCGGCATGGCTAAGCGCGGACCCATGTCGCATTCCATCAGAATATTGAAAGCGGTTTGGCGCGACTCCACACCGAGCTCGCTGCGTAACACGTGTCGGCTCGATAAAAACGTGCCGAGATCACCCCCAAGCCAATAGACTAGCGCTAACACGTGGACGTACAGCACAACGTTATACATGGGCGTCTCTCAATGGTGGGGGCAAAGCCACAGAATACGTTCGCCATCTGGCGTGGCGATGTCGTAGCAATGAAGATGTTCAGTGATGACGGCAGGCGCCGTTGCCATACCCTCTGGAGGGGGCGTGTTGCGCCTGATGGATAGCGAGTGCCATCCACAGGGCGGGTGTTGACCCACAGCAACGGGCCGCTCGATCCATTGATCGAGTTCAAAGAGTTGTCCTGGGCTGAGCGCAATCGGAGCGATTGCATGGCGGTGGTCCTCATCGAGCCCATTGCTGCGCGATAAAATCGAAACCCGTGCAGGCATTGCCGAGGGGGCCGCGCAGCCAAGCAACCGGGCATAAAAATCAATGGATGTCTGAATAGCAGTCACCGCATTGATCATGACAAAGCACTGATTCACTTGCTGGGTCGCTGTCGGCAAGGTAAATCCCGGCACCTCACCGGATACCTCTGTGAAGTAAATCAATTCTCCGGCAGGTCCTGCGACCTGCATTGCACGAATGTGCTCTGAGAACGACAACGCAGCCGGCGGGTTCAATAGCGAAAACGCGGGGGGTAGCTCGGCAAAAAGTGCGTCTAGATCTTTGACGAGTACTTCCATTGCCGCCCAGCCGGGTGCTGCAAAAGGGGTGGGAACATCACCATCCCATTCGATGAACGTCAGGGTTTGATAGGGTTCTTGAGACATGAGAATCGTGTGATTGGGGCAGGCTGTGAGCATGGGATCTGTCAGTGCTATGGCAGCGGCACTGTCCGTGCTGAAGGGTGCGTCTTGATAGCCGAGGGCATGGTAGGCGGCCACTGCGTCACTCAGCCTCGGGACTCGCAGTGTCATATTCTCAATCACGACTGACTGATCGTCGCGATCGGCCTAGCTCCAAGAGCCAAACGAGCCCTCATGGTGTTTCCTCAATAGTGACTTCGGTGAGCTCGTAGTGGGTTTGCATATAACCCTCTGCACTGGCCCGCAAAAGGAGGTAGTCATCATCGGCGGTGCACCAAACGTCATAGGGGGGGTGCTCTTCGGGCAGGTTACCAGCGGTACCTGTGACCTGAAAGTGCCGGGCTTGGAAGATGCCGGCTGCGACCTCGATCTGCTCCTCGCCGACGTACACTAAATCAAATGAGGTGACAAAAAAGAACGGGCCAGTGGCGCCGCGGTGATCGGGTGACGTCAGGAACACATTGTTTAGCGAATGAACGCCTGGGCCCTGTTCGAGCGGGTAAAGGCGCATTAACAGTGCATCTCCCACAATGGGATGGCTTTGTAGCCACCCTACTTTGCCGTCTGTTTCTAATTCTTGGCTAATGCGCCCATCGCGTGCGTTAAAGGTTTCACACTCTGCATAGCCTTTTGCAAAGCGCATCCAGCCTGACCCCTCAAATTGTCCGCCGACCGACAAGCGCACAGAGCAATCAATAGGGCTAGAATCTGCATGGTGCAGTGCAATACAAACGTCGCGAGTGACTTTGGGTGCATCGTCAATCTCGCAGTGAGCCAGTAAAACGTCGACGCCATCGGGCTGACAAGTTAGCGTAAAAGCTTCTCTTCCGCGCGTTTCACCCATGCGTTCCGGTTTTCTGCTGGTGTATTCAATTACGCCTCGGATAAGCTTGTGCCCCATGTGAACCCCTTTTGATCTGTCGAGATGCAACTCTGCTCGTCAGATCTTGCTATGTATTAATGATATGTTTTTATATCATGATGCTCTGCACTTCAGCAAAACAGGATCAGTAATGGAAACCAGCGATCTCACCGCACGACAGATTTTTCGACAGCTCCAGGAAAACCCCAGCCGTGCCCGCTTTGGCTTTGGCCAAAAAGCCATCTTGGTGAATATCGACCTGCAAAAGGCTTACACACGGACCGATCTTTTTAAGACGGCGTACGAAACAGATCCTAATCAGCTGCACTATGTGAATGATTTAGCGGGCGCTTTTCACGCACTGGGCTGGCCTGTTGTCTGGACTCACGTCGCTTTTATGGCGTCCGGAGAAGACTGCGGTATCTGGGGCACCCGCACTGATACGCCAGACTCCCTCCAGAATATTAAATTTGGTTCGGAGCGCGCCGAGTTTGATGATCGGCTTCAGATTGATCCTGAGCGTGATGTGATCTACTGCAAGAAAATGCCCTCCGCTTTTTTTGAGACGGCGTTGCAGTCCTTATGTGTCTGGCATCAAGTCGATACAGTCGTTATGACGGGCGGTTCGACCAGTGGCTGCATTCGGGCGACGGCTGTGGATTCTTTGTCTCGAGGATATCGCACCATAGTGCCTGAGGAGTGTGTCGCAGATAAGCACGAGAGTTACCACTTTGCTAACTTAACGGATCTGGCGATTAAGTATGCTGACGTGATGGGAGTGGGTGAGGTGCTAGATTGGTTGTCGCAGCAGGAGCGCTCGTGACCGAGAGAGTGCAATTTCCGGAGCTCTCCCTATACGATTACAGCCCTTACGATGAGCGGCCTAAAATCGTGTGGCCAAATGGTGCGCGTTTGGCGTTTTGGGTGGCGCCTAATATTGAGTTTTACGAGCTCGATCCCCCGATCAATCCTCACCGTCAGGCATGGCCTCACCCTTATCCGCCTGTGCCAGGTTACAGTATTCGAGATTACGGTAATCGCGTCGGCCATCAGCGGCAAATGGCCTTGCTCGACAAATATGGCGTGCGCGGGTCCATTAGCCTATCAGCCGCTTTGTGCGAGCATCATCCTGAAATTATTGCCTTGTGCGCCGAGCGAAACTGGGAATTTTTCAGTCATGGGATTTACAACACGCGCTATACCTATGGTCTGACAGAGGACCAAGAGCGCGAGATGATTGAAGACGCCATGGACACGATTGAGCGCGCCGTGGGTCAGCGCCCAGCAGGTTATCTGGCGCCAGCTTTGTCTCACTCAAATCACACGATTGATCTCTTTGCCGAGGCGGGCGGCTTGTACACCTGTGATCTATTCCATGATGATCAACCGACATGGGTGAATACGCGATCTGGCAAACCGTTTGTCTCCATTCCCTA
>Ga0233393_1001062_pt1 | contig 9943 bp, 6 predicted proteins | sample 21DmetaG_FD_183170 | JGI IMG/M metagenome (GOLD analysis project Ga0233393, IMG submission 183170) | Seawater microbial communities from Monterey Bay, California, United States - 21D | ecosystem: Environmental > Aquatic > Marine > Coastal | place: USA: California | collected 2016-10-24 | reverse complement strand
AAGCCCTCTTCTTTAAATTCTTTGTAAGAAAACGTAAGGTTTTCTATTTTAGAAACAGTAGGTTTTGGGGTAACCAAACTCACGACAACCATGACCAAAATGCTCCACACAAAATAAAATGGGACAGTAAGCAAGAAGTGAATTTCTCCAAATATGGAATGACCTGTGTTAAACTTGTAAACCAAATTTACAATCCCTAACACCACACCTGCAATCAGCCCAACAAAAGCCCCCTGCGCATTGGTCCTTTTCCAGAAAATACCCAACATAAAAGCTGCAACGATTGGAGGGGCGATTACAGAGAGTATTTCTTGGTAATATTTGAGAAGTGTTCCAAACTGTTTGCCAATTTGGGGTGCCCAAGCTACCGCAATTATCAAGACTATTAGCGAAGCAATTTTTCCTACGGCAACCTTTTTCTTGGAAGAACTATTGGGGTTTATTTTGGCATAAAAGTCCATAGTAAATAAGGTTGCTACAGCGTTCAAAAGACCACTCAAAGAAGAGGTTAACGCAGCAACAATGGCCGCAATCATAAGCCCCACTAAGATATTGGGCAGCAAATTCATTACCATATTTGGATACACCAAATCGGGTCGTTCTAGTTCTGGAAATAAATTGATGGACATCACACCAGGGATGATGATTAAAAATAAGGTCAGTACTGTAAGAAAACCAACAAACAAAACGCCTTTACGCCCCTCATCAACTGACTTAGCGGTGAGTACACGTTGTACGAGTTGTTGATTATTGCCCCAAAAAAACATGCCCAAAACAGGAATCCCTACTATCATTCCCAACCAAGGAACAGAAGCATCGTCCATAGGTCTAACTAATTTCATTAAGTAATCCCCTTCCAACAGAAGCTCTTTGACATAAGTCGCACCGCCATTGTAAGTCGCATAGAAAGTCAATATGGCGGAACCTATCAGGAGGAAAATACCCTGCATCAAATCAACCCGAATGGCTGCTGACAAACCACCAGGAATGGTATAGATAGCCACAATGAGAGCAAAAACAGCTGATAACGTAGTCAGAGATGCTTCAGGAAAAACAAGTTTCATCACCATAGATGCTGCATATAGAGATCCAGCGGCATCTAAAAATATATTGACAACAATTGTAATGAAGGAAAAATAATATCTTGAAGCTACATTAAAGCGTTTTTCCAAAAATTCAGGAATGGTAAAAATGTTAGACTTAATGTAGTGAGGTAAAATAAACCAAGCAAAAAACACCATTACCAGTACAGAAATCAAGTTGTAATTGAAAACCGCAATTCCTGTGCTGTAGGCATCTCCTGCTTGGCCAATAAGGGTAGAACTTGAAATACTGGCAGCAAATAGTGAAAATCCGATTACGGACCAGGTCATACCCCGCCCAGCTAGAAAGTAGGATTTTTCATCTCCACTTTTTCGATATCTGAATCCAAGATTCACAACAAATAAGAAGTAGAGCACTATGACAGAAATATCCGCCCATGAGAGTCCATTCACCCAAGAGGGGCCATTTGTCAATAATTCCATAGTTCTTTGTTTAAATAATTTATTGGTTTAAGGTGAACTCTACGAGTTCGTTAACATCACAGGTTGCTACTCCGATGTATTTGTCAGCACCTCCGTAGTATACATACAAAGTATCGCCAATTATCATGTTGCCCGTTGGAAACACACAACCTTTGTAGTAACCTTCAATTTCGTAATCAAACTCAGGCTCCATGATAAAATCTTTGGTTCTGCCCAAAACTTTGGTTGGGTCTTCCAAATCTAGCATCACAGCCCCAACTCGATAATAACCCAATCCACCATCTTCAACACCATGGTAGAGCACAAGCCAACCTTTATCGGTTTTCAATGGAGGCGTGCTTCCACCTACTTTTTCTTCCCAGCCACCGTCAATACCTCCGATGATCATGGTGCTTGGTTCGCTCCAAACCAACATATCTTCACTAAAACGAATCCAAACGGCAGGATTTTTTACACCATATTCTTCACCAATCCATTCCTTGGGTCTATGAAGCATGGCATACTTACCGTTTATTTTTTCAGGGAACAAAATAACGTCTCTGTCATCTAGTTGTGAATCTGTAATTCTCCCCAACTTAATCCACTCTTTAAAGTCTTTTGTCATCGCAAGGGCAGAGTTGGCCATGTTTTCCTTAATAAAATGAGGCGCATGTGAGCCACGGTCTTGTGTTAAAACCTCATCGTGCCTGAAGTTCCAATACTGACCAGGAGGAAACGGTCTGAAAGCATAGGTAACATAGTAGTAATCATCCAATTTGATGATTCTAGCATCTTCTATACAACCACTGTCTGGACCTTCTTCACTGGGTCCAAGCACAGGTTGGTCAGAAACACGCTCAAAGTGAAAACCATCCTCACTGGTTGCATACCCAAATCGAATGACATGTTCTTTGTCATTTCCTGCTGCTCTGTAGAGCATATGGAATTTGCCGTTGTCATAGTAAACACCAGGGTTACAAACGACCAAGGATTCCCAGTCATTTTCGGGGTTTGGATTTAAAATTGGATTGCCTTTAAATTTGTTGAGTTTCATATCAAGAAAACAAGTTTTGATTTTGGTTATTTAATTATTCAAAAATATTTTAGTTCAAGAATTCATTGGTAGGCTCATTGGTCAATGAGTTAGAAAATTAGGTCACAACGGAGCTTCGAGGTACTTTTAAGTGAAAAATGATTTTATGGATTCGAATCTCTAATTTATAAAGTCTTTTTGGATTGCACTTATAATGACCTAAAATGAGAAATATTTGGAGGGTGATTAAACCAATGGGGTTGAATGAACAACTTAATTTTATAACCTAATTTGAATCTATGAAAAAAATCATCGCAAAACTTTGGGTTTTATGTTCGTTTGTTGCGCTAGGTCAAAGCCAAAATGACCAAAGACCAAACATTGTTTTTATCCTCTCAGACGATCATGCAACAAATGCGATTTCCGCTTACTCTGATTTTTATAAGTCTTTTGCCCCAACACCCAATATCGATTTGATAGCCGAGGAAGGTGCGATTTTGACCAATGCCTTTAGCACAAATGCCATTTGTGGGCCAAGTCGAGCTTCTATCCTTACCGGGAAATACAGTCATAAAAATGGATATTACAAGAATTTTAAAGGAGGATATTTTGAAAACACACAATGGACTTTCCCTAAAGCCCTACAAGCCCATGGGTATCAAACAGCGCTTGTTGGCAAGTGGCACTTGGCGTCAGAGCCAACAGGGTTTGATTATTATAAATACCATATTGAAAAAGGAGAGCAAGGGGTGTATTGGAATCCCACCTACAGTGAGAACGGGATGGCTGTCAAAGAAACGGGTTATGCTACCAACCTCACCACAGACTTTGCAATCGATTGGCTTAATACTATAAAAAAAGAGGCGCCTTTCTGTCTGTTATTACAATACAAAGCACCCCACAGAGAGTGGGCTCCTGACACTCCCTATAAAGATCTGTGGGAAAACGAAGAACTGCCTTTTCCAGACACTTTTGATGACGACTACAAAGGAAGAGAGCAAACTGCTGGTGACACACACATGACCATGGATTTCTTTAATAGAAGAGACATGAAACTTACACCACCAGATAGCCTGAATGCCAAAGCTTTGCGCAAATGGTTGGATTATGGGAATCGACCTGGAGAAACAGCAAAACCTGGACAAGAACTTGCAGAGGATGCGTTAAAAAGATGGAAATATCAAACCTACATTAAAGACTATTTGGCAACGATCAAATCTGTTGATGAAAACATAGGACGTGTTCTGGCTTATTTAAAAGCCCATGGACTTGAAGAAAACACCATCGTAGTTTATGCATCTGATCAAGGGTTTTTTCTAGGTGAGCATGGTTGGTTTGACAAACGCTTTATGTATGAAGAGTCCATGAGAATGCCGTTGGTGGTTCGTTATCCTAAAAAAATAAAAGCCCAGTCAAAACTCGAGGATATTATAACCAATATAGATATTGCTCCCACTTTGTTAGAGATGGCAGAGGTTGACATTCCGACAGAAATCCAAGGAAGAAGTTTTGCAAACAATTTGCAAGGCGACACGCCCGATAATTGGCGCCAGTCCATGTACTACCATTACTACGAATACCCTTTTTGGCATCATGTTCAACCTCACTATGGCATCAGAACCCAACGCTATAAGTTGATACATTTTTACTATAGCATGGATGTATGGGAGCTATATGATTTAGAAAAAGACCCCAATGAGCTCAACAACCTCATTCATTCTGAAAAACACGCCAAAATCGTAAAAAAATTAAAACGCGAATTGAGGAAGTTGAAAAAAACATACAAAAACAATTTAAGTTTAGAAGAACTTCGAGCCATTACTGACACAGACTTTGGGGGACTCGAATCAACTAAGAAAAATAAATAATTCAAACATGTCCATTAAAAGCTATTTTACACGCCCCCTTCAAACATTATTAGTCTTTTTGTTTGTCAATTTGACGGTCGCACAAGACTTAGACAATGCTTCCAAAACCAATGTTCTTCTGGTAACGGTTGATGATATGAACTGGAACTCAGTTGGCGCATATGGTGCATCTCTACCCAATTTAACTCCTAATATAGATCAACTGGCTCAAGAGGGAATGCGCTTCGAAAGAGCCTATGTGCAAGCGCCGAACTGTTCCCCTTCAAGAAGTGTGTTTCAAACCAGTCTTTATCCACACCAAAGTGGTATGAGAGGGTTTTTCTATGCTACACCAAACAACGAGACACTACCGGAAATTTTAAAAGCCAACGGATATTTTACAGGGGTTCTAAACAAAGCTGCTGACAGCAGTCTCTCTCCAGATTTTGATCGCTATTGGGATGTAACTAAAAGTTTATCGGGTGCTAATAAAAGATCTGCCCAGGTGTATGGCGAATTGCTGGAAGATTTTCTATCAAAAGTCCAAAAAGAAGAAAAACCATTTTATTGTGTGATAAATATTGCTGACCCGCATAAACCTTTTTATAACGACACACAATCCAAAAAAATGGGGTTTGATGTGTTTGGACCTACCAAATTATATGATTTGGATGACATTGAGCTGCCATCATTTTTGCCAAATCATCCTACAATCAAACAAGAAATGCAAAACTACATCCACTCTGTAAAGAGAGCGGATGACTGTTTTGGAGCTATAAAAAACACTTTGAATCGTTCCAAATTTGCTAAAAACACCATTGTTGTTTTTATCTCGGACCACGGGATGCCGTTCCCCTATGCGAAGTCTTCATTGTACGAAAATGGCTTGCGAACCCCATGGATTGTATCATGGCCAAACAAAACAGCGCCTGGCAGTATAAACGATACTGAGCTTATTTCAGCCATTGACTTTATGCCTACCATTTTGGACTGTTTGGCATTGCCAATCCCGGAGAAATCCCAAGGCATATCTCACAAAGAAGCCATCTTAGGTGAGGAATCGAGAAATGCACGTTTTGTCTTTGGGCAATTTGACGAAAATGCAGGTGGAATTCCAAGGCCATCGAGAACGGTAATTTCAAAATCCTATGGGTATATTTTTAATGCATGGGCTACTGGAAAGTATCCATTCACTTCTGCAGCCAGTTCTCATCCAACCTACAAAACAATGAGACAAATGGCTCAACACCACCAAGAGGTTAAAGAAAGGTTTGACCATTGGTTGTACCGTTCTGTTGAGGAGTTATATGACTATGAAAAAGACCCCAATGCGCTAAATAATCTAATTGATAATCCAGCCTACAGTGAAGTTGTTGATGAAATGCGTCAAGAACTCAGAACGTGGATGAAAAACACCAACGACTATCTTCTACCCGCCTTTGACAATAAAGAAAACCCCAAAAAGCTCAACCGATGGATGGAAAATCAAATCAAACAGGCTGAAGTTAGAACAAAAAAATACAAATGGAAACGAGGCAAAAACCAAAGTGGTAGCACCAAAGCCAACAAAGCACTTTTTGATCCTAACTCAATCAAATAAATAATCGATAATTTTCAAACGAACAACATGAGTCTTTACCCTTTAAAGTTTACCCCAATTTCTAAATACCGCATGTGGGGTGGTGATAAATTAAATACAGTTCTAAACAAACAATTCGAACAGCAACAGGTCGGTGAGTCATGGGAAATATCGGATGTTAAAGGCGAACAAACCCTTGTTGCCAACGGATCACTGAGTGGAAAAACACTCAAGGAATTGATTTCAACTTATCAATCAGAGTTGGTAGGAACGAATGTCTATGACAAATTTGGTGCCGATTTCCCATTGCTGATTAAGTTTATCGATGCCAAAACACCACTTTCCATTCAAGTTCACCCACACGATCACATTGCCAAAGAGCGCCATGATTCTTTTGGGAAAAATGAAATGTGGTATATCATGGACGCCGATTATGAGGCTGAAATTATTGTAGGGTTTAATAAAGAACTCACCAAAGAAAGCTACACCGAACAACTTCAAAACGAAAGCCTTTTGGAGGTGCTTAACAAAGAACAAACCTCAGCAGGAGACGCATTTTATATCCCAACAGGACGGGTACATGCCATTGGTGCTGGGGTGTTGCTTGCGGAAATACAACAAACCTCCGATGTAACCTATCGTATATATGATTACAACAGAGTTGACAAAGCCACTGGAGAAACCCGAGAGCTACATAACGATTTAGCTCTAGATGTTATTGATTTTTCTGTTCATGATAGTTATAAAACAATCTATAACAACAAACCAAACACCAGCAATCAGCTGATACATACCGATTACTTTAGGTCGAACATCCTTACAATCGATCAAAGTATTAAAAAGGACTACTCAGACATAGACTCTTTTGTGATCTATATATGTACTGAAGGAGCTCTAGATCTTACAACCGATCAGGGTTCTTATTCCCTAAAAAAAGGAGAAACTTTGTTGTTACCAGCCTGTGTGAATCAAGTTGTGTTGGCGCCGACACAGGAGGCTAAGCTATTGGAAGTCTATTATTAAAACAGTAAACACTCTCAAATGCACTTGATATGAAGTGATTTTCTTAGATATTGTGAAAATCAAATTTAAGTTGGTTATAAATTGAGTTAAATACTTTCAAAAATCTAATTCTTTAACCGATTAGAACAGTAAACAAACCTTTTAAATAGTTCAATGACAGAAATTTACATGAGAATAACAACTAAGGCATTTTCTATGAAAACAAATTCGATCTGTTACTTTCTTACATTATTTTTCGTTAATTGGCGATTAGGTATTTTTATTATCACTTCTTTAAGTTTGACACCTCAAATTTAGATGTTAATGAGGCATGTATTTGTTACGGTATTTTTAATATTTCATTTAATTATTCAAGCTCAAGAACGCAAGAGCTTAGAAGCGTCTGCTGTTAAAAATGCCCCCGTTATTGATGGAATCCTTTCAGAAGAAATCTGGAACGATTTAAATCCTGCAACTGACTTTTCGATTATTTGGCCCGAAACGCGCCAAGGTAAGAATATACCTGAAGAATATGAGACTACTGCTTATGTAGGCTACGATCAAAATGCGATTTACGTCGCTGCAACTTTAAAACATCCAAATCCCAATAAGATGCCCAAACAGTTTAGTCAGCGTGATGATATTTGGGATGTAAATGCGGAAACTTTTTTTGTGACCTTCAATACATACAATGATGATTTAAACTTTTTTGGTTTTCAGATAACAAGCGCTGGTACAGTTGGTGATGTGTATTCTTCAGGACCTATAGCGTCAGATGATTTTTTATATGATACTGTATTTGATGCCAAAGTACACATCAGTTCAGATGGTTGGAGTGTAGAAATGGTAATCCCTTACAGTGCACTTCGTTTTCCAGAAAAAGAGGTACAACTATGGGGCTTGAACTTTGGAAGAAAAATCCAAAGTTTGGATGAAACTTACGTTTGGAGTCCTGTTAATGTCAATGAGTTAAAATATCATGAGTCCAATGGAACGCTCACTGGAATTGAGAATATTAGCCCTCCCGTAAGACTGTTTTTTTATCCCTATGTTCAGTCATCAATTAATCTTCGAAAAGGAATAAGGCCTGCATCTTCTTATACAGCGGGTATGGATGTAAAATACGGGATAAGTAGCAGTTTTACATTAGACGCATCTCTGATTCCAGATTTTGGCCAAGTTGCCTTTGATAACGTAGAACTAAATCTTGGTCCATTTGAGCAACAGTTCTCTGAAAATAGGGCTTTTTTTACTGAAGGCGCTACCCTTTTTGAGATTGCAGACGGGGGTATGGGAGGTGGATCGTTTTTTTACAGTCGGAGGATTGGAGAAAAAGTTTCAGTAGACGATGATTTATTAGAGAATGATGAGCAGGTTTTTAATTTTGATGACACCCCACAACTATTAAATACGGTTAAGGTTACTGGAACAACAAGCAAAAATCTAAGCATAGGTTTCTTAAATGCCATTACTGACAAGGTAGATGCTGAAATCCAAAACTCATCTTCAAATCAAAGAAGAAAACAAACCATACAGCCTTTAGTAAACTACAATGTAATTTCCTTATCTCAGCAACTGTTAAATGACTACTCATCGGTTAGTGTAATCAACACCAATAAAACTGGAAGTGATGGTTTGTATGGAAACAATGTGGCATTTGTAGCAGACCTGTTTGATGACAATAGAGACTTCAACATTAAAATGAAAGTTTTTGGTAGTAAAACACCAAAAAAAAACAGTGACAACGGATTTAGAGCGGGTATAAACCTAAGTGAGTTAAAAGGGAACTTTAGATACAATGTCAGTTGGTGGGGTGTTGATAAACATTACAAGCAGAATGAATTGGGATATTTTAATTTTATAGACCATCAAAGTTATGCTGTAAGAATAAGCTATCAAATTCTCAATGAGTATGGCTTTCTTAGAAAGTACAGTAACTACTTGTGGTTTAACGACACACGTACGTTTCACTCTTTTGATAGAAAGTTATGGGGCCTCAGATTTGGAAATGATTTCTCAACACAAAACTTAATGGTTTTTGAGGCTGATTTTGCCTACAACTCAATTACTAAAAATTTTGATGAACCTAGAGTCTATAACCGCTTTGTTTTTGAACCAGAAAATTTTCAAGTAAAACTGGGTGTGCAATCCAATAAAAACAAAGACTTTTCATATAAAATTCAATGGAATAATTTTTCTTATTTCGATGAAGATTATGATGAAAATTGGTCTCAAAACAGACTTAATATTTCTACGCTTTATCGTTTTTCAGAACAATTTTCACTCGCATTAAAGTCCAACCATCTTAATTTTAAAGACGATGTTGGATATCTTAAAACAATAAATCAAGATATTTATTTTGGCAGAAGAGATATTCGATCTGTGGAAAACAACATTAACCTTAGCTACTTTTTTGATAGTAAGAAATGGATTAACCTAAGACTAAGAAACTATTGGAGTAGAGCCAAATACGATCACACTCTGTTTCGATTAAAAGAAGACGGAAAACGAACCGAAACAGACTATTCAATTTTAGATTTTGATCCAGATACAAACTTCAATATCTGGAACCTAGATATTAATTTTGAGTGGTGGTTTGCCCCTGGAAGTAATATGGTGGTGTTGTACCGAAACCAATTGTTCAGTAGGGACAACGCCACTGAACTGGATTATCTCAGAAGCTTAGGCAATCTTTTTGATAAATCTACGCAGCACCAATTTTCACTACGGATAAATTATCTGATAGATTTTAATCGGATCAGGAGATAAACTCAATATTAAAGTTGAATTATTTTATCAAGGATAAACAAATCAAAATTTGTTCTTTGTCTTTAATATAGTTCGAACTACCAAAGCTTGGGTCACCATACATACCTCACTTTTTTCGTGAGGTTTTTTTTGGATTTTATAAAAAAGTAAAGTAAACATTACATTATTAAATTATTTTTATATATTTGTAAAGTAAACATTACAAAAT
>Ga0233393_1001055_pt1 | contig 9970 bp, 10 predicted proteins | sample 21DmetaG_FD_183170 | JGI IMG/M metagenome (GOLD analysis project Ga0233393, IMG submission 183170) | Seawater microbial communities from Monterey Bay, California, United States - 21D | ecosystem: Environmental > Aquatic > Marine > Coastal | place: USA: California | collected 2016-10-24 | reverse complement strand
AAAATTACCAACAGGCAAAAAGTATACAGAACTTCGAGGGCTTGTTGATAAATACAATCTCAACACAATTTGTACGTCTGGGAGTTGTCCTAATATGGGCGAATGTTGGGGTGAATGTACGGCTACATTTATGATCCTTGGTAACATATGTACGCGTTCCTGCGGCTTTTGCGGGGTGAAAACTGGACGACCTGAATCAGTGGATTGGGATGAACCCGAAAAAGTAGCGCGGTCTATCAAAATCATGGGAATCAAACACGCCGTTCTGACTAGCGTTGACCGCGATGATTTAAAAGACATGGGCAGTATCATGTGGGCCGAAACGGTAAAAGCCGTTCGTCGTATGAACCCAAACACCACACTTGAGACACTAATACCTGACTTTCAAGGAATTGAAAAACACATCGACCGCATTATTAACGTAGCTCCCGAAGTTGTCTCGCACAATATGGAAACAGTAAGACGACTCACAAGAGCGGTACGCATACAAGCAAAATACGATCAAAGCTTAGAAGTTTTGAATTACCTAAAAAAGCAAGGGCAACGTCGTACCAAGACCGGTATCATGCTTGGACTAGGAGAAACTCGCGAAGAAGTTATTGAAACGCTTCACGACCTTAAAAAGGCAAATGTTGATGTCGTTACCATTGGTCAATACCTACAACCAAGTAAAAAGCACCTCCCTGTGAAAGAGTTCATCACGCCAGATCAATTCAAAGAATATGAAGAAATTGGCTTGGATTTAGGATTCAGACACGTAGAAAGTAGCGCACTGGTCCGCTCTTCGTATAAAGCACAAAAACATATAAATTAAATGGTTCGCGTTGGTATCAACGGGTTTGGACGCATCGGAAGGCGCGTCTTTCGCTTGATCCTCGAGCAAGAGGACATTCAAGTGGTTGCTGTAAATGATTTGGCAGACACCAAAACACTGACACATTTACTAAAATACGATAGTGTCCATGGAAAACTCAATGCTCGAATTGACAAAAATGAAACCCATATTGAGGTCAATAACGCATCTATACCTCTGACAAATCACAACCATCCAAAATACATCGACTGGGCAGCACACAAAGTAGATGTTGTGGTCGAAGCTACTGGAAAATTTAAAACCAAAGACATCTTACAGTACCATATTAAAAATGGTGCTCGAAAAGTAATTTTGAGTGTTCCTCCTGTAGATAGTGACATTAAAACCATTGTGCTGGGCGTGAATGAACACACCATTACCAAAGAAGACCAGATACTATCTAATGCCTCTTGTACCACAAATAATGCTGCACCAATGCTCGCAATCATTAATGATTTATGTGGAATCGACCAAGCCTACATAACCACAGTGCATTCCTACACCACCGATCAAAGTCTGCACGATCAACCTCATCAAGATTTGAGAAGAGCTCGTGCAGCAGGTCAATCCATAGTCCCAACTACTACTGGAGCTGCCAAAGCATTAACTAAAATATTTCCTGAACTTGCTCATACCATAGGAGGTTGTGGAATTCGTGTCCCCGTCATCAATGGGTCTTTAACTGATATTACCTTTAATGTCAAAAAAGAAACTTCTGTTGAAGCAATTAATGAGGCCTTCAAAAACGCAGCTCAAACAAAATTCAAAGGCTTTTTGGAATACACCACTGACCCTATTGTTTCGATTGACGTTATTGGCAATACACATTCTTGTGTTTTTGATGCACAAATGACTTCGGTATTGGGAAAAATGGTGAAAATCATCGGTTGGTACGACAACGAAACGGGATATTCCTCACGAATCATTGACCTGATTAAAGCATTAAATTAGGGCATGTCTATATACGCCTTTACCAAGTCTTCGAATCTGTCTTGGTCGTCAATTTTTGTAGTTATGGGTAAATAATACAAAGCATCATGATTGAGTATTTTTAATCTTGAAAAATCCTTTTCAGTTGTTAAAACCAAAGACTTAGAACTAATTTTATTCAGCTCTTGCGTTGAAAACTCATGGTGATCCGCAAATTCAAGATGTTCAAACTTATGACCTAAACTTTCCAAATATTGCACCAAAGGTACCGAATTGGCAATTCCAGTGACTAAAGTGTATTTTTTATTTTTAATTGTTTGAAGAGCTAATTTCTCTGTTGCAGAGTATATATGTTCATCATAATCAATAGAACTAAAAAACAATTGTTGTCCACTTTGTAATGCCAAACGCTTTTTGATGGTTTGCTTTTCTAAATGGCCCAAATTAGTGGGACTTTTAGTGACTATTACAATTTGTGCTCGCTGCGCCCCTGAACGCAATTCACGAAGGTTTCCTGCAGGCAAAACAATATCGTCGCAATACAAATGATCGTAAGCGGTCAATAAAATGGATAAACCAGGAGTAACCTTTCGGTGCTGAAAAGCATCGTCGAGCAAAACCACTTCGGGCGGATTGTTGAGCGCTAATAAAGTTTCTATTCCACGCTGGCGGTTGGCATCGACAGCAACAGTGATTTTTGGAAATTTCTGAGCAATTTGAAAGGGCTCGTCTCCTATAGATTTCGCTGATGATAAAGCATCTACCAACACAAACCCTTTGGATTTACGCCCATAACCACGGCTCAAAACAGCAACTTTATAATTGGACTGAAGTAGTGATATCAATAATTCAATGGTAGGGGTTTTTCCCGTGCCCCCCACAGACAAATTTCCTACACAGATGACTGGCAACGGGTACGACTTGGATTTCAAAATACCTAAATCGTATCCCCTATTACGAAGATAAACAACGCTATAATAGAGCACATTGAATGGAAATAATATTTTTCTTAAAAGCTTCATCACAACGAAAGTAATTATTTTATCTTTGAAGTTAAACAAAATCTTATGATAGTTCAAGACATCATCAAGCAACTCGAGGACCTTGCCCCTTTGGCCTATGCCGAAGAATTTGACAATGTTGGTCTATTGGTCGGACACAAGGATATGGAAATCTCTGGGGTTTTGATTACTCTAGATACCCTTCCCGAAGTCGTGGATGAAGCCATTGCTACAAACTGCAATCTTATTGTGAGCTTTCATCCTATTATATTCAAAGGGTTAAAATCCATCACTGGAAAAACCTATGTAGAACGCGTGGTGCAAAAAGCCATAAAACACGATATTGCCATCTTTGCCATACACACTGCATTGGATAATGCTTTTGAAGGGGTAAATGCTGAAATTTGCAACCGATTGAACTTAATAAATAAATCCATTTTGATGCCCCAATCGGGAACCGTCAAAAAGCTTACAACATTTGTACCCAACACAGATGCCGAGATGGTACGAACTGCTCTTTTTAAAGCTGGCGGTGGCGCTCTTGGAAATTATGAACATTGCAGCTTTAACAGCCAAGGTATTGGAACATTTGAAGGAAATTCAGAGGCACAACCTGCTATCGGAAAACCAAATGAATTGAAAAGTGTAGAGGAAACAAGAATAGACATCGTATATGCAAAACATTTGGAATCTGGTATTTTGAATGCTTTGTTTCAAGCCCACCCCTACGAAGAAGTGGCCCATGAACTATTTACATTAGAAAACAAAAATCATCACATTGGGATGGGAATGATTGGAGAGCTAGAAGATCCCATGAGCGAAACCGATTTTCTGACTTTTGTAAAACAAACAATGAAATGTGAAATCATAAGACACTCCAAACAGCTTGAACATCCTATAAAAAAAGTAGCAGTTTTGGGCGGATCTGGAAGTTTTGCTATAAGTGCAGCAAAAGCGGCAGGTGCAGATGCTTTTGTGACTTCAGATCTGAAATACCACGACTTTTTTAGGGCTGAAAATCAAATCTTACTGATGGATATTGGGCATTATGAAAGCGAACAGTACACAAAAAACCTTTTAGCGAGCTATCTTAAGAAAAAAATTCCTAATTTTGCAGTCCTTTTATCAAAGATAAATACAAACCCGGTAAAGTATAAATAAACATGGCTAAAAAGAAAGAGCTAACTGTTGAAGAACGATTAAGAGCATTGTACGATTTGCAACTTATTGACTCTAGAGTGGATGAAATACGTAATGTACGAGGAGAACTCCCTCTAGAAGTACGTGACTTGGAGGACGAAGTTGAAGGTTTCAAATTGAGACTTCAAAAACTAGAAGACAGCCTAACCGATATAGACAATCAAATCAAGGCGAAGAAAAACTTAATTGAAGAAGCAAAAGCACTCATCAAAAAATACAACGAACAACAAAAAAATGTTCGCAACAATAGAGAATTTAACTCCTTGGCAAAAGAAGTTGAGTTCCAAGAATTAGAAATTCAATTGGCAGAAAAACACATCAATGAATTCAAAGCACAAATTGAACAAAAAAAGGAAGTGATTGACGGCACCAAAGAACGCTTGAAAGAACGCGAAGACCACCTCAAGCACAAAAAAGGTGATTTAGATGCTATTCTTGCTGAAACCGAAAAAGAAGAAAAAGTTCTTCTTGAAAAATCGGAAGAATACAAAACCAAAATTGAGGAGCGTTTGGCCAAGGCCTACACCAAAATTCGCACCAACGTAAAGAATGGTTTAGCCGTTGTACCAATCGAAAGAGGTGCTTCTGGAGGATCGTATTTTACCATCCCGCCTCAAGTGCAAGTCGAGATTGCTTCGCGCAAAAAAATAATTACAGACGAGCACAGCGGTCGTATTTTGGTTGATGCCGAACTGGCCGAAGAGCAAAAAGTAAAAATGGAAAAGTTATTTTCTACTATGTAACAAATAACCCTACACATACCAAAAACCCTCACCATGCGTGAGGGTTTTTTTTTGATGTACTTCTTTTTTTGTATTAAAAAAATTTTAAATTTGAAGTGAATAGTACCCAAATCTATTCTACAACCATGAAAAACCTGAAACACGTGCCTAATCTATATGCAATTCAGAACAAAGTAAAAACAGGCTTTGTGCTTGAGCATGCTGATTATTCAAAAAATCTCTAGCAAAATAAAGAGACCATTAGATGCTATTATTGATAGATAAAGTATTGATAATAATAGTGTTAAGAGAAAACAAATAAACGGAACAGTGCGTCTATGAACAAATTGTAAACAATACCCAAACGAGACTCAAAATGAGTATTATAAATAAATGTTTAATTAAAATTAAAAAGAATGATTAAAAAATCAATGAAAATGATGTCAGTTGTATTTGCTGCATCAATGTTATTAACTTCTTGCTATTCATACACAAGTGTTGTGGGAAGCGGAGCTCAAGGAAGCAATGAAACTACTAGTTAGAATCATTATGTAATTTTTGGTTTAGCACCTGTTGGTGTTTCTAGTTCAAAACAAATGGCTGGTGAAGCAGAAAATTATACTGTACAGACAAGACTGACTTTTGTTAATGGATTAGTTTCTGCGATAACTTTTGGTATTTATACGCCAACAACGACAACGGTAACTAAATAACCAAAAAAAAAGAAAGGTTTGGTATAAACACCTAACCTTTCTTTAATTATTTCAGACTATATGAAAAAAATAATATTTTATTTTTCAATTATTATTTCAATTATTTTACTGATAGATATTGCAAAAATTTTGAGAACCGATTTTGCAAGATTATCTGTATATGATTTTGGTTATTTGTCAGGGAAAATAATCTTATTTATAGTCTTTGTTTTAATTAGTTTTATGACAAGAAAAGCCATTTTCACTAAAAAGATTGAATAATAGAAAAGTACTGTTTACAACAACCTAATTAAAAAATAGATTTCTATGCGAACACGAATAATTTATCCTAGGAGTATTCCATTTTAACCAAAATTTCACAGAATACCACAAATGGTTGCTTAATTTTACACCAAATATACGCACCATGAAAAATACCTTAATCCTCCTACCCCTATTGTTTTGCGCCTCCATAAGTTGCCAAAATACCAATACACAAAACGCCAAACAACAAGCGGTCATCAACGCTACACCTATTGAAGTTTCACAAGAAAATGGCATTGCAAAGGCGTATTTTGCAAGTGGATGTTTTTGGTGTGTCGAGGCCGTTTATGAAAGTGTACACGGCGTACAAGAAGCCATTAGTGGCTATGCTGGTGGGTTTACAGACAACCCCACCTACGCCCTGAGCAACACCGGCCGCACCGGCCATGCCGAAGCTGTGGAAGTACTATACGATCCGACTGTGGTCTCGTTTTCAACTTTGGTAGATGTGTATTTTGGTTCTCAAAATGTAGCGCAAGTCAACGGTCAAGGTCCGGATAGAGGAGTGCAATACCGCTCTATTATTTTTTATCAAAACGAGGAACAAAAAACTATAATAAAGAAAAAGATAGCCGCCATCGCAAAAACTCAAAAAGTGACTGTTGCCGCAGAAGTGTATCCCTTTCAAAAATTTTGGAAAGCAGAAGACTACCACCAAAATTATGAACGGTTACACCCCAACAATCCTTATGTACGTAATGTATCCATCCCTAGACTAAAGCGTTTTCAAGCTAAATTCCCTCAGCTTTTAAAACAAAACCACTAGTATTCACAAGAGGAGTGAATTTTATAATCGGCGAAAAATAGCTACATTTGAGTACATCCAAAAAGATACACTTGATTGCATTTGAACCACATCTTGAATTTGCGTTAAACTTAGACCGGAACGATCCACTCGCTAAGTACAGAACTGCATTCCACATCCCAAAAGATGAGCAAGGCAACGACTGGTTGTATTTTACAGGGAATTCTCTGGGACTTCAACCCAAGACCACCAAATCGGCCATTGAGCAAGAGCTGAATGATTGGGCCAATTTGGGTGTCGAAGGCCATTTTGAAGCCAAAAATCCATGGATGCCCTACCACGAATTTCTCACCGAAAGTATGGCCAAAATCATGGGCGCAAAACCCATTGAAATTGTGGTCATGAATACCCTCACTACAAACCTCCATCTTTTGATGGTTTCTTTCTATAATCCCACAAAAAAAAGACATAAAATTCTTATAGAAAGTGATGCTTTCCCATCGGATCGCTATGCAGTACAAACACAATTGGAATTTCATGGATATGATACCAATGAATGCCTAATAGAGTGGACACCTCGCACAGATGAAAAATTATTACGCACAGAAGATCTCGAACAAATTCTTGAAACTCAAGGCGAAGAAATTGCACTTTTGCTTATTGGCGGAGTAAATTATTACACAGGGCAATATTTGGATTTAAAAAAAATTGCAGCTCTCGGTCATGCCAAAGGATGTAAAGTAGGTATTGATTTGGCGCATGGTGCCGGTAATATCCAACCCGAATTGCATGATTCTGGTATCGATTTTGCGGCTTGGTGCACCTACAAATATTTAAATGCTGGTCCGGGTAGTCTGGGTGGTGTATTTGTTCATGAACGCTATGCCCACGACAAGACTTTAAAACGTTTTGCAGGGTGGTGGAGTCAAAATAAAGCCACGCGCTTCAATATGCGTCAGCCACTCGATATTACGCCTGGTGCAGAAGGATGGCAACTTAGCAATCCACCCATTTTATCGATGGCAGCCATCAAAGCTGCCTTGGATTTATTCAATGAAGTGGGGATGAACAAATTGAGGGAAAAATCAATCAAACTTACGGGTTATTTGGAATTCCTTATCAAAGGATTGAATCATGCACAAATAGAAATCATAACGCCTAGCGACTCCAACCAACGTGGGTGTCAATTGTCGATTCAAGTGAAAAATGCTAATAAAGATTTACACAAAAAACTAACTGAACAGCACGTCATTACCGATTGGAGAGAACCAGATGTGATCCGCTGCGCACCAGTCCCATTTTACAACTCTTTTGAAGATGTGTTTCGGATGGTAGAAATTTTAAAAACTCTTTTGCCATGAACAACAAAGAAAATATACTCATCATAGGAGCTGGTCTTTGCGGTTCGCTTTTGGCATTACGACTGGGGCAACGGGGCTACAATGTCCGTGTGATGGAATTGCGCCCAGACCTTCGAAAAGTAGACCTCAGCGCTGGACGTTCGATAAATTTAGCATTTTCAAATCGTGGGCTAAAAGCCATAAAAATGGTGGGGTTGGAAGACAAAGTGAATAAACTCTGTATACCCATGCACGGCCGTATGCTACACGATAAAAAAGGTAGTACAAAACTTTCTCATTACAGTGGTCGAAAAGATGAATATATCAATTCAATTTCTAGAGAATTACTCACCGCTTTACTTATTGATGAAGCAGAAGCATTGGATAATGTCAGCATTGAATTTGATGTCAAATGCAATGAAGTTAATTTTGAGCAAAATGTAGCTAATTTCACAAACACAATCAACAAGAGGACCTTTGAGTGTAGCGCTGACCTCATATTTGGAACAGATGGTGCAGGTTCAGCGCTTAGAAAAAGTTACTTCTCAGAACGTAAATTTTTATTCAGCTTTTCTCAAAATTATCTCACCCACGGGTATAAAGAACTGACAATACCATCAACTAAAGATGGCGGATTCAAAACGTTTGAAAATGCACTTCACATTTGGCCAAGAGGTGAATTTATGATCATTGCTCTACCAAATTTAGATGGGAGTTTTACAGTCACTTTATTTTTGGCTTACGATACGGGAACTTATAATTTCAATAATTTAACGACTAAAGAAAAAGTTGTTGAGTTTTTTAATAAAGAATTTCCTGATGCCGTAGAACTAATGCCCAATTTGGCTACAGAATTTTTTGAGAACCCAACAGCGCCGCTAGGAACAATCAAATGTTACCCATGGCAATACAAAGGAAAAAATATGCTGTTAGGTGATGCCGCACACGCCATTGTGCCCTTTTATGGCCAAGGCATGAATGCGTCTTTTGAAGATGTTGTAGAGTTTGATGCATTTTTGGACGCACACACTGGAGATTGGGAAAAAACCTTCAATGCATTTCAACAAAAAAGAAAAACCGATACAGATGGTATAGCCGATTTGGCTATTGATAATTTTCACGAAATGAAAGATCATGTAGCCAATCCTCTTTTTCAGAAAAAACGAGCATTAGAAATGGCTTTAGAAACAGAATTACCAAATGATTATTTTTCAAAATATTCGTTAGTAACATTTTGCGAACACATTGGTTATCATGAAGCTATGACTCGTGGCCGTGCACAAGATAAAGCCATTTTAAACATGTTAGATGACAAAGAAATTGATCAAAACATCCCAATTGATGAACTTCATAAGAAAATAAAAAAAGAAACCAATTCCATTTTGGAAGACGATAAAGTTGCAAAAACTTTACACCATTAAATACAACTTTGATTATGAGTAAAACAGTCACACCAAGAGGCGCATACCCACACACAAAACGTGTAGGTGATTTTATTTTTGTTTCGGGAACAAGTTCAAGACGAGCAGACAACTCGATTGCAGGAGTAGAAATCATAGACGCCATGGGAACAAAAAAATTGGACGCTGCAGTACAAACGCGAGAAGTGCTTCAAAACATAGATAAAAATTTGGCAAAGGAAGGCGCTTCATTGGCTGATGTGGTTGATGTCACCTCATTTTTGGTCAACATGAATGATTTTGCAGATTACAACAAAGCCTATGCAGAGTTTTTTAATCCTAAAAATGGCCCTACACGTACTACGGTAGCGGTACACCAACTTCCCCACCCCGATTTGGTGGTAGAGATAAAAGTAGTAGCGTACAAAAAACAGAGCTAATGACCATAAAGAATTACATCAATGGAGCTAATTGCATGCCGTCAAGTCAAGATTGGCTAGATGTAATTGACCCCAGTACAGGTGAAATTTATGGACAACTTCCAAACTCTAACCGTGAAGATGTACAACAAGCATATGAAGCGGCCCAAAAAGCATTTCCAGAGTGGTCCAAAACAAGTGTAGAAAAACGAAGTACGATTTTAGCCAAAATTGCAGATTTAATTGAAGACAATTTAGAGGTTCTAGCAAAAGCTGAAAGCATGGATAATGGTAAGCCACTTTCGCTAGCTAAAACTGTGGATATTCCTAGAGCTGCCACTAAT
>Ga0233393_1001010_pt1 | contig 10278 bp, 6 predicted proteins | sample 21DmetaG_FD_183170 | JGI IMG/M metagenome (GOLD analysis project Ga0233393, IMG submission 183170) | Seawater microbial communities from Monterey Bay, California, United States - 21D | ecosystem: Environmental > Aquatic > Marine > Coastal | place: USA: California | collected 2016-10-24 | reverse complement strand
ACCCTTCTTAAATCGGAGCCTTTCTTTATCTCAGGTTTCTCTGAAAGGTGATTTTCTTGGAGTTTTACACGCAGGAATATCAAAAAAAATTAGTGAGAAACTCAATATTGGAGCCAGAGTTAAAATTTACTCCTCCAGTATAAATATCGAATCTCTGAATAATTATGGAACCTATGTCTCATCTACCAGCAATGAAAATATCATACGACAATCCTTAAATAATATAAACGGACAAATTAGAACTTCCGGAATTGTTGATGCTGATGATGAATATGTAGATGATCCAAATGAATATTTTTCAAGAACATTTCTCGGTGGTAATTTAGGACTAGGATTAGATGTTGGTCTTACGTACCATTTTACACCTCAACTGGAATTTTCTGGAAGTTTACTGGATATAGGTTTTATAAAGCACTCTAAAAACACTAAAAATTTTAATATTGAAGGGGACTATGTTTTAGACGGTTTAAATTTTCAATATGACTCCTCAAGTCTAAGTAATTACTGGCAACAGGTTGAACAAGATTTTAAAGATAAAGTTATTACTGAACAGACCTATGAAGGCTATACCTCTTGGAGGCCAATGAAAATAAATGCGGCATTTAAATATAGTTTTGGTGAAAGACGAGACAAAAGTTGTTATTCAAAAACACACAAAGAATACTATTACAACGCTATAGGCTTTCAAATTCATAATACCATGAGACCAATAAAACCTCAATTTTCTTTTACTAGTTTTTATGAGGCATCACTATCAAAAAAAATTCACACAAAGTTTACCCATACAATTAATGACTATTCTTCAACAATTTTTGGTGCTGCAACATCCCTTCAATTAGGAAAATTACATGTATTTGGCGGGCTAGATAATATATTAGGTGTTGCAGATGTATCCACTGCAAATACTGTTGCTTTTAACTTTGGATTTAATATTGTAATAGATTAAATATGAAATATAGATACTTTTTTTTTATACTTGTTTTTTTAACTTCTTCCTCTTTTGGTCAAAAAAAGATCCCTTCAAATAAACAGTACGTAATTGTTAAAAGTACATTTGATTTCTTAAAACAAATAGACCGTTACAAAGCCAATTCTTTTACAAAATTTTTATTTTCCAAAGAAGGTTATGTAGTGTATTTAGATAATGAAGAACTTCCAGAAGAATTATATTACAATAAATGCAGTGCGTTGTATGTAGATGTAAAAGATAAATCTAACCTCTTTGCTACCAGAAACTATATAGAATTAATAGATTGTAATGGAAAATTGTTATATACTTCAAAGTTAGGGACTAGTAAACTTAAGGATTTTGAAAGGTCTTACAGACAATCGATTAGAAATGCTTTTTCTACAATTGAAAATTTACAAGAAATTTATGATTCTTTCTCTTTACAAACAATTAAAAAAAAGGAACAAAAACCAAAGGCAACTCAAATAGCTAAAGAGATTCCAACACCATTAGTTACTTCAAATACAACAAGTAAGAAGGAAATAAAAGCATCTAAAGAGCTTTCATTGAATGCTCAGAAAAGTAAAACAGGGTATCAGCTTATAAACTCTAACAATGAACTTGTTTTTGAGATTCTTAAGACGAGTAATAAAAATGTATTTATTATAAAGAACAAAAACGGAGTATTAATTAATACTGGGAAACATTGGTTTGCTGAATATTATGAGGAACAATTATTAGTAACAAGAGCGCTGCAAATCAAGTTTTAATATCCATATTTATCTCCCCATGTTTTTTTAAGTTTTTGTCGAAACTGTTCTTCTCTTGAGCTTTCACCAGGTTCATATATTCTTGTGTTAGAAATACTATCAGGTAAAAATTCTTCGAGCACAAAATTCCCTTTGTAATCATGAGCATATTTATAGTCTTTTCCGTAATCTAGGGCTTTCATTAATTTTGTAGGCGCATTTCTTAAGTGAAGCGGTATAGGTAAGTCACCTGTTTTTTTTACAATTTCTTGAGCTTTATTTATGGCCATATACGAGGCATTACTCTTAGGAGAATTTGCTAGGTATACGGCACATTGGCTTAAAATAATTCTAGATTCTGGATAGCCAACAACACTTACAGCTTGAAATGTATTATTGGCTAAAATTAATGCAGTTGGGTTGGCATTTCCAATATCTTCAGCAGCAGCGATAAGTAATCTTCTGGCGATAAACTTTACATCTTCACCTCCTTCTATCATTCTTGCAAGCCAATATACTGCACCATTAGGGTCACTTCCTCTAATAGATTTTATAAAGGCAGAAGCAATATCGTAGTGCTGTTCACCAGTTTTATCATATCTAACCGATGTTTTTTGAATTTTTTCTAGGACTAATTTGTTCGTGATCGTAATCTTATCTTCATTCCCTACTACCAATTCGAAAATATTCAATAATTTGCGTGCATCACCTCCAGAAACTTGAAGCAAGGCATCAGTTTCTTTTAGTTTAATCTGTTTTTTTGATAAAATAGTATCTTTTTTAATGGCTCTTTTTAGTAATACTATTAAATCACTTTTATCAAATGAGTTTAAGATATATACTTGACATCTAGATAATAGTGCTGGTATGACTTCGAAGCTTGGATTTTCGGTAGTTGCTCCAATAAGGGTAACCCATCCTTTTTCTACGGCTCCTAATAAAGAGTCTTGTTGAGATTTGCTAAAACGGTGAATTTCATCTATAAATAATATGGGGTTTTTAGTTGTAAATAAACCACTGCCTTTTTTTACTTTATCTATGATGTCTCTGACATCCTTTACCCCAGAGCTAATAGCACTAAGAGTAAAAAAAGGGCGCTCAGATGTTGTTGCTATAATATTAGCCAATGTGGTTTTCCCAATGCCAGGAGGTCCCCAAAATATTATAGACGGAAGTATGCCTTTTTTAATTAGCGATGTTAAAATCCCTTGATCACCGATTAAATGGCGCTGACTGATATAGTCTTCAAGTGATTTGGGACGTATTCTTTCTGCCAAAGGTTCATTCATAAGTATAAAAATAGTAAAGATTTATGACAGAAGTTGTTAATTTAGTAAATGGATTTATTTTTGATAAGATTTATGTATGCAAAATAACAATGCTCTTAGTTATCATAAAAATGTACTCTATATTCCAGTAGTTGCTATCCTGGCCATATGGCTTATTTATTGGGTAGAAATTAGATTTGGGTATAATTTTAATTCTTATGGAATTCTCCCAAGAGAAATTAAAGGCCTTAGAGGTATTTTTTTATCTCCATTCATACATAGTGATGCTTCTCATCTCTCTAACAATTCTATGCCTTTATTTGTATTGCTAGCCTCATTATTTTATTTCTACAGACAAATTGCCCATAAGGTTCTTATTTATGGAACTCTTTTATCGGGTTTAATTTGTTGGACTATTGCTAGAGATTCACATCATATAGGAGCAAGTGGAACTATTTATTTGTTATTTAGTTTTATTTTTTTCAGTGGTATTATCAGAAAACACTATAGGCTTATAGCCATGTCTTTAGTTGTTATCTTTTTGTATGGAAGTATGATTTGGTTTATACTACCTACAGAAGATAGAATTTCTTGGGAAGGACATTTATCGGGGTTTGTCATTGGCCTATTATTTTCCATCTTATATAGAAAACAAGGAATTATAAAAGAGCAATATCAATTTTCAAAGTCTGAATTTGATTTATTATTTGATGAAAACGGCAATTTTTCTCCACCAAAGATAGAGGAGGAGTTCAATAAAGACTTAGAGTAGCTTATTAGATTTTATTTAAAAAGATTACGATAATCTTTGACGAATAGCTTCATATAATAAAGCACCACAAGCCACAGAAACATTTAATGAATCTATAGACCCTAATAAAGGAAGTTTTGCTTTATAATCTACAATTTTTAGAACAGACGGGTTAACTCCTCTGTGTTCAGATCCCATAACAATAGCAATAGGTTGTTTGAAATCTACTGCATACAGTAAGTCTTCTGTTTTTTCTGTAGCTGCAACAATTTTTATATCAGAGGCTTGTAATGTATAAATGGCATCTTTTATATGATTAACCCTACAGATAGGAAGTTTAAAAGCTGCACCAGCTGAGGTTTTAATAGTTTCTGCGTTAATTGGAGCACTACCTCCTTGCTGAATAATTATTCCGTTAACTCCAGTACATTCTGCAGTTCTTATAATAGCTCCAAAATTTCTCACATCAGAGATTTGATCTAGAAGTAAGAATAGCGGAGCATCTGTAGCCTCTAGACTAGTTTCGATTAATTTTTCTAAATCAGCAAATTCAATAGGTGAAATCTGAGCAACTGCTCCCTGATGGTTTTTATTTTTAGAAAGTCGATCTAGTTTTTCCACAGGAACAAAACTTGTAGTAATCTTTTCTTTTTTGATACGTGTTTCTAATTCAAAAAATAAATTTCCTCTAAGACCTTTTTGAAGGTATACTTTATTTATTGTTGATCCACTATCAATAGCCTCAATGATTGCTCTTAATCCAAAAATTGTTGTGTTTTCCATAGATGATGTAAAGGTATTATAATTATGACTTTTTATTCAGTGCAACCCATCATTATTTTATTAATCGATATAAAAAAACCTTCCAAAAATTAATTTGGAAGGTTTTAGATTTTATATTAAATCTTATCTTACTAAGATTAAATGAAATCGTGTCTTATAAACAATTTAGAATTGTTAAAGATCCTGGTGATGGGTTAGATGCCGATAGTAATAAAGAACCATCTGGAGCATAAATTTGGAAAGAAACCTCACCTGGGTAAGAATCTCCTGTGTATTCCCAAGCAAACCCTTCAGTTCCAGCAGGAACATTTAAAGTTTCTGTAGAATCAGTCCAACCACAACATGCTGGTCCTCCTGAATAAGAACTTAACATATCAATGTAAACTACTTCAGCATTTCTTGGTCCACCATCAAAAGTAACTTTTATTCCGTCACCTTGCCATCCATCTCCATAAGAATCTTGCATATCAACTACGTAATCTCCTGGTTTTGGAGTACATAATATAGCTGAAGTGTAAAAGAATGGAGAAGAGAAGTAAGAACCTTGTAAACTTCCACTAGCTGATGCAGCAGAAAATTCTCTACCATCAGTTAATTTTAGTGATAGACGTATACCAAATACATCACCTACACCATAATTAGTTCCAAGACCTAAAGCTGTTAGAGCTTCACCTAGAGTTACTGAAATTTCAGTAACAGGTAATCCTTTATCACCAATAGTGAAAGCACTAGCTGGTATAGTTTTTACCATAGCTTCTCCAGATGCTTGTCCACCTGAAACATATACGTCTACTTCAGATAATAAAGCTCCATACTCTTCGTCTTGTTCTTCAACAACAACTGAAAAAGCTGAGTTTAAATCTGATAAGTTATAACTTCCTGAAGTTATCTCTAACTTTCTAAGTACAGCACCGTATTCAACACCGGCAAAGACTTGATCAATAGATTTATCATCACTCTCACAACTGCTTATTACAATAACAGAAAGTAGTAATAAAACTATCTTATTTATTTGTTTTTTCATCTTTTATTATTTTTTAGTTATTAATTAGCAGCTGGAAATCCAGGTGATGCTCCACCATTATCCCAAAATACTGGATCTGTTACACCACTTTTTTGGCTAATATTAGAATTATTATTCGCATGGTCAGCTGGGTAATAGAATGAACGGATAAATCCTCCTGGGTTTGGCTCAATATTTGGCTGTAACGTAGTTGGGAATCCAGTTCTTCTATAGAAGTTATAAGCTCCTAATCCGTTTCCGTATTGAGCTACAAAACTTTGCATTCCTAATACATCCATTACATTGTCTGCAGCATCCCATTCAGCATCAACTCTTGCATAGAAACTATTTACTACAAAAGATAAACCTCCAAAGTAGATATCCATAATTGCATCAAATCTCTCTGTTCTTGGGTAAAAGTTTAATACTTTATCCATAGACTTTGCCATACCTGCAAACATTGAATTTTTAGCAGCAGTTGGGTCACCACTTACTAGTTCTGCTTCAGCAATCAAAAAGTCTTGCCAAGATGCTAATAAGATTGGAGTAATACCATTACCACCGTTACCATCACCATTTTGTTGACCACCGTAAGACCAGTCATCTAATTTACCACCAGCAGGATATACACCAGCCAATGTTCTTAAGAATCCATCTGGTGGAATACCATTGTCATTTCCATGATCTCTACCCCACCATCCTTGTGGGTTTGCACAGAATACATACCCAGCATAGTGCGCAGGAGCATTTTGTAATCCACATTCTAATACTTCTTCATTAGCAGGTGCTCCAGCAATACCTGGAGTTGGGTTAGTTTGTCTGTGGTAGTAGAACATGATACGTGGGTCAGCAATAAAAACACCACCACCAATGTCATATCCTCCATCAAATCCACCTCTCATATAGTCCATTAAAGAGTTAGACATATAAGATCCACCTCCAGTAGCAGTATAGTTACTTCTATATCTTGGATGACGTGAATCAGGCTGAATTGCTTCTGTTCCCCATCCGAATTGGAAATCATCAGCATTAGTAGAAATGTAATTTCCAGATGCAACAATAGCATTAAAATTAGCTAATGCAGATCCATCAACATTTCTTGTATTCATGTATGCATTCATCTTTAATGTATTTGCTGCTTTTGTCCATTTAGACCAGTCTCCATTATAAAAAGGATCTATTCTACCACCTACCCATGTAGGCTCTCCAAGAGCATCACTATTAAAGTTAGCGATTGCTGAATCTAAAAGACCTAACGCAACTGCATAAACACTCTCTCCAGAATCAGACATCGGATTTAAGTTAGCAGCTCCCTGAAATGCTTCAGTGTAAGGAATATCTCCAAAGAAATCTACTAATGTCATTAAGATGTGAGCTTCGATAAACTGACCAATACCTTTATGGTGAGTTAAACCAGCTTCATCAGCTAAAATATTCATTTCTCTAATATCCTGCATGATTGTTTGATATGCAGAACTCCATCTTCCATTAAAACTACCTGGTTGATATGCATTTGCATAATCTCTACCATTCATGTAATCTATTCTGGTAACAGCTCCAGCAGTATTTCCAAAACTTTCTATCAAATATGCATATGATAATTGAATAGAGTTCAGATAGAAATCTGGATCAGCTTGTTCTGGTGCTAGAGCGTTTGGATTTTGTGTCAAATCCAGCTCTGTTGTCTCACACGAAGCAAAGAATAATCCTCCGCATAGAACCAACATTTTAATTAAATTGTTTATTTTTCTCATAATATAAATTATTTTTTTGTTAGAATGAAGCTTTCACAGAAAGTCCATATCTTCTTGAACTAGGTCCGTTTAAATATTCAAAACCTCTACCATTACCAACACCTAATCCAGCTACGTTAGGATCAAAATTAGTGTTATCAGGTATATTTGGTGTATGGAACCATAAGTTGTTAGCTGAAAAAGTAACACTTAAAGATCCGAATGGAGTCTTCTCTAACATAGTATTAGGAAGAGAATACCCTAATGAAAGTTCTTGTAATCTAAATACAGTTGCATCATAAACTCCTAATTCATCTGCTCCGTATAATACGTTAGAGAAATAGTATGTTGAGTTATTGATTTGAGTTGTATTTGTTTCTCCTGCTGGATTAACACCTGGTAGTATAAAAGAGTTAGCTCTATCTACACCAGCTTGGCTTACAACCCCTCTACCTAATAAGGTTTGAACAGTTTGAGAATACATATCACCTCCTTGAGTCCAGTTAAATAAGAAACCTAAAGAGAAGTTCTTGTAATTTATAGTGTTACCCATGTTTAAAACAAAATCAGGGTTTGCATCTCCAATTACGTTATTGTAGTCACTACCTTCAGAAAAATCAAAAGCATTATCGATTACATAACTACCAGCTCCGTTAACTCTAAAGTTACCATTTGCATCTGTTGCAACAGCACTACCAATCATAGTTCCTAAAGAGAATCCTTCAACTGCAGCGTTACCTCTGTTTGTAAAACCTGCAAAAACAACAAGATCTGTATCTGCTCCTAAATCAGTAACAATTGCTTCACTAGAAGAATAGTTAAAGTTTGTTGACCAGTTAAATCCGTTACCTTCGTTTCTAATCCAATCTAAAGTTACATCTAATTCAATACCATCAGCTACAATTTCTCCAATATTTGTTAGAGTACTATCATATCCAGTTGCTGGATCTAATGGTCTGTCTACAACTAAGTTGTTAGTTGTTCTCTGATATATAGAGAAATCAACGCTTATTCTATTGTCTAAGAAACTACCTTCTAAACCAAATTCTACTTCCTCTAAAGTTTCAGGCTTTAAATCTGGATTTCCTAAGAAAGAACTTGTAGAGTTTGTTACAACATCTACACCCTCATCTGTATTAAATGCTTGTGTGTTTAAGCTTAATGTAGTTGCTACTGGATATCCTGAACGGAAGTTTGCAGAAGTTCCTACACCAGCTCTTAGCTTTAAGAAGTTTATAAATTCACTTTCTTGAATGGCTTCGATAGCCTTAGAAGGAAGGAATGAAATACTTGCAGAAGGATAAGTAATTGATCTGTTTTCTTGAGTTAAGTTAGAAACCCAATCTGTACGAGAGGCTAACGTTAAGAAAGCAGTTTGTTTATATCCTAAATCAGCTTGAGCATATGCTCCCATAATGTTTCTTCTTTGAGAAACTTGGATTTCATCTTGCACACCAAAGTTAAAGTGTCTTAACACTCCAAATACTTGTTGTCCTGTACTTGAAACACCACTTCTGTCATATACATCACTTCTTGTTTCCATACCCACTGTAAAGTTAAGGTCAAAACTATCAGAAAGATCATAATTACCTGCTACAGATACTTTGTGGTTGTTAATAGTATTTGTGTTGTTCCAAGTTGAATATTGTCCAGATTGGTTAGCAACACTACCTGTTTTACCACCTTTGTTAGAAAAGTTAGAATTGTTTTCACTATAGGTGTCAAAACCAAATTGATACATTAAGTTAATGTTGTCATTTAATGCATAAGTAAGCGCAGCATTACCAAATACTCTATTTGTTAACTGAGTAGTACCTGCATTTTCAACAGTCCATAAAGGGTGTTGAATACTATTGTTTTGTCTGTAGTAAACAGAACTACCATCTACTGGGTTCTGAAAAGGAAGACCCATTAAATCAACACTTCTTGGAGTATAGAATAAGTTTCCAAAGATAGATGCATCATTACCACCTACATTACTACCGTAACTTGCAGCTACTGGAGGTGATTTAAAGTTTGTTCTTGCATAGTTCATTGTTCCACTAACAGTAAACTTGTTTGATAATTTTGCATTACCACCAATACTTAAAGTATTTCTTCCTACAGAGTTTCCAGGAGTAAATCCTTCATCATCTAAACTACCATAGTTAATGTTGTAACTCATCTTACCATCGTCTGAAGAAGATCGAATGTTGATGTTATTACTTCTTACAACACCTGTTCTAAAGAAATCTCCAACTGAATTATAAGGTCTCCAATCATATCTTGCTCCAGCAAATTCTGGAAAAGCTTGAGGAATACCTGTAGCAGTTGAAGCTGTAGAGTAAGGGTGTTCTAACGTTCCGTTAGCATCGAAAGCACTACTGCTTCCCCATCCTCCAGGACCGTCTCTTTCAAATTTTGGTCCCCAGTTACTGAAGAACCAACCGAATGCTTGATCAAAACCACCACCATATTCGTTTTGGTAGTCAGCTAAAGAAGCTATTTCGTTAAAGAATACTGAAGAACTTACAGTAATTTCTTGTTTTGATGCACTACGTCCAGAAGAACCACTTTTTGTAGTTATTAAAATAACTCCATTACGTCCTTGTGTTCCGTAAAGTGTAGCAGCTGCTAAACCTTTTAATACATTCACACTCTCAATGTTGTTTGGATCAATATCTAGAAAACGACTAGAACCATTGTTACCATCAACAAAATTTCCTTGGCTATTTGTATCACTACTGAAAGGAACTCCATCTACAACAAATAATGGTTGGTTAGAACCACTAAAAGAACTCATACCTCTAATAAGAATACTTGTTCCTGAACCAGATACACCACTTTGAGCTTGAATGTTTACCCCAGAAGCTTTACCAGATAAAATTCTTCCGATATCACCTTCAGAACGTTGTTCTAATTGTTCAGATTTAACTTCACTTACAGCATAACCTAATGCCTTCTTTTCTCTTTTAATACCTTGTGCAGTAACGATGATTTCATCTAAAACCTCACCACCTTCTTCAAGAGTTACATCGATAACGTTGGCAGAACCAACAGTTT
>Ga0233393_1000974_pt1 | contig 10495 bp, 10 predicted proteins | sample 21DmetaG_FD_183170 | JGI IMG/M metagenome (GOLD analysis project Ga0233393, IMG submission 183170) | Seawater microbial communities from Monterey Bay, California, United States - 21D | ecosystem: Environmental > Aquatic > Marine > Coastal | place: USA: California | collected 2016-10-24 | reverse complement strand
CTTGAGTGTGGAGCGTGATGATAGTTTGGGCTTGCCTGATATCCGGGTTGTGAATCTGTAATGCTGCTGTTGAGCGCCGCAGACGTCTCCATTGAGCGGGGCGAACGTCGATTATTGCAAGGCGTTGATCTGTCGGTAGCGTCGGGGCAAGTATGGCAAGTATTGGGTGCCAACGGTGTTGGCAAAAGCAGTTTATTGAGGGCGTTAGCAGGTCTGGCACGATTCGGGGTTGAGGGTTCGATCGCTCGGTTCGAGCCTTTGCTTTATTTGGCGCACGCGCCTGCGATTAAAGGTGCGCTAAGTCCTCTCGAAAATCTGCGCTGTCACCCTGCCTGCGATATCACCTCGTCACCTGCGCAAATCGCATTAGCGTTAGAGGCTGTTCAGCTTGGCGGGTTTGAACATCAACCCGTTGGTTCCCTGTCTGCCGGACAGCAGCGTCGTGTCGCGCTGGCCCGCTTGCTGCTGACCGATGCTCGGCTGTGGTTACTGGATGAGCCTTTTACAGCGCTCGATGGAGCGGGCTGTGACTGGTTGGAGGAGTGTATCCGTGGACATGTCAGTGCTGGGGGTGCCGTCATTTTCACGAGCCACCAACCCAGCCGTTTTAGCGAGCTTCAGCAAGATCTGGATTTAGGTAGTTATGCCGTCAGTTGATCGACCCAGTCTCTCTTTGCTCGCGGCCTTCGGCCGGCAGTTCCGTCGGCATGGTCAGGCGTTGATGGCGAGTCTCACCGATGTTGCGAATCCGCTGCTTTTTTTCTTCATGGTAGTCACATTATTTCCGCTTGGTTTGGGTCCAGATCCACTGCAACTGGCGTCTATGGCGCCCGGGATTTTGTGGGTTGTGGCGTTATTGGCGAGTCTCATGGTCAGTGCAAGGATGTTTGCATCCGATTTCGAGGATGGCAGTCTTGAGCAAATGGCGTTGGCGTCCCACCCACTATCGGTACTTGCGTTAGGAGAAGTCGCGGCACATTGGCTCGCCACAGGATGCTTATTGGCAGTGGTTTCGCCCGTGTTTGCAATGATGCTGGGTTTGCCGTCTCAAGGTTTGGGGGTGCTTGTACTGAGTTTATTGTTGGGCACGTTGTGTCTGACGTTGATTGGCGCGGTGGGAAGCGCGTTGACCGTCAGTATTCGCAGGGGGGGCTTGCTACTCTCACTTTTAATTATTCCGCTTAATGTGCCGGTGCTCATCTTTGGCACCGCCGCGGTCACAGAGGCTGTAATGGGAAGGGATCCATCGACTTGGCTGACGCTCATGGGCGCTTTAGCGGCGGGCATGTTGGCGCTAGCGCCACTGGCGGTGGGCGCTGCATTGCGTATTTCACTTGATAGTTAAGGTCCGCTCTGGGCGAACTGCTACCGAATGTGAATTAGGCCTCAAGGTAAAGGTTTAGGCGCTATAATGCGGGGTATGTGGGCGTTCATTCATAAATTGGGGTCACCCCCTTGGTTCTTCGGATTCAGTGGCACCTTGGTGCGCTGGCTATTGCCGGTGACCGTTCTGCTGCTTGCGGTGGGTGCCTACTGGGGGTTGCTGGTTGCCCCCCCAGATTTTCGTCAAGGTAATTCTTATCGCATTATTTATATCCACGTTCCTGCAGCCGTTGTGGCGTTAGCAGGTTATTACGTGATGGCCATCGCTGGCGCAATCAGTCTGATCTGGCGGATTAAGATGGCCGATGTGGCCATGCGCGCGGCCGCCCCCGTGGGGGCTGTGCTAACGGCCGTTGCATTAGTGACCGGGGCGATTTGGGGCAAGCCGACATGGGGCGCTTGGTGGGTGTGGGACGCGCGGATTACGTCGATGTTGATCCTCCTGTTCCTCTATCTTGGTGTGGTGGCGCTGTTTGAAGCGTATGAAAATAAGACTGCTGCGGCAAAGGCTTGTGCGGTACTGACCTTGGTCGGCACCGTTAATATCCCTATTATTTATAAGTCAGTCGATTGGTGGTACTCCCTGCATCAACCTGCGTCGCTCAAATTTACGGGTGAGTCGGCTATTGATGCCAGTATGTTGTATCCGTTATTGGTGATGATTGGCGCATTTTATTTGCTGTTCGCGATGTCCATGCTGCTAAACATGCGTGCAGAGTTGCTCTGGCAGCATCGTAATGCGCATTGGTTGCGACAACGGTTGGATGTGTCTTGATGTATTTTGAATCACTTGCTGCCGCATGGCACATGGATGGCCACGGTAGCTATGTTTGGATGGCCTACGCTCTGACGACGATGGCGGTAGTGTTGATGGTTTGGTTGCCACTGGCACGCTTTCGTCGGCACTTGCGATGGGTCAGCGCGGACCAGCTGCGGCAAGCCGGTGATAGTCAGTTATAAATGTGGGTAACCACACTGCCCTCTGATCGAGAGGGCTCATTGAAAAGAGCGGGTGCTATGACAGATCAGTCCATCAAGGCAGTCACAGTGAAGCGGTGCGTTACCGCCTGGAGTCGCTGAGATGCACCCCGCGCGAAAGCAACGCCTCATTTTGGTCAGTCTTGTGGTAGTGCTATCCAGTACCGCCATTGGTTTGGCGGCTTACGCACTCAGAGATAACATCAATCTGTTCTACCCGCCGGCCGAAGTCGCGGCGGGCAAGGCGCCGATTGATCGCACAATCCGGCTAGGGGGAATGGTGGTTGAAGGCAGTATTGAACGTAGTCGTGATGAGCTCGACACCACCTTTTGGGTCACAGACTACAAAGCGTCGGTCGCTATTCGCTACAGCGGTATTTTGCCAGACTTGTTTGCGGAAGGAGAGGGCATCGTCGCTGAGGGTCGGCTTGACGAGCAAGGCGTGTTGATTGCGACCCAGGTACTGGCGAAGCATGATGAAAATTATATGCCCCCCGAGGTTGCTGCGGCGCTCGAAGGGAATACGCCACGCTCCGCTGCGCCGTATCAGCCATGATCCCAGAAATAGGACACCTCGCCCTTATTATTGCCTTCGTATTTGCGATGGGACTCGCCGTGATTCCGATGTGGGGAGCGGTGCGCGGCAATAGTGCCGCGCTGAATCTCGCGCCGACCCTGGCTATGGGCGTTTTACTGTTTGTGGGCATTGCCTTTGCCATGCTCGCAGTCAGTTTTCTTAAAGATGACTTTTCAGTCGCCGTCGTCGCGGCAAATTCGAACAGCTTGCTGCCGGCTATCTTCAAGTTTTCTGCTTTGTGGGGGAACCACGAAGGTTCCCTTCTACTGTGGGTGCTCATACTATCTGGGTGGATGGCGGCGGTGTCGTGGTTCAGTCATGGACTGCCAAGCGTGATGGTCGCCCGTGTCTTGAGCGTGATGGGCATGATCGCGGTTGGTTTTCTCGCTTTTTCTCTCCTGACCTCGAACCCCTTCGAGCGTTTGTTACCCAACATACCCCTCGATGGCAATGACTTAAATCCACTGCTTCAGGACCCGGGGTTGATTATCCATCCACCGCTTTTGTACATGGGTTATGTTGGATTATCGGTACCGTTCGCCTTCGCGATCGCAGCGTTGCTGGGGGGTAGATTGGATGCATCGTGGGCGAGATGGTCGCGTCCATGGACCAATGTGGCTTGGGGATTTTTGTCGCTGGGGATCATGCTGGGAAGCTGGTGGGCCTACTACGAGTTAGGTTGGGGCGGCTGGTGGTTCTGGGATCCGGTTGAAAACGCATCCTTTATGCCTTGGTTAATGGGCACCGCATTGGTGCACAGCCTCGCTGTCACCGAGAAGCGGGGGGTGTTTCGGGCGTGGACCGTATTGCTCGCTATTTTTGCCTTCTCCCTGTCGTTGCTGGGCACGTTTTTAGTTCGCTCGGGCGTCTTAACCAGCGTCCATGCTTTTGCTTCTGATCCTGAGCGCGGGCTCTTCATTTTAATATTCCTCGCATTGGTCATAGGTGGTTCGTTGCTTTTGTATGCCCTGAGAGCCCCTACCGTCGCGAGTCGCATTAATTACACGGCGGTGTCGCGGGAGTCGCTGTTGATGGTCAATAACCTCGTGTTCACGGTATCCACCATCATTGTGCTGCTGGGCACACTGTTCCCGCTGGTGATGGATGCGTTTTCGTTGGGCAAGTACTCTGTTGGTCCGCCTTATTTCAACGCAGTGTTTGTTCCCTTGATGGCATTGGTGATGCCTTTTATGGCCGTTGGGCCTTTGTCGCGCTGGCGTGAGGATTCCGCGGCTCGCTGGTTACACGAGTTGCTCGTTCCGGGCGCAGTGGTGGTGGTGTTCGCGCTGGCGTTGCCGCTGCTTTTTGGGGCGCGGTTTAATGTTTGGATTGCGCTGGCGGTGCTGCTCTCGGGATGGGTGGCAATCGGCGTATTGAAGGACTTGTGGCGTCGTCTCGGTGTGGGCTCTGGCTATGGGTTGAGGTGGCAGACGTTAACCCCGAGTTTCTTAGGGATGGCAACGGCGCATTTGGGTTTTGCGTCCGTTGTGATGGGCGCGGTAGTCGTGACCCAGCTGAACGAAGAGCGCGATCTGCTGATGAAAGTGGGGGACGTTGAGTTCCTCGGGGGATATCGTTTCGAGTTGACGGCTTTATCTCGTCAGGCGGGACCTAACTATATGGCAGATCAGGCGGTTTTTGAGATCACACAGGGGGACAAGGCCATTGCGACCTTGGTCCCTGAAAAGCGACGCTACTTTGCGAGCGGGCAAATGATGACCGAGGCGGCGATTGACGGGAGTGTCTGGCGTGATCTTTATATTGCGTTGGGAGAGCCGGTCGAAGAAGGTGCCTGGGCGGTTCGACTGCAGTTCAAGCCCATGGTGCGCTGGTTATGGTTAGGAGGCGCGCTCATCGGCTTGGGTGCACTGCTGACGGTAGCAGACAGGCGCTACCGCAGGCAGTCAACGTCACAGTCAGCCGCGATAGCGGAGGCGACGGGGCTTGCGGGTTAAGCGATTCATTCCCTTAGCCGGCTTTGCGTTGTTGGCGTTACTGCTTTTTAAGGGATTGTCGATTGATCCAACGGCCCTGCCAGCGGCCCGTCTCGGCCAACCGTTTCCGGACTTTAGTCAGCCAGAGCTTTTGACGGAGGAGGTGATCGGGGCGTCGGCGCTGCAACCTCGGCCTGCTTTGGTCAATGTGTGGGCGACCTGGTGTTATTCGTGCCGCGTCGAGCACCCCTATCTGCTGGCTTTGGCCGCGCAAGGCGTACCCATTTACGGCCTGAACTATAAAGACGAATCAGAAAAAGCGCGGCAGTGGCTCTCTGAGTTGGGAGATCCTTATCGTCTCAATATTACTGATCGCGATGGGACGGTGGGCCTTGATCTCGGTGTTTATGGCGCACCAGAAACGTATGTTCTAGGGCCAGATGGCGTCATTTTGCATCGGCATGTGGGCGTGCTTGATGAGGCGGTGTTTGAAAGAGATATCCGTCGCTTCTTTACGGCCCCTGGGAGGGTGGCTCAAGCAAGTGCTCAGGAGGGTGGTGAGTGATGCATCGTTTGTTGTGCGCGCTCTTTCTGGTGTCTTCTTCAGCGTGGGCAGTCATTGAAACGTATGAATTCTCTTCGCCAGATTTGTCCTCGCGATATCACCAGTTGAGTCAGGAGTTGCGCTGTCCTAAATGTCAAAATCAAAATATCGCAGACTCTAACGCACCCATAGCGCGAGATCTGAGGGTGGTGTTGTATGAGCAGCTGGAGGCTGGTCAAACCGATGCCCAAATCCTCGATTTTATGGTGGCGCGATACGGTCAATTTGTCCGCTACCGACCTGAGGTCGATCGCCAGACGGCCCTTCTGTGGTGGTCCCCTCTGTTGCTACTGGTGCTGGGTGGTGTTGGGGTGGGGCGTCATTTCCGCAAAAAAGATCATCATCCTGCCCAAGGGCTGACTGCTGCGGAGCGGGACCAGGTGGATCGATTGCTAGAGGACCGACTGCCGTGATCGATGATTTTTGGATCGCCGGGGCGGCGCTGTTGCTCGGCGCGATAGTGTGGGTGGTGGTATTGCCCCGGTATTGGCAAAGACAGTACCCCACGGAAACCAATGAAGACTGGCTGCGTCTCAGGCAGCGCGAGTTAGTAGGGGAGTCTGAGCAATTGCAACAGGAGGCAGCATTGCGGCTCATCGAGGATGGCCTTGTTGATGACGTACCACGCTCGGCGGACCCCCTCATCTCGTCCAAGGCTTCCCAGTGGGCGGGCGTTTTGCTACTGACGGTACTGGTGGTGTTGCTCTACCAGCGATTAGGCGGCTGGGAGGACGTCAATATTGCCCGTGCGTTATCTGATGTTGAGCGTGCTCAACCGGCCGACATCATTGCGCTGATATCGCGGATTGAGACTCGCGCGGAGGCGAGGCCCGCTAACGCAGACTATGCCTTGCTGTTGGGCGAGTACTATTTATCGGGTAATGATCCGGCGGCGGCATTTGACTACTTTGATCGTCTCGTTGTGATGGGGGCATCGGCGCCTGAAATCTTAGGCAAGGCCGCTCAGGCAGAATTCCTTGCTAATGATCGGCAGCTCAGCGTAACGGCTCGGGCGCGTGCAGAGCAGGCGCTGGCGGTGAATACGGCAGAACCGGCGGCGCTGGCGACGCTGGGTATGGCTGCGTTTGAGGAAGCCGATTTTCGGGCCGCAATTCAGTATTGGCAACGCTTACAAGCGTTGGAGTCCCCCGGTTCCCCCGGCTACACAATGCTGGCACAGATTATCGAACGCGCGCGACTCGAGTTAGGTGAGGCGCCTCCGCGACTGGTTGACGATTCACCGGAAGAAGCGCCATTCGTCGCGTCGTCCGCTTCGCTCGGTGTCGACGTGATGGTGAGAGTGCCTGAGGGCGCGCCTGTCCCGCCCAATGGGTCGGTGGTGTTTGTGCTGGCGCGTGCCGCAGGTGCTGAACAGGGTATGCCTATCGCAGTCAGCCGCACCCAGCCGGAGCGTTGGCCGCTGTCGGTGAGACTGGATGATCGGCTATCGATGGCTGGCCAGCTGATATCGGAGAGCAAGGCCGTATCGATAGAGGTTCAAGTATCGATTGATGGCCAGCCGGGCCGAGATAACGCGCTGTATTGGGGGCGGGTTGACCCAGTGACAGTGGGCGGTGCCGAGCCGGTTGTCATCGCCTTACGTGGCCAATGAAGGGCTAATTCAGCATCAGCCATAGTGTTGTTGCTCGGAAGCATATACACTACATCTTGTGTTTTTAGCTCGCTTCGACGCGCCCCGTGCCGTAAGCGTACCCGATAGGTATCCGGATACATAAATGCGCCTGAAATCCATCAAGTTGGCCGGTTTTAAGTCCTTTGTTGACCCCACTACCGTGCAGTTCCCAGGCAATATGTGTGCGGTCGTCGGTCCAAACGGTTGTGGCAAGTCAAATATCATCGACGCGGTGCGATGGGTGATGGGAGAAAGCTCCGCAAAGACGTTGCGTGGCGAGTCCATGACAGACGTCATCTTCAACGGAACGACGAGTCGCCAGCCTGTGAGTCAGGCATCCATTGAGCTGATTTTTGATAATACAGAAGGCAAAGTTGCGGGCGAATTTGCGGCCTATAACGAGATTTCTGTGCGGCGCGTCGTCACCCGAGAGGCCCAGTCGGAATACTACTTAAATGGTGCAAAGTGTCGTCGGCGCGATATCACGGATTTATTTTTGGGGACCGGACTGGGGCCACGTAGTTACGCGATCATCGAGCAAGGTGTGGTGTCACGGCTTATCGAATCTAAGCCAGAGGAGCTCCGGGTCTTTATCGAAGAAGCTGCAGGGATTTCGAAGTATAAGGAGCGCCGCAAAGAGACTGAGAACCGGATGCGACGCACTGGAGAGAATCTAGAGCGGTTGACGGACTTGCGCGATGAATTGCAGCGCAATCTCGCTCATCTGGACAGGCAGGCGAGAGCGGCCGAGAAATACGCTGAGCTCAAGGCTGAGGAGCGGCAACTGCAGGGTGAGTTATTTGCCATTCAGTGGCGTAATTTGACAGCCGCTAAAGGCGCGGTGTCTGGCGAGATTGCGTCGTTAGAGGTTAAGCGAGAGGCGGCCAAGGCAGAGGTCACCCACACTACCACGCAGTCCGAGACGGCACGGGTCGATCAGACTGCGGCGACCGATGCACTGCATGCTGCACAGGAACATTACTACAGCGTCGGTGGTGAGGTGACTCGCATTGAACAGGCATTGCGCTATGCGCAAGAGCGGCGTGGTGAGTTGCAGCGAGACCTCGAGCAGACCCGCACTAATCTGCAGCAAACTCGTCAGCACCTGGAGGGCGATCAGCGGCAGCTGGTCAAATGGCAGGAGGAGCTTGGGCAAGCGGAGCCGGCGCTGGATGAACTCAAGGTTGCCGCCAGTGCCGCGGCAGCAAGCCTGCAAGAAGCCGAGCGTGCTGTGCAGGTTTGGTCACAAGGCTGGGATGGATTCAATGACCGGGCGCAGGGTCCAAGCCAAACCGCTGAGGTACAGCAAAGCCGTATCGTTTATCTCGAGCAGGTGCTGACCAAGCTGCAAGAGCGGCTCCAGCAGCACAAATTAGAATCAGAGTCGTTGGCAACGGATCAGGGTGAGTCTGCGGTAGAGCCGTTACAAACCAATATCGATAACGCCGATCGGGGTATTCAGGGCAAAGAGCAGGAAATTCAGACACTGCAGAAGCAGTTGACGGAATCACAAACCGCCATTGAGCAGGGCCGGCAACAGCAGGATGCGATAAGGGCGACTATTCAGGAAAACCGTGGACACATAGCTTCGCTGACGGCGTTGCAAGAGGGCGCTTCGGATGATCGCGAGCGCATCGCGTTGTCCGACTGGATTGAGACAGAGGCCGTACAGTCATTAGGGACTGTTTATGCCGCCCTCGAGGTCGACACGGGATGGGAGGCTTCGGTTGAGCAGGTATTGGGTGAGGCGTTGTCAGCGCAGGTGCTAAGCGACTCAGATATGGCAAGTTTACCGAGTGTCGCGACCTTGCCGGCGGGCGCGTTTCTGGTGGAGCAAGGGACGCGCAAGGCGGGGAGCTCAGAAGGGACGTTAGCGGCGCACGTCAAAGGGCCCGCTGGCATTGTGCAGTGGTTGCGGTCGATCAAAGTGGCAGGGGATCTTGCGGAAGCGCGACGGCGCTGCGCCGAGCTCGAGCCGCACGAATCTGTCGTCACGAAGGATGGACACTGGCTTGCGAACGGTTGGCATCGGCGCAGGTCTGGTGCCGATGCCGCGGCCGGGATCATTGCCCGTCAAGCGCAACTGGAATCACTTCAAGAAGCGCTCGCAAAGGGCAATGATGAAGCCGTGGCCGTAGAGGTATCGCTGAGCGACCTGTTGACTGCCAGGGGGGCACTGGAAAAATCACTGTCCCAAACTCAGCAGAGTTTGCAGCAATTGATTAATGAGCGCGCGGAATGGGTTTCAGAGCGGAGAGCCGTTGCCACGAAGCTCGAGCAGCAAATGCAGCGCCGCAACCAACTGCAGGAAGAAATCAACGAGAGCGAACGCCAGTACGAACAGGAGCAAGCAAATCTTGCGCAAGCAAGACAAACCCTAAGCGCTGCTTTGGACCAGATGGAGCTCGATCGTGTCGAGCGGGATAACTTGCAGAAAGAGCGGGTGACTTTGACTGAAGCGTTGGCGCAGCAACGAGAATCTGCGCGTCTGTCTGCGGACGTACTCATGCGCTCTGAGCTACAGTGTCAAAATTTGGTAACACAGGTGGCGACGTTAAAAGAAAGCCTCTCTAGGATGGAGCTGCAGCGCCAAAATCTAGAATCCCGCGAAACTGAACTTTCCGATACGTTACCGGTGGGGCAGGACCCTGATGCTGAAAATAAAGCCAAATTGGCGGAGCTGCTCGATCAGCGAGTCAGTGCTGAGGCGGAGCTGAATATTCAACGGGCACGGGTTGGCGACATTGAGGCTAAATTGCGAGAGCTCGATAAGCTGCGGCTCGAGCAGGATCAGGCGGTTCAGTCGCTGCAAGCGGAAATCGAGGGCTTTCGTCTGCAGGAAGCCGAGAGCGGTGTGCGTCTTGAGTCGCTGGTGAATGAAATTGAAAAGCGTGACGGGGTGCCGCAAGAAATTGCTGCCGCGTTACCAGAAGAGGCGAGTGAATCAGAGTGGCAAGATAAAGTGGTGCGGGCAGAGGCGAGAATCAATCGGCTGGGCCCCATCAATCTGGCAGCGATTGACGAGCACGCGCAAGCCTCTGAGCGGAAGCAGTACCTCGACGCCCAAAACGAAGATTTAGAAACGGCGCTTGAGACGTTGCGCGCAGCGATTCGCAAAATTGATAAAGAGACGCGGCAGCGATTCAAGGATACGTTTGATCAAATTAATGCGGGGTTTGCGGAATTATTTCCGCGGGTGTTTGGCGGGGGTACCGCCTGTCTAGAAATGACTGGGGACGACCTGCTAGATACGGGCGTGGCGATTTTTGCGCGACCTCCGGGAAAGAAAAATTCAACGATACACCTGCTATCGGGAGGCGAGAAAGCGATGACTGCGATTGCATTGGTCTTTTCGATTTTTCAACTAAATCCCGCGCCTTTTTGCA
>Ga0233393_1000973_pt1 | contig 10496 bp, 10 predicted proteins | sample 21DmetaG_FD_183170 | JGI IMG/M metagenome (GOLD analysis project Ga0233393, IMG submission 183170) | Seawater microbial communities from Monterey Bay, California, United States - 21D | ecosystem: Environmental > Aquatic > Marine > Coastal | place: USA: California | collected 2016-10-24 | reverse complement strand
CAATATTCCGGCTTGGCGTATCTGTGGGGGCCAAGGCTGGTGCATTTTTGGTCGCAATGGCTCTGGTAAACAATTGCTTGACCGGTTGCTGGTGGGTGAGCTCTCCACAGAGGCCGGTTTGGTTGAGCGAGGGATCGCTATCGCTGACATCGCACTCATTTCATTTGAGAGTCAGCAAGCGGTCTACGAGCACGAACGCCGATTGGCCGCCACTGATTTGCTCACGGATGATGAGTCCGGTACCCGAGTCGCAGACTTCTTGCCGTCTGACAGATTGGGCGATCCCCTGATCGATCAACTCAATCTGCGGCATCGTTTGCAGGCGTTTTACCGAGAGCTCAGTACCGGGGAGAGTCGCAAGTTGCTGGTGCTCAAAGCCTTGCTTGAGGATTCGCGGCTACTGGTTTGCGACAATCCGTTCGATGGTCTGGATCCCGGCGCCGTGGCGGCGATATCAAGCGCTTTCGAGCACGCGATTCAACGCGGTGTCGCAGTGATATTGCTGTTGAGTAATCGGTCCGATATCCCGGCCTGGGTGACCTGTTTTGGTTATGTCGAAGACGGTGTGCTGGCGGTGCTGAACGCAGGGTCGCGAGAACAGGCATTGATTGAGCTGGGGGAGTGCGTTGCCGAAAGCTCGCAGGCGCAGCCAGGTATTCCCGATGATGCTATTGCGCTGTCACATTATGATGCACCATTTATCGCGGAGCTGGCCGGTTGTACCGTGCGCTACGGTGGGCGCCCTGTCATTCATGAACTCTCGTTCAGTATTGCGCCCCTGCAGCATACGTTAGTGACTGGGGAAAACGGGGCGGGCAAATCGACTCTGCTGGGGTTGATCACAGGTGACTGCCCGCAGTGCTTCAGCAACGACGTCACCGTCTTTGGTCATAGACGGGGGACAGGTGAGTCCGTTTGGGACATTAAGCGGCATCTTGGTTTGGTCAGCAATGACTTACATCGTCGCTATACCGTGAGGTGCGACGTGCTGGCGGCGGTGTGTTCAGGGTTCCATGACTCGATTGGGCTGTACGATCCGTTATCTGATTTCCAAACGCGGCTGGGTCGTGAGTGGTTGATGGCGGTGGGCATGGAGGCGAAAGCGTCGCTGCCGTTTCACTCCTTAAGCTATGGAGAGCAGCGCCTCGTGCTAATTGCGAGGGCGATGGTCAAGTCGCCCTTGCTGTTGGTGCTCGATGAGCCCACACAGGGACTGGATGAGGTTAATCGGGACCGCATCTTGAGTTTTCTGACGACCATCGAAACGCGACGCCACAGCACCTTGCTATTTGTGAGCCATCGGCAAGACGAGCATTTGCCGCTTTTCCGTCAGCATCTCCATTTAAAACTGACGCTTTAAACAAGCGGACAGCCCCACTCGACTGCTTCCTAAACTGAGTATGTGAGCCCTGTGGCGGTGTACTTGGCCCGTCTCGATAGCGAGATTCGGATCGACCCCCTCATGACGACGCGCATTGTTCAGTTTTGGTGCTGGCGACCCTTGGGCAAGCTCCTTGGTGCTCGTTCAAACCATGGGCTGTACTGTAGTGAGCCGCGCGCCACGCTCAAAGGGATCCTGCCAGTCGATTGGGGGGCATGCCGTTTTCGCAGTCAAGATCAGATATTCAGTGACGATAGACGGGTTGCGAATGTTAAAATGACAGTGGCCGGGTGACAGTCATGCTGGCAAAAGGCTTGGGAGCCACTCAGTGATCGGTTTACCGTTTCAACAGTACCTACCCGGTGTGATGGTATCGGCTGCACTGGCCATCGCGGCCACGGTGGTTTCCTCGCGCTACGGTGCGCCCGCTATGTTAATGGGCTTGCTGTTGGGTATGGCCTGCCACTTTGTTGGCGATATCAAAAGAATGCAGTTGGGCCTAGATCTGATGGCGGGGCCCGCACTGCGCTTTGGTGTCGCGCTACTGGCTTTGCGATTGACGTTTTCAGATTTAGTGCAGTTGGGCTGGCAATCCGTATTGTTTCTGATCGCCGCAATTGGGTTGACGATTATCATGGGCGTGATCAGTGCTAGGTTACTCAAGGTCGATCGAGTCCTTGGCATATTGACCGGCGGTGCGGTAGCAATTTGTGGTGCATCGGCGGCAATGGCGATAGCGAGCGTATTACCCGAATCGGAGAATAAACAGAAACTCACCTCGTTTACGGTGATTGGCGTGGCGAGTTTCAGCACCTTCGCAATGATTTTTTATCCGGTCATCGGCAACTATCTGGGACTCGACGATCAGGCCATGGGCTTTTTTATTGGCGCGGCGATTCACGATGTGGCTCAAGTGGTGGGTGCAGGTTACAGCGTCTCCCTGGAATCGGGTGATGCTGCGACCTTAGTGAAGCTGTTCAGAGTGGCCATGCTCATGCCCGTTGTCGCGTTAATCACGGTGTGGATTACGACGTCCCATAGCGATCCAACCGTGAGCCGACGAATACCCCGAGTGCCGCTATTCTTGTTAGGTTTTTTAGTGTTGTTCACGGCAAATAGCACCGGGTGGATTCCCGTTCCAGTGAGCCAGTCGTTAGCGGGTATGGCGCCGGTATTGTTATTACTGGCAATCACGGCATTGGGAATGAAGACGTCGCTGCGCGACATCATAGAGATTGGTGTGAGACCTGTGGTGTTACTGGGGCTCGAAACGCTTTTTTTGGCGGCATTGGTGTTAATTTTTCTGGGCTTACGTTAAGACGGTGCGTTGGCGCTTGCGTCGGGACAATACTGTGAGTAGGCGCTGTGTCGAGTGAGTGCACTCTGCAGGACTGGCGACAGTGTTCAATCGAAGGTGTTGTTAATCGATGGTGTTGTTAATGGGAGGGCTACATTAAGATGCCCGGTCTGGCGTGACGCTAATGTCACACCGTCTGGTTTGATATGACGCGGGTGCCACGCGCAGATGTCTCGTGGACTGATAAGCAACCAATAGGAGACGATATGTCTTTTCAACTCTCAGATTCTGCGCTGCTGCGTAACTCCTCGTTTATCGACGGTGTTTGGCAGGAAGGCGAAGGGCACAAGTTACCCGTTGTGAATCCAGCAACGGGAGATGTGGTTGCTGAGGTGTTAACCACTGATCGCGTGGGTACCGAAAAAGCAATTGCTGCTGCCGATGTGGCGATGAGTGCTTGGAAGGCTCAGCCGGCCAAGCATCGAGCGCAGGTGTTGCGCCGTTGGTATGAGTTGATGATGACGCATCAAGAAGATCTCGCCCAAATCATGACGATTGAGCAGGGTAAAGCAATTGCCGAGAGTCGCGGTGAGGTGGCCTATGGCGCGGCGTTTATGGAGTGGTTTGGTGAGCAAGCTAAGAGAATCGATGGCGATGTGATACCGGCTCCCTCGGCAGATAAGCGTGTGATCTGTATTAAGCAACCGGTCGGTGTGGTCGCGGCGATTACGCCATGGAATTTTCCGAATGCGATGATCGCCCGCAAGGCGGCTCCAGCGCTGGCTGCGGGCTGTTCTATAGTGATCAAGCCGGCCTCGGAGACCCCGTTGTCGGCTTTGGCTATGGCCGAATTGGCGCATCGGGCAGGCGTGCCCCCTGGTGTTGTCAATGTGGTTGTGGGCGCGTCCTCGGCGATTGGGCCCGCACTAACAGACAGCCCCGTCGTGCGTAAACTCACGTTCACTGGTTCAACCGATGTGGGTCGACAATTGGAGCAAGCCTGTGCGCAGACCTTGAAGCGCACCTCAATGGAGCTGGGTGGCAATGCGCCTTTTATCGTCTTTGACGACGCTGATATTGAAGCGGCCGTGGCAGGGGCATTGGTATCAAAATATCGAAATAGCGGGCAAACCTGCGTCTGCACAAATCGAATTCTCGTGCAGGACGGAGTTTACGAGCAGTTCGTCGATCGGTTGGTGACCGCTACTGCGGCGCTCAAAATGGGCGATGGACTTGATCCTAATACTGATCAGGGGCCCCTGGTCAACGAGGGAGCGGTGGATGACGTGGAGCGATTAGTGGCGTTATCGACCGCCGCAGGGGCGACTATCGCTTTGGGCGGGGCACGGTCTGACTTGGGACCGTGCTTTTATCAGCCGACGATATTGACGGATGTGACACCGGATATGGCGGTTTTTCGCAATGAGATTTTTGGTCCAGTTGCGCCCGTTACCGTATTTCATGATGAGTCAGAGGCGATTGCACTGGCGAATGATACGGAGTTTGGATTGGCCGCTTATTTTTATACGCGTGATATCGGTCGAGTATGGCGGGTTGCGGAGGCACTCGACTACGGGATGGTGGGTCTTAACGAGGGCATTATCTCGAATGAAATGGCGCCTTTTGGCGGGGTCAAATGGTCAGGTTCTGGGCGCGAAGGGTCGAAGTACGGCATCGAAGATTATTTAGACATCAAATATATTTTGATGGGTGGGCTCGACCGCTAACGAAGACGAGTTGACCGGGAGTCGAGGCCGGTGTAATCGCCGCGACGAATTAGTGAATAACGAGACAAAGGATTATGGATTCAAGTCAGTTTCGACAAGCGCTTGGGGCGTTTGCCACGGGAATTTGTCTGGTTACTGTCAGAGATGACACGCTGGGATCTCTGGCGATGACCGTCAACTCATTCTCGTCGGTATCGCTAGAGCCGGCGCTGGTCCTCTGGAGTATTCAGAATTCTTCTGATCATTTGCAGATTTATACGGAGTGCCCCCATTTCGGCATCAGTATTTTGACGGCGGAGCAGGCCGCGTTATCGGCTCATTACGCCCAACGTGGTGGTCACTCTGCACTGGAGGAGCATTTCGTCGAGGGGCCTTCCGGTGAGCCACAGTTGATTGGTGCGCACGTCCATTTTACCTGTGCGACACATGCTGTTTATCCAGGAGGAGATCATCAGATTATTCTTGGAGAAGTGCTGGATATGACAATGCAAGACGCCTTGCCCCTCGTCTTCTATGGAGGCGGTTATAGAGGCCTCAGTTGAGGCGACTACATCCCGTTCATAAATCGGCTGTGATCAATTTTCGTGTCTTCTCGGATGGGCTTGAGCGCGGCGGCATAGGCCAGTAGTAGGGTGCTTGCATAGTGCGCTCTGGCACCAAATTCAGCCTGAAGGTCCGTGTCATTCTGCGTCGAGTCATCGTTGCAGATATCCTTGACTGATCGAGCGATCAAGTGCTCCGGCAGCCAGCATACCCGGTTGTTTTTGTAGCTACTCATTCTCAATTCAGCGATCACATAGGCGCCCCCTTCACCGGCAGATACCGCACAGGCGAGAGCCGGCTTATGCGCCAGTTCTGGCATGCCAACGCACAAAAAGAAGTTTTTGATGGCGGCGGGGGCCATGCCATGCCACTCCGGCGCGACGATGATTACCCCGTCGCTCTCGGTCAGCTGCGCACTCAATGCCTTCAATTGCTGCCATTGCGGCCCGTCATTCCAGATGTCTTCATCCCATAAGGGGAGGGGGGTGGTACCTAAGTCGCGGATCCATGTGTGAGCGCCAAATTCGGTTTCAAGGAGTGTCGACAGGAAGCGACCTACTTTTGCGCTTTGGGATGCTTTGCGATGACTCCCGGTGATGATGCCGATGTTCATGGCTTAGCGACCTAAGCGCCCAGCTCGGCAGAAAACAGCGCCAGGGTTCGTGCCTTAGCCTCAGTGGCAGCGGTTGCGTCATAGGCGTCACGCTGGTCGCAATTAAAACCGTGGTCCGCGGCATAAATGTGTACCGGTAAGTCGGGTTTTTGTGCTTGGAAGGCCGTCACCGATGCCATCGGAATATGCGCGTCGAGTTCGCCGAAGTGAAGAATGGTAGGGCAAGAGGGCGAGAGGGCGGCGTTATCGGGAATGCCACCACCGTAGTAAGCGGAAGCAGCTGATACGTTATCTAATTGGCAGCTTGATAGCCAGGTGAGCAGTCCGCCGAAGCAGTATCCGACGATGCCCACTTTGCCATGGTGCGACGCATGGCCGATAGTGGCTTGTAAGTCAGTGAGAGTCTGCGTCATGTCCAGCTGTTGAAAGGCGAGTTCGATTCCCTTGGTCATGCCAGCTTCTGAGTAGTCCAGTTGCACATCGTGTTCAAGGCGGTCGAAGATGGCTGGGGCAATGGCATAAAAGCCTTCAGCTGCATAGTCATCCACCACTGAGCGGATGTGCGAGTTGACACCAAAAACCTCTTGAATTACCACGACAGCGCCTTTGGCGTCGCCGCTGGGTATTGCTTCATAGGCGCCCAGTTCAAATCCGTCGGTACACTTGATCTTGGTTAAAGCCATGATGACGCTCCTATACACTGACATGCAGAATGATTCGACGAGCTATTGTGAACAAACTGAGTCGAATGTGAAACACTGTTTCTGCGAACCGGTTGGTTCCTTGTGGCTTGCCATCAGTGCTAGCCTGACGAGGTCTTATGTTCATCGCCGGGGTGGGGGACGAGACTCTCGCTGCTCCGCTAAACCTCCGCTGCTAAATGGGGACTGCTTCACCCGTGTCCCAATAACCGAGGATTCAACCAGATGCATCGCTTTACATCCTTAATATCTGTGCCGGATTTGGTCGCGAGGCAGTCAGATGAGAACCTCGTCATGCTTGATGCGTCTTGGTATCTGCCCACCGATGGCCGTGATCCTAGCGCTGAGTACCTCGCCCGTCACATCCCTGGTGCCCATTTTTTTGACATTGATGCCGTTTCTGACAAAACCAACTCGTGCCCCCATATGTTGCCGACTGGGTCGATCTTTTCCGAGCAGATGCGAGCATTCGGCATTGGCGCCGATACGGAAGTGGTGATCTATGACAGCAAGGGCGTGTTTTCTGCACCGCGAGCGTGGTGGATGTTTCGTGTCTTCGGGCACCGGTCGGTCAAAGTCTTGAATGGCGGGTTACCAGCCTGGCTCGCCGCAGAGCGGTCGACAACAGCCGCAAAAAGCCCAGTTGCGGTGCCTGCCAAGCCCTTCTCAGCGCAGTATTGCCGGGAGTGGGTGGCAGATAAGAATGATGTCGCTATGCATCTAGCCCAAAATTCTGCGAGGGTCGTGGACGCTCGCTCGGCGTCACGGTTTGCCGGTGCGGAGGCCGAACCTAGGCCTGGGGTCCGACCGGGCCATATGCCCGGTGCTCGTAACCTTCATTACGCCAAAATGACGACGGGTGAGCCAGCCGTACTGGCGCCTGAAGGGGACCTGAGGGCGCTCTTTGATGCAGTGGGTATCGACCACTCAACGCCGGTAGTCACCACCTGTGGATCAGGGATTTCTGCATGTTTGCTGGCGCTGGCGTTGACTGAGGTGCACCCCGGACCCGTTGCGGTTTATGACGGGTCATGGGCTGAATGGGGCGCAGATCCCAATTGTCCAGTAGAGAGGGCGTGATCGTTGCCTCAGTGTCTGCTATCTTCACGCGCGATAGCAATGACTGACACCCTATGACGCATCTGTATTTAATCGGAAACTGGAAAATGAACGGCAGCCGCGAGGCGATCGCTCAGTTTGCTGAGCAGTGGGCTGTTCCGATGTCAGAGGCTTTGCAGGTCGCCGTCGCTGTGCCACATCCCTATTTGCAGCTCCTGGCAGAGTCGCTGCCCCAATTGGGTTTGGCGGCGCAGGATTGTGCACCAGAGGCAAAAGGCGCGCACACCGGCCAGGTGTCGGCCGGCATGCTGGTCGATTGGGGCTGTCAGTTCGTCATTATCGGACATTCAGAGCGCCGATCCGATCAAGGGGAGACCGATGCGCTCATTGCGGAAAAAGTGCATGCCGCGCAGCGGGCTGGTCTAAAAGCTGTGCTGTGTGTGGGGGAGAGTCACGCCGCCCGCGAGGCGGGAGAGCACAAAACGATTGTGACGAGTCAGCTCCAAGCCGCCCTCGCTGGTGTGGATGCAACGCGTCTATTGGTAGCGTATGAGCCAATCTGGGCGATTGGAACCGGTCTGACGGCGTCGACCGCACAGGTCGAGGAAATGCATGCCGTGATCAAGGGCGAGCTCGCATCGCACTTTGGTAACAAAACAGGGGTGCCGGTGTTATACGGTGGTAGCGTGACTGCTGATAACGCTCGGTCACTGTTTGACTGTGCCGGCGTCGACGGCGCACTAGTGGGCGGTGCCTCTCTGAGTGCTGCGTCGTTTTCAGAAATCACTCAGGCCGGTTTGGCCCAATTACAGGCTTGATATGAGTATTGATCCCAACACCCCCGTCCTGCTGGGCGCCGGGCAGGCAACAGAGCATTTAGATGATCAATTTGTAGGCCTGACGCCACAGCAACTGGGGGCCAGAGCCTGTCAGGCCGCACTGGCGGACACTGGGGCTCAAGAGACGCTCGCGACGCTGGTAGACCGGTTGGCCTGTGTCAGGCTGTTCGTCGACTCCGTGCCGGAGGCAATGGCGCCAGTGATTGCTCCGTTTGGACGCAGCACGAGCCCGCCACTGTCGATTATTCAGCAATTGGGTTTGCCCAATGCGTCTGCCATTTACTCTCGCTCCTGCGGTGACGAGCCACAGAGGCTGGTCTTCGAGTTGGGGAACGCGATCAGAGACGGTGAGATTCGGGCAGCGGTCATTTGCGGCACTGAGGCGATTGCGACGTCACGCCATTTACAACGCATGGGTCAGACGGTGAGTTGGGATGAAGATCCAGTGGGTCACACGGATGATCGAGGAGCGGTGATGGACCTGCTCTTTGACACTGAATTGAATCGTCACGGTGCTTTTGCGCCGGTCGATATTTATCCACTGCAGGAACAGGCTCGACGCGGTGAGCTGGGTATGGATAAGCCGGCCTACCGGGAGCAATTAGCGGGGTTAATGTCTCGTTTTGCTGAGGTTGCTGCGCGTAATCCTTATGCGATGTTTGAGGCGCCAACCACGCTCGAAGCCATCCGTGACGAATCGCAAAAAAATCGGATGATCAGCGATCCGCACCTAAAATCGATGGTGGCCAAAGATGGGGTCAATCAAGCTGCTGCGCTGGTGATGACCCGATACGAAACAGCCGCGTCGCTGGGTGTGGCGGATAGAGCTATTTTTCTCCATGGTCACGCCACGGGGTCGGAGCCAGCGGTACTCAATCGTCCATCACTCGCTCAGGCTGAGTCGATGACAGCGGCTTATCATGGGGCGCTGCGCAATGCCGGCATTGGAGCCGAGCAGCTGGGTGCGATGGATTTATACTCCTGCTTTCCAATTGCGGTATGGTGCGCGATGGATGCGCTGGGCATCTCGCTGGATGATCCACGCCCTTTAACCTTGACCGGTGGCCTGTCTTTTTTTGGCGGTCCCGGCAATAATTATTCGACCCACGGTATCGCCGAAATGGTGCACTGGCTGCGAGCGAAGTCCGAGGCAAGTTATGGGCTTGTTGGGGCGAATGGTGGATACCTTTCGAAGCATGCAGTGGGTATTTACGCCAATGTGAGTAGCCCTTTTCCGGAGCGGGTTAGCGAGCCGGACTTTCCAACGTTTGTCGATACCATTGAAAAGCCGACGGGCCTCGGGCGGATAGAAAGCTACACCGTTCAGCAAAAAGGCGGCACCACCCGCGCCATCGTGGTGGGCCGGCAGTTGTCTGATGACCGTCGCTGGGTCGGTGTTGCTGATCCCACCGATGACGCTTTACTGAGTTGGTTCAGGGATGGAGATCCCATGGGGGCACATGTCACTGTCAGTGCTGAAGACCGCAATATTGTCCGTCGATTGACGGATGCCTAAGACTAAAATCATATCGTTAGAGGAGTGAAGTAATGGATGTAAATGGGAAAGTGGCTGTCGTAACCGGTGGCGCGTCAGGTATTGGTCAGGCGGTAGCACGGCGCATTGCCGGTGCGGGCGGCAAAGTGGTGATCTTTGACCTAAATGAGGAAGCCGGCAATGCAATGGTCGCCGAATTGGGCGCGGATCATTGTGTTTTTGCCAACGTTAACGTGGTGGAAGAGGCCTCGGTCAAAAGTGGGATTGAGGCGGCGGTCGCGGGTTTTTGCGCCATTCACGTTTGCGTCAACTGCGCGGGCATTGGTAACGCGGCTAAGACGTTAGGAAAAGACGGTCCGTTCCCCCTCGATTTATGGAACAAAGTCATCTCTATTAACCTGACGGGCAGCTTCAATGTGCTGCGCCTCTGTGCCGAAGTCATGGCGAAGAATGACCCTGTGACAGACGATGGTGGGCGTGGCGTGATTATCAATACGGCCTCGATTGCTGCCTATGAGGGGCAGATGGGCCAAGCTGCTTATAGTGCGAGCAAAGGCGGCATCGTCGGCATGACGTTGCCCATTGCGCGAGACCTCTCTTCACTAGGTATCCGCGTGAATACCATCGTTCCTGGTTTAATTAACACGCCGCTGTTTAATGGCCTGACTCCCGAATTTGTCGAGTCGCTGTCCCAGTCCGTACTGTACCCAAAGCGACTGGGCCGGCCCGAGGAGATCGCACAGCTAGCGGCGGCGATTATCGATAACGATTACATCAACGGTGAATGCATTCGAATGGATGGCGGGATCCGGATGCAGCCACGTTAAAGGAGAGCAACCAT
>Ga0233393_1000972_pt1 | contig 10504 bp, 8 predicted proteins | sample 21DmetaG_FD_183170 | JGI IMG/M metagenome (GOLD analysis project Ga0233393, IMG submission 183170) | Seawater microbial communities from Monterey Bay, California, United States - 21D | ecosystem: Environmental > Aquatic > Marine > Coastal | place: USA: California | collected 2016-10-24 | reverse complement strand
GCCTTCTGCATAAAGAGTATCTATTTGAGTATACCCCAATTTACTGTTTGCACTAATGTAAAAACTTCTATTGAATTCATTGGCCAAATGTTTGGCGAGTGGGGCAGGTTCTCCTTGATAAGAATTTGCCCAATCATACAAGTAAAGTGTATCAAGGGACTTATCACTGGTATTTGTGTATTCTATCGTTTGTGAAACAGTTAGCAATTCCTCTTCAATATTTAAGGCTACATCAAAGATGTATTTTGTTTGACTCCAAGCCATGCTTAAGGAGCAAAACAAAAAAACCAATAGCATGTATAAATGAGTACCCTTGCGCATTTAGAAATTTGGTTTGTAATTGTCTTTAATATAGAATCGGTTTAAACAATCCATTACTTCATTTTTAGTATCCACTAATTCAATTAAATCTAAATCTTTGGGGCTGATGTTTTTTTCTTTGAGTACCGGTTCTTTAATCCAATCCAACAATCCGCTCCAATAGTCTCTTCCCACAAGTATGATAGGGAATTTACTGACCTTATCGGTCTGAATTAAAGTATACGCCTCAAAAAGTTCGTCTAGTGTACCCACACCACCTGGCATTACCACAAAACCTTGAGCATATTTAACAAACATTACTTTGCGAACAAAGAAATACTGAAAATTAATAAGCTTATCCTGATCAATATAAGGATTACTTTGTTGTTCAAAAGGTAATTCAATATTCAGACCAACAGAAATCCCTCCTGCTTTTTGAGCTCCTTTGTTTGCGGCCTCCATAATACCTGGTCCACCACCACTTATAATACCGTATCCGGACTCTGCTATCGCTTCTGCAATAGAAATGGTTAATTGATAATTTAAATCACCTTCTTGGGTTCTTGCAGACCCAAAAATGGAAATACAGGGGCCAATAGCACTAAGAGTTTCGTAGCCTTCTACAAACTCGCTCATAATTTTAAACAGTGCCCAAGAGTCGTTTGATTTTATTTCGCTCCAGTTTTTTGCTTGATTTTTTTTCATGAAATTGCAGGCTTTAATTATTTTTCTAATTCTTTAACTAGGAACTGAGCAGTATAACTTTTTTTAATTTTCACCAGCTCTTCAGGTGTTCCACTAAAGAGTAATTCACCTCCTTTTCGACCTCCTTCCGGACCAATGTCGATTACGTGATCTACTTGTTTGATAACATCCAAATTGTGTTCAATAATCAGCACTGTATTTCCCTTGTTTACCAACCGATTTAGCACGTCTAATAGTACTCGAATATCTTCAAAATGTAATCCAGTAGTAGGTTCATCTAATATATAAAAGGTTTTTCCAGTATCTTTTTTAGAAAGCTCACTGGCTAATTTTATTCGTTGGGCTTCTCCTCCAGATAGAGTAGTAGAGGACTGACCTAAAGTAATATAACCCAAACCAACATCTTGAATCATTTTCAGTTTACGGTATATTTTAGGGAGGGCTTCAAAAAAACCACAGGCCTCATTTATAGACATATTAAGTACATCTGATATCGATTTCCCTTTGTACCGTATTTCCAAGGTATCCCGATTAAATCTTCTTCCTCTACAGCTTTCACATTCTACATATACATCGGGTAAAAAATTCATTTCGATGACTTTTAGACCTCCTCCTTGGCAAGTTTCGCATCGGCCACCGACAACATTAAAACTAAATCGTCCGGGTTTATAACCTCGTATTTGAGCTTCAGGAGTTAGGGTAAACAAGCTTCTGATTTCGCTGAATACACCGCAATAGGTCGCTGGATTACTTCTAGGTGTTCTTCCTATTGGACTTTGGTTGATGTCAACTACTTTATCTATATGCTTTAGCCCTTTTATTTTAGAGTAAGCTAAAGGCACCTTCACTCCATTGAATATATGTTCATTAAGTATGGGATACAGTGTTTCATTGATCAAGGTGGATTTTCCACTACCCGAAACTCCAGTCACGCCGATCATTAAGCCTAAAGGAAATTCAACATCTATATTTTTTAAATTATTGCCTTGACATCCGTAAAGATCAATTGAATTGCCATTTCCTTTTCTTCGTGCCTTGGGAATTTCTATACGCAATTCAGCGGTCAAATATTGGGAGGTAAGTGTGTGCGCACTCATGGTTTCCTTCGGAGTACCTTGAGAAATGATTTCTCCACCTTTTTTTCCTGCATAAGGCCCCATATCGATCAGATGGTCTGAACGTAACATCATGTCTTTATCGTGTTCCACAACCAATACTGAGTTACCCAAATCTCGTAAAGCAATAAGTGAGTGTATCAGTCTATCGTTGTCTCTTTGGTGCAACCCGATACTGGGTTCGTCCAAAATGTACAGTACTCCAACCAATTGAGATCCAATTTGAGTCGCTAAGCGAATTCGCTGTGCTTCCCCTCCGGAAAGGGATTTAGAAGAACGATTGAGCTGTAAATAGTCCAAGCCTACGTCCAATAAAAACTTTAGTCGGACTCGAATTTCTTTAATAATCTCAGTGGCAATTTTCTTTTCATTTGTATTTAAATGAGATTCTAAATTGCATATCCACTCAAACAAATCTTGCAGATCCATACTTACTAAATCTCCGATATTAGACTCATTAAGTTTAAAATATAATGCTTCTTTACGCAAACGTGACCCATCACAGCCACTGCAATTATAACTGTCCATATAGCCAGAGGCCCACCGCTTGATCGAAGCCGTAGCTGATTCTTCATAGGAAGATTCTATATAGTGTTCAAGTCCTTCAAAATCAATTTTATACGAGCGGGTAATTCCTAAAGTGGTTGAAGGGATACTAAACTTCTCCTGACTTCCCTTTAATATTACCTGCATGGCTTTTTGAGGAATTTTTTGAATGGGGTCTGTTAGTGAAAAATTATAACAGGTGGCTATGGTCTCAAGCTGCCTGTAAGTCCAACTGGTTCTCTTGGTTCCTAGAGGAGCAAGACCACCTTGATCAATGGAGAGGCTCTCATCAGGGATAATTTTTTTTAGATTGACCTTATACTGAACCCCCAGACCTTTGCAGCTAGGGCACATTCCTTTAGGGGAATTAAACGAAAAAGTGTTTGGCTCCGGAACAGGGTAGGCAACACCTGAAGTAGGACACATCAGATTGCGACTAAAATAACGCGCTTTTTTATCATCTAATTCCATCACCATCATCACATCTTGACCATAGTGTAGAGCAGTAATAAGGGAATCGTTGAGCCTTTTAAGAAATGTAGTATCTGTTTTTACTGTAAACCGATCAATGACCAATTCTATATCGTGAGTTTTATAGCGGTCAACTTTCATACCTGAGTTCAAATCGACTACATGACCATCGACTCGAACTTTGGTAAATCCCTGTTTGGAAAGTGAATCAAATAATTCTCTATAATGCCCTTTTCTAGATTTAACGATAGGTGCCAGTAAGATGACTTTTTTGTCAGTGTATTCATCCAGTATAAGCTTTTGAATTTGCTCCTCGGTATAACTGACCATTTTCTGGTTGGACACATAGCTGTATGCTGTTCCCACACGCGCAAAAAGCAAACGGATGTAGTCGTACAATTCCGTTATGGTCCCTACAGTAGAACGAGGGTTTTTGGAAGTTGTTTTTTGTTCTATTGCAATAACTGGTGAGAGTCCGTCAATTTTATCCACATCAGGACGCTCCATATTCCCTAAAAACTGTCTGACATAAGCAGAAAATGTTTCCATATACCGGCGCTGGCCTTCTGCATATAGGGTGTCGAAGGCCAGTGAAGATTTTCCACTGCCGGAGAGACCGGTGATTACAACCAGTTTATTTCTAGGAATATCAAGGTTGATATTCTTTAAATTGTGTACTCTTGCCCCTTCAATATGAATGGTGTTAGTGGCTTTCTTCATAGCTAATAAGCAGCAAAAATAAGATATTATTGCAGTCTTTTGAATCAAAAAGGATTAATAAAGAAAAACCGCTTTGTCATCTCCTCGTGGATCGGCTCCTGTCGTAATTTTATTTTCTTCAGATAAATGAATGGCATCTACTCGACCAATGATCCGGGTGTATTCTTCTTTAATATCGTAGCCTTTGTCTTGAAGTTTAGTTATAAAAAGTGAATCAAACCGTTTGGGCTCAAAAACAACTTCATCAGGAAGCCATTGGTGATGAAAGCGTGGAGATCTCACAGCTTCTTGCATGTTCATTCCAAATTCATATACATTGAGTATCGTTTGCAATACAGAGGTAATGATGGTTGAGCCACCTGGAGTACCAACGATCATAGAGAGTTTGCCGTCTTTTTCTACTATAGTTGGGGTCATTGCACTGAGCATACGCTTTTCAGGAGCAATGGCATTTACTTTACCACCTATAAGTCCAAACATATTCGGCACACCGGGTTTACTACTAAAATCATCCATTTCATTGTTCAAAAAATAGCCTCCTGACTCAACAAACACCTTTGATCCATAACTTCCATTTAGTGTTGTAGTTACCGCAACTGCATTGCCCATAGCGTCCAGAATGGAGTAGTGTGTTGTCTCTTCACTTTCTACCCAGTCAATGGTTCCTGGACTGATGTCAGACGATTTAGTTGCTTGATCAAAATCAAAGCTTGCCATACGATTTGCTAAATAGCCGGTATTCAAAAGGCTGTCCTGTGGAATCTTTATAAAATCAGGATCTCCTAAATACAAACTTCGATCGGCATAAGATCTTCTTTCTGCTTCCACAACAATCTGAATTGCTTCCAAAGAATTTTGCTCGTATTGTCCTATGTCAAAGGGTTCGATCATTTTCATGATTTGACCCAGGCAGATCCCACCACTCGAGGGTGGTCCCATGGTATAAATCTCTAAATCTTTGTAACTGAAATGTACAGGATCTCTCCATATAGGTTTGTAAGCGAGTAAGTCTTCCAGTGTCATGATTCCACCTGTTTCCTTGACTCTTTCTATCAAAGCTACTGCATTTTCACCCTGATAGAATCCTGCACTTCCGTATTTAGCAATGCGTTCCAATGTTACCGCCAAGGCTTTATTTTTCACAAGATCTCCTTCTTTAAATCCTTGAGCGTAAAAAGTGTATTCTCCATTCACTTTAATAAATTCGGTTCGTTTTCCTTCAAAACTCAACTGCTGTTTCTTTGTAACTCGATAGCCCTTCCGAGCCAAATCGATTGCTGGTTGAACCAAATATTCCCAAGGGAGACTTCCAAATTTTTCGTGGATTGCTTCTAAACCGGCAACGGTTCCCGGAACGCCAACTGACATACCACCAAGGGTGCTTTTACCTGGTATTACATTTCCTTCTTGATCCAAATACATATCTGCATTGGCTGCCATGGGGGCCTTTTCCCGATAATCCAAACTTCCTGTATCAGAATCCGCTAGTCGATATACTAAAAAGCCACCACCGGCTATATTCCCTGCATTGGGATAACAAACTGTAAGGGCAAGATCCGTAGCTATCATGGCGTCAAATGCATTTCCTCCTTGAGCCATAATCTCAACTCCAATTTTAGAGGCTTCCTCGCGAGCACTTACCACTGCTCCTTTGATTGGCTTTTCAATATTACACGAGATAAAAATGAGTGAAATACTCAAGACAGAAATGACCCCTAAAGAATTTGTATTTGTCATAATTCAGATAATTTCGAGTGAGAAAAAGCGATAAGAGGCTTGATAAAATTTAAAAATTGTTGCTCAAAGTAGGGATATTTTTCAATTAATATAGAGGTTGATCCTGCTAAATTTGAATCGAAACGCGTACGCCTATCCATTTGCGCCATTATGGCTCCCAAACCTGATACACTAATGTATTGCTCAAACCAATTGTAGGTTGTTAAGGAGTGAATAAATCGTTTCAGATTATCAGGAAAGTCGATTTCAGTTTGGTGAAGTGCGTTGTAAAAATTATTTGAAAAATCATGTAATGAAGAACCGTGGAAAGTCTCCCAATGAACAGCTAAAAAATGATCAAAGTACATATCGACAATCACCCGGCTGTAGTGCCTGTAAGTTGGAAAAAGGGTTGTGACACAATTCTTAAATAGGGGATGGGCGTCTGTAAATTCGTCTATGGCTCTGTGGAGGGATATCCCTTTTTGAACTTCTAAAGGAAAGTATTGAATTTCATTTCTATTAACTTGATCCGCAATAAGGTTTCCTACCGCTACAGAGAAATTGTCTCCAGATAAATATACATGTGCTAAAAAATTCACAGCTCTAAATTAAATTATTTGAAAATTTGAAACGGGTTTTCACTCAATAAAGTTGAGATTAATTAAATTTGCAACTACTAAATTTATCCTTTTTGATTTGCCTTGGTAATTGCTTCTACCCACATTTAGCGCAGACTTTTTTCAATTTTTTAAAGTATGGAACCACGTTTTATTTCCTTTTCGTTTTCTTTTCCAACACCCTTGCAGCTCAGGAAAAACAACCTGTAATAGAATTTTCAGGAGCCTATACTTTTGATTTGGCTTCCAACCTATACGGAGGGGTAAAACAAGGAAACGCCTATTTGGGAAATGTTGACCTTAACTTTGATTTTGAGACTGAACGACTAAACCTATGGAATAGAGGACATTTTTTTGTCTATTTACTCAATAATCATGGAAATTCACTGTCCGAATTGATGGGTGATTATCAAGTAGCCAACAATATAGAAGCAGAGTCACATACACGCCTTTACGAAATATGGTATGAACACAATTTTGATTTTTGGTCCATTTTAATTGGGCAACACAATCTAAACAGCGTTTTTGCGATTAGTGAAACTGGTCTGTTTTTTATAAACAATTCTTTTGGAATACAACCCGATCTATCCACTAACTTTTCAGCATCAATTTTCCCTTTAGCAACATTAGGTGGAGTGATTAGCTGGCGTATATGGGATCGTTTTAAATTGCATCACGCTATTTATGACGGTGATCCAGGCACAGAAAGTAATAATCCAAACTCACTCAACTGGAAAATTAGTAAAGAGGAGGGAGCATTACTGATTAACGAGATTCAATACACTACCCAAAAAGACAGTTTGCAGCAGTCCACTTTTAAATTTGGATATTGGAGACATATCCAAGAACGGGTAGTGGACCAAGTGAGCTATTCCAACAGTCAAGGAGTCTATTTTATCAATGATCATATTGTCTGTCGAGATAAAACTAGCGGAGGAACGCTAAGCGCTTTTTCTCAATTGGGATTCTCCCTAAACGAACACAACCCTGTTAAAGCTTATTTGAGTGGAGGATTGCTTTATAAAGGGATTTCACACAGACGTATTGATGATGGTATTGGTCTAGCCATTGGACATACTTACTTTTCAGATAGCTATCAATCCAATTTTAAAAAAGGACTTAAAAATGAAACCGCTATTGAAATTAGCTACCAATGGATTACCAAAGGCCGTTGGACTTTTCAACCTAATGTACAATACATATTAAATCCAGGAAGCAACAGCCAACTACCCAATGCACTAATGGGGCTCATCCGCTTTGGTTTATACTGGTAGGGTCCCGCTAAGCGAAGTTAAGTTCTGGAATGTTTGTAGAAGCAGCTATGACAACCGAAACTAATTTGGCATTTGCTGTTCCAATTAGAGCAGTGGTTGAAACTAAAAGCCTCTCAGACGTTTTAGTTTTAGAAAAAGAGGAAATGGAGTTTATCATTTCAGTTAAAAATAAGTCGTTGTAAACGCAAATTACAATGGATATTCAGCCCTAAAAAATGCTTAAAACTTTAAATCTAAAATCCAGTTTATAACCAAAGGGGATTTCATCTCTTGGGAGAATAGTGTACTTAAACTAGACTTATGTTTTATGATTAATAAGTAGATATTTTTGGCTAATTGAATTAAATTTGTCATTTAAAATAATCCTGTGACATTAATAAAATCAATATCTGGAATACGTGGGACCATTGGAGGGGGTGTAAGTAATAATCTAACGCCTTTAGATGTAGTCCTTTATACGAGTGCCTATGCTCAATGGCTAACGAATACTCACAAAGGAAAGCTGACAGTAGTTACTGGTAGAGACGCAAGGATTTCAGGTACAATGATTCACAGTTTAGTAAATCAAACCCTAGTAGGTATGGGGGTCAACGTCATAGATTTAGGGCTGTCAACCACGCCCACAGTTGCACTTTCGGTAAAGTTGTACCAAGCGCAAGGTGGAATCGTTTTGACTGCAAGTCACAATCCTAAACAATGGAATGCACTCAAATTATTGAACGAAAGGGGAGAATTTATCAATGTAGAAGCAGGTGCTAAAGTATTAGAGTATGCCTCTCAAGGGGCTTTTCAATATGCTGCAGTGGACGATTTAGGTAAAATTACTACAGTCACCGACGCCATTGAAAAACACATAAAAGATTGTTTAAAGCTGAAATGGGTTCATACAGAGCAGATTAAGAAGCGAAACTTTAAGGTAGTAGTGGATGGAGTGAATTCAAGCGGAGGCATAGCCATTCCTGCCTTATTGGAAGAACTTGGAATTGAAGTAATTAAAATATACTGTGAACCCAATGGGGAGTTCCCTCACAATCCAGAGCCACTTAAGGAACATTTAACCGATTTATGTGAAGCAGTAGTGGGCAATCAAGCAGATTTTGGTATTGCGGTTGACCCCGATGTGGATCGACTGGTTTTTGTAGATGAAAAAGGAAACTTATTTGGCGAAGAATATACCCTGGTTGCATGTGCGGATTACATTCTTGAAAAAACGCCTGGGCCTACAGTCTCTAACCTTTCATCAACTCGTGCGTTAGCAGATGTTACTGAATCCCACGGGCAAATCTATAGTACAAGCGCTGTAGGAGAAGTTAATGTAGTCACTGAAATGAAAGCATGTAATGCTGTGATAGGTGGAGAAGGTAACGGGGGAGTAATTTATCCCGATTTACATTACGGTAGAGATGCTTTAGTGGGTATCGTCTTATTCTTATCGCTACTTGTAGAACGAAACCTTAGTGTATCAAAACTCAGAGCTTCGTATCCTGATTATTTTATGAGTAAAAATAAAATCAATTTAGTTGAAGGCATGGATGTTGAAGAAGTACTAAAGACCTTAGAAAGAAATTATACCAAAGAAATCTGCAATATGGTAGATGGTTTGAAAATCGACTTTAAAGAAGCTTGGGTTCATTTGCGCAAATCAAATACAGAACCTATAATTCGAATTTATACAGAAGCAAAAAGTCTAGAGAAGGCAGATGCCTTGGCAGCCCAATTTGCCGAGGAAATTAAAGATCTTTTTTAAAGCTTGGCGTGCTTAAAGCGCTTGTGCGTCCAAAAATACTGAGTAGGATCCTCTTTGATCTGTTGCTCTAACCATTCTATGTAAATATCGGTGATCTCGTTTACTGCAGTGGTCTTCGGTTGATCGGCAATTAACTTAAACTCCAATTCGTAATAGCCGCGCTTGACCCTTTTGATCTTACCAAAAACAAGTGGGATGTCTAGCTCTCTGGCCAATCGCTCTGCACCAGTGTATACAGGAACTTTAATTCCCATAAATGGTCTCCAATACGATTTGGCTGTGGGGCTTGGGGCCTGATCGCTGGCAAAACCATAAACACAACGTTCGTTCTTCTTTTCCTTCTCCCTAATAATGTCTGCAGCCTTTTTTTGAGGAATCATATAGGCGTCGTGCCTGCTTCTAATTTCCTCAATCAAACTGTCAAAATACGGGTTCTTTATGGGGCGGTAAATTCCATAACCTAAATGTTTCATGTGATAACCCAAAGACATCATCCACTCCCAACTCGCATAATGTCCGCACAACAAAAAAGCGGAACGATTTTCTTTTTCAAATTGAGTTAGCACTTCAATATTTTTTACTTTAAACCTTTTCAGCATTTGATCTTTACTCATTCCCATGGATTTTATGATTTCAAGAAATAAATCACATAAGTGGCGATAAAACTTCTTTTCTATAACTCGGTATTCCGTCTCTTGGAGTTTAGGGAAAGTGAGCTTTAAGTTTGAACGAACCACAGACTTGCGATAACCAAAAACCCTGTAAACCAGAAAGCAGATAAAATTAGAAAGCATATAAAATAAGGGGAATGGCAATCTAGAAACCACAAACAATATTGGGAAAGTGAGATAATAAACTAAGGCATTCACTGAGTTGTTTTAGATTACAAATTTAACTTTTTAAATTGTTAAAAACTTTCTTCTTCCAGCCCTTATTTCCTTTAGGAAGTTTATTTTTAACCTAATAATTAAATCAATGTAAGATGAAGTTTAAAAGCAGCACTATCATGACCCAAATTCTAGACGCTCTTTTTAAAGTCTATGAATTACTTGTTCCTGATGTTCGCAAGATTACCCAAGCCATGGTAAACAAGGGTATGGTTGACAGTCAAACAGACATCGTAAACGACCATATTGCTTTTCGCACCATGGGAGTTGACAATCTCGGGATTGCATCTTTTGAAAAAATATTTTTAGTTCACGGTTACAAGAAGATGGATTATTACCATTTTGAGACAAAAAAACTGGATGCGTATTGGTACAATCCTCCATCTGATGATCTTCCTCGTGT
>Ga0233393_1000970_pt1 | contig 10510 bp, 10 predicted proteins | sample 21DmetaG_FD_183170 | JGI IMG/M metagenome (GOLD analysis project Ga0233393, IMG submission 183170) | Seawater microbial communities from Monterey Bay, California, United States - 21D | ecosystem: Environmental > Aquatic > Marine > Coastal | place: USA: California | collected 2016-10-24 | reverse complement strand
TTTAAAGTTTATTTAATATATCAACGCCCTGTTGGTTGAAGAAATGCAGCAAATCTATAAATATCCAATTTTCTTTTAATTTGTCACCTTCACGTCGATAAATATCAATCACTCGAAATTCCCCGACGGTATCGCTTGGGGGCAAACCAAGATATCCTCCAGTAGGTTTTGCAGTAAAATTTGGCCACCCAAAAAATCCACCATAATGACCTTCTGATATACGAGCTATATGACCTGTTCCTGATCTATCAGTAAATGCAGCTCTGAAGGGTCCAGAGTGTTGTTCTGCATATCGCTCAATTGTGTAAGTGGATCCAATTCCTGCAGGTCCCCACCAAATCATATCATTATGCCAACTGCGAGCTAGTTCATCGATTAGAGGTAAGCCACTTTCCCATTGGCCCAAATCTTTTATCATGAAATTTATTGCATCCATTGTCTTTTGACTCTCTTCAATGCTTGCATCAGAAAACAATAAGGCATCATGAGGAGCTGGTCCTGGTTGTATCAAATGAGCAGCTTTTTGATCAGAAAATGGAGAGTATCCTGCTTGAAGCATTAAATGTGGAATATCAAAGTAAAATGCTGTTTCAGAAATTTTTCCATTTTCTATTTTATGAAACTCTGCATATCTAAGCATAGATAATTTTTTTGTTGGCTTGATGCCTAACCAGGGAAAATCGAATAGGCCAATTAAATGCCCCATAGAGCAAACCCAGACTGAGTTATTATTATCTATATAGTTACTTCCTGCAAAAAAAACATCTATTCTTCTTTGCATACTGGTCAGTGAATGTTTTAAAGGCTTCCAAAATAGCTCAGCTATCTCATTTACATCAGTTTGCAATCCAAAAGGATGAAACGCACGCCATAAATAATTTTTTGATGTGAAACTGTCTAAGACTTCGGTGATTCTAGCGTCGTTGGCTGAATCAAGTGCTTGGTAATAATCGAGTATAATACGTTTTTCTTTTTGATAGCCTGACATTTGGAACTTCTTTTTAAGGGTTTTCAATGATGTAGCGTTAATAGTATTTCTTTAAAATTTAATCTTGCAGAATTGAAGTTGAAAGTCTATCGTTTTTGCAAACGTATGCAAAAGTGGTATATTACCATTTGGGGGGCTGCATGGCAGAAATAAAACTTAAAAATTTATCAAAGCGATGGGGCTCTTTTGTCGGTGTTGATAATTTTAATTTAACCATAAAAGATCAAGAATTTCTTGTTTTGCTAGGCCCGTCTGGATGTGGTAAAACAACAACAATGCGGATGATTGCAGGCCTTGAAGACGTTACAGAAGGCGACATACTAATAGACAATGCACGTGTTAACGATCTTGATCCAAAAGATCGTGATGTAGCGATGGTTTTTCAATCCTATGCCTTATATCCAAACATGAATGTTTATGAAAATATAAGATTTCCATTAAAAGTTCGTAAAATTCCTGAAGCTGAACATGAAGAGCGTGTAATGCGTGCTTCAGCTATGGTTGAGTTAGATGACTTTTTACACAGAAAACCAGCAGAACTATCTGGTGGTCAGAGACAAAGGGTAGCTTTAGCTCGTGCAATTGTACGCGAACCTAATGTGTTTTTAATGGATGAGCCATTGTCCAATCTAGATGCAAAATTGAGAGTATCAACAAGGGCACAAATCAAGAACTTGAGTCATGAATTAAAAGTTACAACTATTTATGTGACACACGACCAAATTGAGGCAATGACATTAGCTGACAGAGTTGTAGTCATGAAAGATGGTATTGTTCAGCAAGTTGGTAGCCCAACTGATATATATGATAAGCCTGCAAATTCATTTGTTGCCAGTTTCATTGGATCACCAGCAATGAATCTAATATCTGGAAATATTGTTGGAAATTTCTTCGAAGGAGAAAATATTAAGCTCGATGGATTTAAAAATTTAGATGGCCCTATTACGTTGGGTTTTAGAGCTGAGGATGCTGAAATTGTAAGTGCCGGTGGGCAGATATCTGCGCCTGTTTACACTATGGAACTACTTGGTGATGCAACCATGATAACTGTTTTGATAAATAATGAACTAGTATCAGTAAAAGTTGCAAAAGATTACCGAGCAGCGATCGGTGATATTGTTAATATTTCGGTACCAATAGAAATTTGCCATTTGTTTGATAGTCAAACGGGTGCGCGAATTGGGGATTAACCCCAAACCAATCCCCAAATGGGGTTACAACGATGTGGACTTGCAAGGCACATCAAACAAACAAGGGAGAATAAAAATGTATCTTAAAAATATTATAATGGCGGGTACAGTTTCGCTATTAGCATCTTCAGCTACTTATGCCTGTGAAATCAGTGCACGAGTTTCAGTTGTCGGTAATGAATTTCCAGCTATCCAAACTGTTGGTGCAGGTGCACAGGAGTGTACTGGTGCTGAAGTAAAGACAAATCTAACTGCTGATCACCAGAAAATTAATGTAGCAGGTATGTCTGGTAATCCAGCTGAATATACTTCAGCAATCGTGGCAAACTCTTCAATTGTAGCATTAATGAATGAAGACGTAATTCGTCCATTAGATGACCTCGTTGCAAAGCATGGTAGTGATCTGAAAAAAAATCAGTTGATTACAATTAATGGAAAAGTAATGGCTGTTGCTTTTATGGCAAATGCACAACATTTAGTATATCGATCTGATGTTTTAGAAAAAATTGGCATGGATGCGCCAACTACATATGAAGATATGTTAGCTGCTGCATCAAAAATTCGTGAAATGGGAATAATGGAAAATCCTGTTGGTGGCGCATACAAAGCAGGATGGAACATAGCTCAAGAATTTAATAATATGTACATCGGTTACGGTGGTGAATTCTTTAAAAATGGAACTGCTGAAGTATCAATTAATAATGAAAAAGGTGTTGCAACACTAAATATGATGAAGTCACTTTCAGAGTATATGAACCCTGACTTCCTCACACACGACTCAAATGCTACTAACGCAGAATACCGTGCAGGTAATGTTGCGCTTATGAACATGTGGGGATCTCGTGCAGCTACACTTGTTGATCAGGAAGGTGTCTCTGATACAGTTAAAAATGGTTTTGCAATTGCTGGCCCAATGACTGTAGGCGGTGGTTCAACTCCAGCAACAACACTATGGTGGGATGGCTGGACTGTATCAAAAAATATATCAGATGCAGAAGCCGAAGCTACCTTTGTTGCTATGACAAACGCTATTCGTCCTGAAATATTAGGAGATAGTGAAGTTGCTAAACAAGCAGTTTGGTTGATTGATGGATACGAGCCAACACCTGCTGCTGTAGGTGTATTTGCTGCTGCAAGTGCGAACTCAGTTCCTTATCCAATGTTACCATTCCAAGGGTTACTACACAGCGCGCTTGGTGCTGAATTGAGTGACTTTATGTTAGGTAAAGAGTCAGCAGAGCAAGCTTTAGCAGACACAGAAGCTGCATATAATGCTGCGGCAAAAGAAAAAGGTTTCTTAAACTAAAAAGTAAATTTCAGAGGGGGAGATATCCCCCTCTGAATTTCAATACTGGATAAATGACATGAAACATAAAACTTTTTTCTGGTTTTTTCTGCCAACTGGTTTGGCAATGCTCATGTTTATTGCATTTCCTATTGTATCTGTGGTTACGCAATCATTGTTTACACCACATGATGCTGTTTTAATAACTGTAGAGAATTGTGGCCCTTTCGGATGCAAAAAAGAAACAACAATTGATCAAGAAGCTACTGCAACTTTGCGGGCACAAAACCCTCTAGGAAAATTTGTTGGTACAGCAATATTTACTGATCGGGGACATTTAGCATTTTCTGAAATTGGCGATGCATGGCAAAATGCCAACTCAATGGGTACTTTTTTTTCAACAATTTATAATTTACCATTTTACCGTGCGATGGCATTTACACTTACTTTTACATTTATATCGGTGCCCATATTAATTATCCTTGGCTTTGTGATTGCTTTAGCGGTTAATTCTTTGCACCGACATCTAAAAGGATTAGTAATTTTCTTTTCATTATTGCCCATGATTGTGGCGCCATTGGTTGGTTCCTTAGTTTTGTATTGGATGGTGGATAGTCGTGGCATTCTAGGATCTTTCTTACAATACTTGGCTAATGATCCTGACTTATCTATGAAGGCTTCAACTGGGTTAACTTGGATAATGCTCATAGTTTATGGTGTATGGCATTCAGCACCATTCGCTTTTATTGTGTTTTATGCGGGATTACAAACTTTACCTCAAGATCAAATGGAAGCTGCGCAAATCGATGGCGCTTCTCGGTGGGAGCAAGTACGATATGTTGTTATTCCACATATAATGCCATTAGTAACATTTGTTGCACTCATACAGTTGATGGACAAATTCAGGGTATTTGAAGAAATTATTGGATTTAATGCAGAAGCGCATGCGACGTCATTATCTTGGATGATTTTGAATGATTTAGGCGGTGAAACCCAGCTTTTATCATCTGCTGCCGCAACATCTCTTATGACGCTTGTCGGTGTTGCTATTCTATTATCACCTGTACTTGTTCGAACATGGCGCGATTTTAAGGAGAAAACTTAATGTCTACAATTTCTGCTAGGAGGCGCCCAGTCGGTTTGCAAATAGCTGCTAATGTTTTTGTAATTGGTTGGTTAATATTAGCAGCATTTCCATTTCTTTGGACACTATGGGGAAGTTTCAAAATTGAATTGGATTTTTTTTCTATTGCTAATTGGACTAACGCATTAACAGGTGAAAATACTCAAAGAGTGTATGGGACTTCATTAACAACAACTGCTTATAAAGGAGCATGGATTGATCAAGAGTTCTGGCGTGCGGTAATTAATACTTCAATTGTGTGTGTTTCAGTAGTTTGCCTCTCTTTAACTATGGGCACACTAGGGGGTTATGCTCTATCACGTTCTAATTACCGCTACACTTTTTGGTTGCTAATTGCGGCCCTAATGTTTCGAGCAATGCCACCCATAACATTGGTTTCTGGCTATTTACTCCCATTTTTTCATTGGAATCTATGGGGCTATTTGCCAACAACTATTATTGTCTTAGTGGCAATTAATCAGCCATTTACATTATGGATGTTGCATAGTTTTTTCCAAAAAATACCAAAGGATTTGGATGAGAGTGCTAAAGTTGATGGATGTACACAGTTTCAAGCTTTCAGACATGTAATTATACCTGTCATGTGGCCAGGTGTTATTACGACAGGTTTATTTAGTTTTTTATTAGCATATAACGATTTTGCTGTTGGCGCGATGTTATTAACAGAAGAAAACCGTACAATGGTTCCTGCTATTGCAGCTTTTTTAGGTACAACACAAACTGAAGGTAATGTAATGTTTGCTGTGGCTGCAGTTGTATCTGCGACAGCGCCTTTATTTGTACTTGTTATGTTTTTTCAACGTCAGATTGTGAGTGGCTTAACCGCGGGGGCTGTTAAAGGATGAATGGTGCAAGACCAGAACAGGCAGAGCTGTCTAAAGATACAGATATGTCAAAAACTGCAGAAACTCGCTCAGTAATTGAAGGTATGGTAGATGGATTAAATGATCATCGCATAGCAGATATTGGTGAATTTTTTAGTCAAGGTTTTAGCTGGATGGGAAATACAGGTTGCGGGACAAAAAAAGGTTTAAAAGAATTTCAAAATAATTGGCAAAAACCTTTCCAAGCAGCATTTTCAGAAAAAGTCTGCATTGATGAAGCTCGCTTATACATGGGTGAATGGGCTGCAGCATTTGGACGCCAAGAGGCAGTGCATTCAGGAATATTTATGGGTGTAGAAGCTACAGGAAAAAAAATACAAATTCGATACATGGACTTTTGGAAAGTTGAAAATGGAAAAATTACCGACAACTGGGTGATGGTTGATTTTCCACACGTTCTAGCGCAGCTGGGCGTAGATGTTTTTAATGGACATGGGTGGGAGGCCTTCGATGATGGCACTAAAATTCCACCTGAGATTGGGAGTAATTAATGACTGTAGAATATCTAAAAAGTGGCAAGCCAGATGCAGAGCGAGCTGAGGATGATGCAAAAACAAGAACTGTAGTTGAAGAAACATTAAAAAATATTGAGATTAATGGAGATGCTGCTGTTCGCGAACTTTCTAAAAAATTCGATAATTACGCACCAGAAAATTTCAAATTGTCAGAAAAAGAAATATCTGACTTAATTGCATCGCTCTCTGATCGTGAGCTTTCAGACATTAAATTTGCTCAAGAGCAAGTGCGTAATTTTGCTCAGGCTCAAAGAGATAGTATGCTTGATATTGAAATTGAAACAATTCCTGGAGTTATTTTAGGACACAAGAATATACCAGTACAATCTGTTGGTTGTTATGTACCTGGTGGAAAGTTCCCAATGGTGGCTTCTGCCCATATGTCAGTTGCTACTGCAACAGTTGCGGGTGTTCCTAGAATTGTTGCCTGTACTCCACCTTTTGAGGGTAAGCCTAATGCTGCAGTTATTGCTGCGATGCATTTGGGGGGCGCTCATGAAATTTATGTAATGGGTGGAATTCAAGCTGTTGGCGCAATGGCTATTGGGACTGAGAGTATCGAACCAGTTCACATGCTTGTGGGACCAGGAAATGCGTTTGTTGCAGAAGCTAAAAGACAACTATTTGGGCGTGTTGGAATTGATTTATTCGCTGGACCAACAGAAACTATGGTTATAGCTGATGAAACTGTTGATGGTGAATTATGCGCAACTGACTTATTAGGGCAAGCTGAACATGGGTATAATAGTCCTGCAGTTTTGTTAACTAACTCGCGTAAATTAGCAGAAGATACACTTTCTGAAATTGATAGGTTGTTAGAAATATTACCTACTGCTGACACAGCTTCTGTAAGTTGGGCTGATTATGGTGAAGTTATTTTATGTGACACTTATGATGAAATGTTAAAAGTTGCAGATGATATTGCATCTGAGCATGTTCAAGTAATGACTAATAGAGATGATTGGTTTTTAGAAAAAATGACATGTTATGGTGCATTGTTTTTAGGAGCTCGAACTAATGTTTCAAATGGTGATAAAGTTATTGGTACCAATCATACCTTACCAACTAAAAAAGCTGGAAGATATACTGGTGGTTTGTGGGTTGGGAAGTTTCTAAAGACGCATTCTTATCAAAAAATCACAACTGACGAAGCTGCAACACTTGTAGGCGAATATGGCAGCCGACTATGTATGTTAGAAGGGTTTGTTGGGCATGCGGAACAATGTAATATCCGAGTTCGACGGTATGGTGGAATTAATGTCCCATATGGTGAAGGAGCAGCTTTTCGCAAAGTTGGAAAATAAATGAATACGAAGCACGAAAATCGAGAAAGTATAGAGCTGTTTTTAAAAGCTATGTATAATTTCGATGAACTTACAGTGCGATCTTTTATTCAAAATATATTTTCACAAAATGTTAAAATTCATATGTGCCATCCTTTCGGCGATTTATTGAAAGGTGAATTTTATGATAAATGTTTTGCTCCCTTGGTCGCTGCAATCCCCGATGTTGAGCGACGCGACACAATCGTCGTAAGTGGCAAAACAATTCAAGGTAAAAATTGGGTTGGATGTTGTGGATCCTATATAGGAACTTTTGTTGGTCCATTTTTAGAAATACCTCCAACGGGACATTTAGTTCATATGCGTTTTCATGAGTTTTATTGTTTTGAGGACAATAAGATTATTGAAGTTCAAGCAATATGGGACATACCAGAACTTATGATGCAAGCAGGAGCGTGGCCAATGTCTCCAAGCTTGGGGCGTGAAATGTTTACACCTGGGCCAGCTAGTCAAGATGGATTAAGATCAGCCAATAGAACCCTTTCTCGAGGGTCGGAAAGTTTAGATATTGTAATTGAAATGTTGACTAACTTATCGCGCCATCCCTCTGAAGGTGGGCCTGAGATAATGAAGGCTGAAGAATATTGGCATCCATGTGTTAACTGGTATGGTCCTGCAGGAATTGGTTCAATGAGAGGCCTTGATGGGTTTAGAAATTGGCATCAAATTCCATTTCTTAATGCTTTACCTGATAGAAAAGGTGGAACGACGGGTGCTTTAAGTTGCCATTTTTTTGCTGATGGGCCGTATGTAATAGCCACCGGTTGGCCAAATATGCAAATGACTGTTTCAGGAGATGGTTGGCTCGGTATTGCTCCTTCAGGACAAGAAATTACAATGCGTAGTTTAGATTTCTGGAGAGTGGAAGATAATTTAATACGTGAGAATTGGGTATTAGTTGATTTGCTCGATGTGTATTCTCAATTAGGCGTTGATGTTTTTGCTCGCTTACGAGAGTTTAATAAAGCACGTGTTCAAGGAAAAATCTCTTATCCAATTGGGGTAAATACATGAATTTACCACTGCTCCCATCATTTTCATTAAAAGGTAAACGCGCATTAGTTACGGGCGCATCTTCAGGTATTGGCCAAGCATGTGCAGCCGCAATGGCGCAATCTGGTGCAAAAGTTATTTGTGCGGCACGTGGAATTGATCTTTTAGACAAGACAGTCTCAACATTAAATTCAAATGGCTATGATGCAGAGGTATTGGTTTTGGATCAAACTGACTTGTTTGCATTAGAAAAAGTAATGGAAGAGCCATATGATATAGTAATAAATTCTGCTGGAATGGCTCGGCATTCCCCAGCGTTTGATACATCACCTGAAAATTTTGATGCTGTGATGAACTTAAACTTGAGGTCTGCATACTTTCTATCAGTATATGCTGCAAAAGCTATGAAATTATCTAAAATAAGTGGCTCAATTATACATATTTCATCACAAATGGGACATGTGGGAGGCATTGATCGAACTGTGTATTCTTCTTCAAAGCATGCAATTGAGGGTATGGTGAAAAGTATGGCAATTGAATGGGGTCCATTTGATATTCGCATTAATACTATTTGCCCAACATTTATTCGCACACCTTTAACTGAAAAAACTTTTGAAAATATTGAAATGGCTCAGCTCATTAACCAAAAAATTAAACTTGGACGTATAGGTGAAGTGGAAGATGTCATGGGAGCAGCGGTTTATTTAGCATCTGATGCGTCATCGATGGTAACTGGCACTCATATGATTATAGATGGGGGTTGGACAGCAGGCTGATGGTAGAAAGAGTAACTTCACTTCAAGTCGCTAAACTCGCTGGAGTTAGTCAATCTGCAGTAAGTAGAGTATTTACTCCTGGAGCGTCAGCGAGCTCAAAAACTATGTTAAAAGTTCGTGCCGCTGCTATTGAATTGGGTTACCGACCAAATATATTAGCTCGATCATTAATTACTGGGAAAAGCCGAATAATTGGCCTTGTTGTAGCTTATTTGGATAATTATTTTTATCCTATAGCTCTAGAAAAACTTTCTAATGCACTGCAAACTTTAGGCTATCATGTGCTAGTATTTATGGCATCAAACGATACAGAGTCTACAGATCATGTTATTGATGGTTTATTGGATTACCAAGTAGATGGAATAATTGCAGCAAGTGTAAGTATTTCAAGTGATCTTACAGCAAGATGTGAAGCTGCTGGAGTGCCAGTTGTGCTTTTTAATAGAGCTCAAGATTCTAAAGAGCACTCAGCTGTAACATCTGATAATTTTGAAGGTGGAAAAAAGGCTGCTGAATTCTTTGTTTCTGGGGGTCATAAAAAAATTGCCTATATTGGTGGATGGGAGGGTGCATCAACTCATCGTGATCGTGAAGCAGGTTTCCGTAATGGATTGAAAGAAGCAGGACAAGACCTAGTAGCCCATGCATTAGGAGATTTTACAGTAAGCCGAGCAAAAGAAGCTGCACGCGAAATGTTTGATAAACCAGATCATCCCGATGCTGTATTCGTTGTTCAGGATTCAATGGCTTTTGCTGTCATGGATGTATTGCGCGGTGAACTAAACATAAAAATTCCACAGGAAGTTAGCATTATTGGCTATGATGATGTTCCACCTGCATCATTAGCTGCATATGATCTTACAACTATGCGCCAAAGATCGAATGTAATGGTAGATGAAACAGTTGCTCTTATATTGGATAAAATCACCAACCCATCACAAGAGCCAAAGCATATTAAGGTAGAAAGCCCATTGATTATCCGTAGCTCTGCAAAAATACCGAAAGGATGGACCACATGAAAGGTTTTTCAGATAAGTTCAAAGATTTCCCTGATTATATTTTAGGTATTACTAAAGAAATTTGGGAAGATAGAGGACTGGCAACACTTAATCATTATTATTCTAAAGACATTCCAGTTAGATCACCTGGTTCAATTGTTTTTGGGAATGATGGTGTCATAGCTGCAACGATGGCAACTTTAGCTGAATTTCCTGATCGGAGACTTTTGGGTGAGGATGTTATTTGGTCTGGATCTCCAGAAGAGGGGATGCTTTCTTCTCATAGAATCTTAACTACTGCAACGCACCTTGGTGATGGTGTTTATGGGAAAGCTTCAGGTAAAAAATTACGCTATAGAGTGATTGCAGATTGTCATGCAATTAATAATCAAAT
>Ga0233393_1000966_pt1 | contig 10555 bp, 7 predicted proteins | sample 21DmetaG_FD_183170 | JGI IMG/M metagenome (GOLD analysis project Ga0233393, IMG submission 183170) | Seawater microbial communities from Monterey Bay, California, United States - 21D | ecosystem: Environmental > Aquatic > Marine > Coastal | place: USA: California | collected 2016-10-24 | reverse complement strand
CGGGTTTCAAGTGGGAGTACCCCAATTCGATTATCGTGAGTGGGATAAGTGGACTGATGCGCTCGCTCAGCAGCAGCCTTTTAGAGACCCCGGAACCACCCAGGGTTATCATGCATTGACCTATGGATGGTTAGTCGGTGAGTTGATTCGACGCATTGATGGTCGCAGTGTGGGAAAATATTTCCGCGAGGAAATAGCTGAACCTTTCGGGCTGGATTTCAAAATTGGTCTTGAAGATGCCGATATTGAACGTTGTGGCGATATTCTCGTCGATCGCCAGTCGACGCCATGGGCCTTGATGGCCATCGCGGTCGCGCCCGCCTTTATGCTGTCCAAACCACTCCGTGCGCTGAAGTCTTTTTTGAGGATGGGTGATCTCAAAGTGGCTTTCGCCTCGAAGTCCGCGCAGCCTGGGGAGATGAATTCGCGAGAATGGCGAGAGGCTGAAATACCCTCAGCCAATGGACATGGTACAGCCGAGTCCCTCGCCAAACTTTTCGGTATTTTGAGCACGGGTGGTGGGAGAGACGGTAAGCAGATTATCAGTCCGGAAACATTAAAAATTGGACTGACGCCGCTGTCAGAAGGTCCAGATACCGTCCTTTTAGGCGCCCCTATTCGCTTTGGTGTTGGCTACGATCTTGGACTCGGTATAACAACCATTCGGGGGACACCGCACCCCAGCCGCATTTTCGGTCACTGCGGTGTAGGCGGCTCCGTCGCTTTCGGCGACCCCGAAACGGGCCTTGGGTTCGGTTTCCTCTGCAACCGAATGCACAAACTAAAAGATCTGTACCAGACCCCTAATCGACTGACCCGTACCGTCCTGGATATTGTTAGTTAGGGTGTCTGTAGACGCTAACTCACGTCCCTAAAATTGGGTTCGCGTTTTTCAATGAAGGCGCGAATACCCTCGCTGACGTGTGGAAAGTCGAACAGCATCCGCTGAGTCTCTTTTTCGTAATCGAGTTGCTCGCTCAAGGTATTGGAGAGGGCACGATCATGTGCCTTTACGACCGCTTTGAGGCCCGCGGTGGGTCCGTCGGCTAATCTTCCCGCGAGGGTCAAGGCAGTCGGCATTAACTCTTCATCGGCTACACAGTCCCAGATGAGTCCCCAGGCTTTCGCATCTGAGGCGAATAAAGTATCCCCTAACAGCGCCATAGAGGCTATGAGCCTGAATTTACGTCGTCGGTGGGCGAACCCCAGCCCGTTCCATTTGCGCCCCTTCGGCTGATGGGAGCCTTGGCTTTACTGCTGATATTGTTAGGCGTGAATAGGCTTCGTTAGCCTCGTGACTGCACGTTAGGTCAATGCAGTGAAAGCGTTTCAAAGTGGGATCCAAGGAGCTTTGGCGCGGAATGCAGGAGTCGAACCTGCGACCTCCGGTTTCGTAGACCGGCGCTCTATCCAGCTGAGCTAATTCCGCGTGTCGGTGCTCGCCATTGTCGTCCCGACGGCGAGGGGGCGTAGTATACACATTTGCACTTATCAGGCCAGCCAGTTAACCGGACGCCCTGAGGCAGTGGTTCAGGCCGTTTCCTGTCATTCGAAACAGGCTAGGCGCGTTCAGACCTCCACCCATTCAATGATTTCGGCTTCTAGGTCATCCAGGTCAGCGTTGTCTTCGCTGATGGTTCTGTGGGCGACACTGACGCCTGCGCTGAGCACCGATTGCGGATCGCCGGTCAGCAGTGGATGCCATTGTGGCAATGCCTTTCCCTCACTCAGCCGCCGGTAGGCGCAGCTTCGAGGCATCCAAGCGAGCTCCGCGGAGTCCATGTTGCGAACATCGAGACAGTCGCTGACTTCTGCAGTCCGCGCCGCGTAATGCTGGCATTGCGCGGTTGCGGTATCGAGGAGTCGGCAGGCGACCTGCGTGTAGAAAACATCGGCTGTTTCCTCGTTAACGAGCTTATGCAGGCAGCATTGACCGCAGCCGTCACAAAGCGACTCCCATTCACCTTGGGTCATCTCTTCGAGCGTTTTTTGTTCCCAAAAATGGATCATCGTTGCCGACTACTCCCTTACTTACCGACGAGCTAAGCGTTGCCGTGAGTCACCCCAAGCATAGCCCATTGCCCGTATACTGCGATGGGCAACGATTGGCTAGCGCGCACCAGGGCACGGAGCGAGCGCGAGCAGGGGTCAGTGATACGGATAATGAGTGAGACAGCGTGCCGCACGCGAGGAGTGAATCATGGATCTGGGTATTCGGGGTCGACGCGCATTGATCTGCGCATCATCAAAGGGGTTAGGTAAAGGTTGCGCTGAGGCGCTGGCAGGGGAGGGCGTGGATCTCGTGCTCAACGCACGAGGCGCTGAGTCTTTGGAGGCGACTGCCGCCAGTATTCGCTCAACTTACGGGGTGTCTGTCGAAGCGGTTGCGGCGGATATCACCACTGAGGCGGGTCAGGCGGCGGTGCTAGAGACGGCGGGAGACATCGATATCCTGGTGACCAATGCGGGTGGGCCACCTCCGGGCTTGTGGTCTGACTGGGGTCGAGACGATTTTATTGCGGCGTTCGACGCCAATTTGCTGACGCCCATCGCTCTGATTAAGGCAGCGTTGCCCGGCATGATGGACAGGGGCTGGGGACGGATTGTGAACATCACCAGTGTGGCCGTGAAGGCGCCGATTCCAGTGCTCGGGCTCTCTAACACGGCGCGCTCTGGTTTGACCGGATACGTCGCCGGCGTATCGCGGCAAGTCGCAGGCAGTGGCGTCACGATTAACAACTTATTGCCGGGCCTGCACGATACTGACCGACTGGTTACGCTCGACAAACTGGATGCAGGTGCCCGCGGCATCAGTGAGGACGATGCTCGTCAAGCGCGCATGCAGTCGGTGCCAGCGGGGCGCTTTGGCACGTCTGAAGAGTTTGGCGGGGCCTGTGCTTGGTTGTGTTCGGATAAGGCGGGTTTCGTGATTGGTCAAAATATCCTATTGGATGGCGGCGCGTTCCCCGGCGCACTCTGATGCGGCTTCCTGACAATGGCGGGCTTGCCAGCGCACTCAAGGGTCAGGGCAATACGGGTTGCATAGTCATCTAACAACGCGTTTTGTCGTACAACTGGGGGTAAAGCGCCACTGCAGTGGCCGGATGACAGGGGAGCAAGGCGATGTCCGATACGGACGAGCTGGATATCGTATTTGGCGCGAGCAGTGCCATCGGCGGTGCGCTGATTCAGCGCTGGCAGCGACAAGGGCGAAGACCCATCTTGGCGGTGACGCGCTCTGCTAACTCGATCAGCGATATTGGTGACCTGAATAGGGTGCAGGTTGAGACCTCAGATTACACCGAGGCGGATTTGTCAGCGCTCGCCGCGCGATTGATGTCGGCGCAAACGAACGTGACAAGATTGGTCGTGTGTAATGGTGTTTTGCAAGGAGCGGGCTATCGCCCTGAGCGCGCCTTGGCCCAGATCGATTCTGCGGCGATGAACGAGGTGTTTGAGGTCAATACGTTTCTACCCATGCGGGTGTTATCGGCGATGGCCCCCTTGCTGAAGACGAGTGCCGCCCCCATCGTGGCTGCGCTGTCCGCGCGCGTGGGCAGTCTGGGTGACAATCGCCGCGGCGGTTGGTACAGCTATCGGAGCAGTAAGGCCGCCCTGAACATGATGCTGCAGTGCTTAGCCCATGAATTGGTGCGCGTTAACCCGTCAGCAAAGGTCGTGGCTTATCATCCGGGAACGGTCGATACGCCACTGTCGAAACCGTTTCAGGCGGCGGTCAGCCCAGAGGCCCTGTTGCAGCCTGATCAGGCTGCTGAAGCGTTGGATTCGGTGCTCAGTCAGGTCGTGGCTGATGGTGCCTTGAGTTACGTGGATTGGCGCGGCCAACCGATTCCCTGGTGATCGCCGCAGATGGTGGGGCGCCATTACAGTGTGTCACTTATTGCACATTTGTGCAGTTCCTGTTGATATACCATATTAGGTTGGCATGTCGTGGTGGTATGTCTGAAGGCAATTCCTGAAGGGGAGAGATTTATGCAAATTGTGAGAGCCGTAGTGCTGAGTTTTTGTGCGTTCATGATCCAGCCGGCGCTGGCTGATGAAATCGAGACGACACTGGAGAATTTCCGCACGGCTGGTGCTGGCGAGTTTATTGACGACGCTTATGGCTACGCAGTGTTCCCCAGTATCGGAAAGGGCGGAATTGGCATTGGTGGTGCGCACGGTAAGGGTTTTGTCTATCAGGATGGCGAGCGGACGGGCAAGGTAAAAATGAATCAAATTACCTATGGCCTGCAGTTAGGCGGACAGGTGTATAGCCAAATGATTTTCTTCCGAGATGAGCGCTCGTATAACGACTTCACGTCGGGCAATTTTGAGTTTGGTGCACAGGCGACTGCGGTGGCGCTCACCGCGAGCGCAACGGCTTCGACTTCAACTGGTGGCGGTGGCACTGCATCTGCCGGGACAGACGCCGACTCTAACGACGTGACCGCTGAAAATAAGCAGTACGACGGTCGCAGTGGCATGGCGATCTTCACGATTGCCAAAGGTGGTCTCATGTACGAAGCCACCCTGGGCGGCCAAAAGTTCAAGTTCGAAGCGCTGGAAGATTAGCCCACAGAGTTAGACGAGGCCGCTTGATAGCGGCCTTTTTTTTGCGCTGTCATCGGTCACGCCCTGATCGGAGAGGTCGGACGAGGGAACAACAATCGACCCTTTTTTATGATCACCTATTGCAATCACTAGAGGCTTCCACTGAGCGCAACGCAAAGCGGATTGTCAGTCTTCGACAACCTTAAAGTGAATATCAACGCCAGGCAGCCGCTGCAGCAGTGCGTCACCCATAGCGCTGGCCGGCGTCCAGATACCCCCGCCAACACTGAGTGAATCCTGAGCGAGACAGAGGGCCGCTTGAGCCAACATGCGCGACGTGGCGCCATAGCCTGGATCGCGCTGCCCCGTGACTTTGACACGGAGGTGATCGGAGTCATCACTGCCATGGGTCCAGAACTCAAAAAATCCATTTTCACGCTTGCTTTCATTGGGTCCTTCACCCGGATCGGGCAGTATTTTTTTGAGCAGGGCGCGGGTGGGCGCAAAAAAAGTGCCCGCCATGACGGTGCCTAGCCCTCCGGCGCTGAGCAAGGCTTTGGCGCGGCTGTCGCATAACTGGGATTCGTCGTAGCCAAAACGATCACCATAGGGCAAGCCGGCCAACGCATGAGAACGCCGCACGACCTTGGTGTTGATGGCGGCCATCACGAAAGGGGCGGTCCAGCTGCCGAAGTCGTCATCCCAAGCGACACCGGTTTGATCGGGCTTGTCAGACCCCGGCGAAACGCCCGCTGGGTAAAGTGCATAGGGATCCATAATGCGAGCCCGGATAACCGGGTCTTGTGACGCCTGCTCGGCGACCAGCATCAGACTGGCGACGGTGCCCCCGCTGACCCCGCCTGAGGCACGGCCCATGCGTCCGGAAACCCGGCTTGCATAGCGTCCAAAGCGCGCTTTGAACTCCTTTTGCAGGAAGTACACGGACAAATCAGATGGAATGGAATCAAATCCACAGCAGTGCACCAGTCGGGCGCCGCTTGCTTTCGCCAGTGGGTCAATTTTGGCATAAACCTCGGCCATCCACTGCGCCTCGCCCGTCAAGTCGCAGTAATGAGTGCCCTCGCGTGCGCAGGTCTCTAATAGGAGAGAGCCATGCCGGGCATACGGCCCTACGGTGCTGATGATCACCTTAGCTTGCAATGCCATCGCTTTGAGCTGGTCGGCGTCGTCACTGTCGGCGATGAGAATGGGCAGATCTGGCGTGCCGAGATCACGTCGGCAGCGTTCCAGTTTTTGTTGGTTGCGGCCTGCAATGGCCCAACGGAGCTCTGTGTGAGCAGAGGCGAGATACTCCGCCACCAGCTGCCCGGTAAAGCCAGAAGCACCATATAGCACGATGTCAAATGCACGTTCAGTCATGTCGCCACTTCCCTACAATATCGACCTTTAGGGTAGCAAGTCTGCTCTGCCGTCTGACCGACACAATCTGGTACTTATTTGCACAACGCTTTGGTATGTCGCTTTGTATGGCTCTGGGGTAAAACGTTTGGGCATCACCTTTTTGCATAAAGCGGGCAGCAGCGCCGTTGAGCATGAGCTGGGTTTTCGCGGATTGATGAGATCAATTGCGACATTTCCCCATAGAGTGTGGGGGGATTGCGCAGTATCATCGCTACCGCTGCTGCTCATCGCCACGGCGCTGCCATCGGTACACGGCGGCAAAGCACCTAGCGAGCGGATGGTCTTTGCGGAGCAAGGGCTCGGAGCAGTGAACGATTATCATCATGGAAGGTGGCAGGTCTGCGAGAGAGACTTGATGGATTTAGGAAAATCATCATGATTGAGTTATTACGGCGTATTGCTTGGCCCGCTGGCGCGGGTTTAGTGGGCATTGCGGTCTATGCCCTCTTGCAGGTTACCAAGCCGATCCCGGCCCCCAGTATCGAGCCACCGCGCGCTGCGCGCGTGGTCGTCGTGCCGGCCATTCGGACAACCGCTCGCCCTACTGTGGTGGCGTATGGCGAAGTGAGGCCGAGCGTTCGAACGCAATTAGTGGCGCAAGTGGGAGGGAAAATAACGGGCATTGCCCCTGCTTTTATTGAAGGCGGGCGCTTTTCACCCGGCGAAGTATTGTTGACCATTGAGGCCACAGATTATCGTGCCGCTGTCGACGAGCAACGCGCTCGTGTTGCTGCGGCTAAGGTGGATCTTGAGCAGTCTCTGGCCGATGCCGATGTCGCCCGCAAGCAGCTCGCTGGGCAGGCAAACCCTTCACCATTAGCACTGAAAAAGCCGCAGGTTGCGCGGGCTGAGGCGGCACTGCAGGCCTCCAAGACGGCGCTTGCCTTAGCGGAGACCAATCTTGGGCGCACTCGGTTGAGCTTGCCTTTTACGGGTCGAGTCGAGAGCCAAGCGGCAGACCTGGGGCAGTATGTGAATCCCGGTAAAGTCCTCGGCACGGTATTTGGCACCGATAAGGCAGAGGTGCGCCTCGCTCTGACGCATAACCAGTTATCAGCATTGGGCGTGCCCATCGGGTTTCACGGTAGTGCGGCAGACGGCTTGCCCACCACGCTGTCGGCGACGATGGGTGGGACTCAGCACCGATGGCAAGGACATCTCAACCGACTCGATGCGGCGATCGACCCTGCCACTCGGACGATCTACGGCACGGTCAGTATTGATGACCCCTATGGGACAGCTAATAGTGTGAGCGCTATGCCACTGGCGGTGGGACTTTACGTTGATGCAGAAATAGAAGGTCGCCCCTTTGTCGATACCGTGCAAATTGTGGCGGAGGGGCTTCGTGCAGGCAACGAGGTTTATGTACTGAGTCAAGAAGGTCTGCTCGAGGTTCGACAGATCGATGTCATTCACCGCAATCGCGACATCATCATGGTGGGGTCCGGCATCGAGGCGGGCGATCAAATCGTCGTCTCGGCCATTCGTAATCCGGTGAGCGGCATGCGACTCGAAGCAATCGAGACGGGCGGTGTCTCAGAGGCGACAACTGACCGCCAGCTCGACGACGATAACGAAGCCTGAGTTCGCTGAGGTGGAAGCATTAATTCGTTGGTGGGTCCGCAATCCGGTTGCCGCCAATCTGCTCATGCTCATTATTATCACTGCGGGATGGTTAGGTCTGCGCGGTATCGAAAAAGAAGCATTCCCCTCCGTGCAGCCCGACATTATCCAGATAGAGGTCATCTGGCCGGGCGCGTCAGCAAAGGAGGTCGAACAACAGGTTGTCCAGCGGGTTGAGGAGTCATTAAAAAATGTCTCCAATGTCTATCGAGTCAGCTCGGTGTCTCGCGAGGGCCTCGGTTCTTTGTCCGTTCAAACCTTCCCATCGGTCGCGCTCAATCCGTTTTTAAACGACGTTAAGAACGCGGTCGACTCGATTACCGCGTTTCCGCGAGATATTGAAAACCCTCGTGTACGACGACTTGAGTGGCGCCAGGAAATGATTCGTGTTGCTCTGGCGGGTGAGGTGGGTGAGAAAGCGCTGACCCGTCTTGCCAATGAATTGCGGAACGAATTGGCGGGGTTGCCTTACGTCTCCCAAGTTGAGGTCTTTGGCTCGCGTCGTGAAGAGGTCACGATCGAATTGTCTGAGCGTGCCCTGCGCAATTTTGGATTGAGTTTTTCAGACGTCGCAACCGCGATTCGCCGCGATTCGATGAACGTATCGGTGGGCGAGGTTCGCACAGAGACCGGTGACATCCAGCTGCGGGCCGAAAATTTAGCCGATAACCAGGATGACTTTGAGCAGATTATTATCCGTCAGACCCCTCAGGGGGGCATCGTCAGGGTGGATGACGTCGCGACGGTGCTGGATGACTTTGAGCAGAACGAGATCCTCGCCACTTTGGACGGACAAGCTGCGGTGCTGCTGCAGGTCATGTCTACCGACGACATGCAAGTGGTCAAGGCCAGTGCTGCCGTTAAAGAATGGATAGCAGAAACCCAGCCCAGTCTGCCGACGGGCATCGAGCTTTCGGTCTGGTTTGATACCGCTGATGTGTATGAAAACCGTATGAACCTTATTGCGGAGTCCTCGATCATAGGGCTGCTGCTGGTCTTCATTATCTTAATCCTCACCCTCGAACCCAAAGTGGCGCTGTGGGTGACCGTGGGGATTGGCGTGAGTTTTCTCGGCGCCTTCGCGCTGCTGCCAGCAAATGATGTCTCGCTGAACTTGTTATCAACCTTTGCGTTTTTGCTGGTGCTGGGCATCGTTGTTGACGATGCGATCGTGGTGGGGGAGAGCATTCATCACCATGTGCATCAGCGTGGCATTTCGGGGGAGGACGCTGCGATACAGGGCGCTTTGGCCGTCAGTCGACCTGTGATTTTCGCGGTATTGACCACAATCGTCGCCTTTGCGCCGTGGTTGTTCGTGTCATGTGTGACGGCGCAATTTACACGTCAGCTCTCCGTCGTGATCTCGCTGGCATTGTGTTTCTCGTTGATTGAAGCCTTTCTCATTTTGCCGAGTCATCTACGCAATATCGATCGCAAGGCTCCCACGGGTCAATGGCGAATCCGTCAAAAACGCATTGCCGACAGCATTGTTCGTTTTGCTGAGCGGTCTTACCGACCCTTTCTTGAGTGGTGCCTGCAACGTCGTTACACCACTACGATGGTATTTTTCTCGTTGTTTTTGATTTCGCTGGGCTTATTTACCAGTGGTTGGGTGAAGTTCTTTTTCTCCCCGCAGGTCGAAACAGAGCAAGTCTCTATCGATGTCACGTTGCCCCCTGGAACCCCCTTTAGTCGTTCTCTTGAGGTGCTGAGGCAACTGCAAGACGCGGAAAAAGAGCTGGTCGCTGAACTCAATGTTGACGCCGCGGAGGGTAAAGGTTCTGGTGAGCTCATTGAAGGCTGGTATACCCGTGCCCGCCGGGGCAGTGTCGTGGCCATTATTCAGTTGGTTCCGCCTGGGCAGCGAGACTTGAGCAGCCGCGAGGCGGTTGAGCGATTTGTCGAGCTAGCCGGCGAAATTCCTGATGCAGACGAAGTGGATGTCCGCTACACCCTCGGTGACAGTGAGGCCAGTATTACCTTCTTGTTGCAGCACGATGATCTGGAGACGCTCAATGCAGCGAGTCGGACCCTGCAGCATCACCTCCGTGAGTACGACAAGGCCTATTATATTCGGGATGACCAGTGGGGCGCGATGCCAGAGATGCGTTTCCACTTAAAGCCCGGTGCAGAAAAGCTCGGGGTGACCTTGGCTGATGTCTCTTCGCAGGTGCGACAGGCTTTTTATGGCGAGGAGGTACAACGTTTACCCCGCGAGAACGGCGACGTCAGGGTCATGGTTCGCTATCCCAAAGCCGCACGCGGCACATTGGCGTCTTTTGAGGATTTTCGCATTCGCACGGCTGATGGCCGACTGATCCCGCTCTTGTCGGTAGCCGAGGTCGAGGTAGGGCAAGCCACTCGGCGGATTACTCGGCGTAATGGTGAGCGCGTGGTGACGGTGAGTGCGACGGTGGAGCCCGAGTCGCTAAGCGAGATTAATTCGGCTGTGGAGGACGGTTACCTCTCCACGCTGCGCGAACAGTATCCTGGGCTGCGCGTCTTGAAAGGGGGGTCGCAAGAGGCCGAGGCCGAGTTCTTTGATGAAATCATCGCGCTCTACACGATTGCCCTTTTTGTCATTTACGCGCTCATTGCGGTCGCCTTTCGCTCCTACAGTTTGCCGATTCTCATTATGACGGCGATGCCTTTCGGTTTTATGGGGGCGGTGTTTGGGCATTTGATTTTCAATTTGCCGATGGCGCTGTTTTCCTACTTTGGCATTGGCGCGGCGGCGGGGGTGGTCGTTAACGACAACCTAGTGCTAATCGATTATGTTCGGCGGCTAGAACGTGAGGGTCACCCGTCTCCGAAAGCGATCGTGATGGCGGCAGTGAGCCGCTTTAGGCCTATTTTCTTGACAACGCTCACGACGTTTATCGGCTTGATTCCGATTATGGCAGAGCAGTCCACCAGCGCAGAGTTTTTGAAGCCTGCGGTGTTGTCGCTGGCTTTC
>Ga0233393_1000959_pt1 | contig 10602 bp, 6 predicted proteins | sample 21DmetaG_FD_183170 | JGI IMG/M metagenome (GOLD analysis project Ga0233393, IMG submission 183170) | Seawater microbial communities from Monterey Bay, California, United States - 21D | ecosystem: Environmental > Aquatic > Marine > Coastal | place: USA: California | collected 2016-10-24 | reverse complement strand
TATAATATTGTCCTCGGCTTCGGCCGGGGGCATTATTCTTTTATCTATTTAATTATATCATATTATGGCAACAGCTAAAAAACCCGCGGCTAAGAAAGCCCCGGTTAAAAAAGAAACTACAGTAGAGACACCAGAAGTGTCGTTTGAAACGGCAACAGAAATGCCTCCACTGCCAAAGAAACCTTCTTGGGAATACAAAGATCGCTTATACGAGTTAACAGGTCGGAGAAAACCTTTAGTGTTTACACTACCTGCAGTACACTCTGCTAAAAAACCTTTACTTTGGTTTGACGAAGAAAAAGGCTACCAGCGCGAGATTAGATACGCTACTAACCAGCGTTCTTGCTTTGTAGATGAACAAGAAGGTCCCGCAACCCTAGGACGCATCGTGTTTAGAAACGGTGTATTGAATGTACCAAAAGAAGATGTAGTGCTGCAGCAGCTACTTTCAATGTACCACCCTTTTATGGCAAAAGGTGTTATTGAAGAATACAAAGCTGAAGCAATTGCAGAAAACGAAGTGGGCTGGATTGAATTAGAACTTGACGCTATGAATGCTGCTAAAGCAATGGACATTGATGAAGCTGAAGCAATCTTGCGCGTAGAATTCGGTTCTAAGGTATCTGAGATGAGTTCTAAGGAGCTTAAACGCGATCTCCTTGTGTTTGCTCGCCGCAACCCTCAATTGTTCATAGAACTAGCTAATGATGAAAACGTGCATTTGCGCAACATCGGTATTAAAGCGGTTGAACAGGGACTGATTGCATTATCACAAGACCAAAGAACATTCAGTTATGCCAACACAGGGCGTAAACTAATGACGGTGCCATTTGACGAGCACCCATATTCAGCACTTGCATCTTACTTCAAAACAGATGAAGGAATGGAAGTACTGAACACTATAGAAAAACGATTATAAAATAACAGTGGGGGTTACTAAGGTAGCCTCCACTTTAATCAAATAACAATATGAGCGTAAGCGTAGACACTGTTTATCAACGAGTATTAAGCATACTCAATAAAGAGCAACGAGGGTATGTTACGCCTCAGGAATTTAACCTGTTTGCCAACCAAGCGCAAATGGATCTATTCGAGCAATATTTCTATGACATTAACCAGTTTGGTAGAATGCATGGGAACGACACGGAGTTCTCCGACATGCTCAACATTCTCAACGAAAAAATAAACCTATTTGAAGTTACGGCTGCTATGACGCACGCTGGCGCCGGCCTATGGACTGTTCCTAGTAATTTATACAGGATAGGTACTATTATTTATAATAATATAGAGGTTGAGCGCATTAATAAAAATGAATTTTTATACATTAACGCGTCGCCTTTAACCAAGCCTACTGATACTAGACCTGTATTTGTAGCAAACTCTACCGGATATAAAGTATATGGCACAGCACCATTAACTTCAGGCGTTACGTGTAACTATATTAAAAGGCCCGCAACTGCAGAATGGGCATACACAGTGGTTAACGGTGTTGCGCAATACAACGCATCGAATGCTACTAACTTTGAACTGCACGCTTCAGAAGAAACTGAACTGGTAATGAAAATACTAGAGCTCGCAGGCATATCTACGAAAGAGCTTCAAATATACCAGATAGCGGCACAAGAAGAAGCTAAAAACACTCAACAAGAAAAATCTTAATAAATGGGGCTAATAAATCAAACTAGCGAACTTTACTACGAAGGAGCAGACGGTAACTGGAACAGTGGTGATGAAAACTACGGTGACTACCAGTTTGTTAGCCTTAAAGATATGGTAAACAATTTTATAATAGCCTATGTTGGTGAAGATAAAATTATAAGTAAGATAAAACGTACAGACGTTGCGTTTCACGCACAGCGTGCTATTCAAGAGTTTAGTTTTGACACTTTACCATCACAAAAAGCTTTAGAGGTAGAAATACCACCAGCGCTTTATATGATACTACCGCAAGACTACGTAAACTATGTTAAGGTATCTTGGACGGATTCAAACGGTATGGAGAAAATTATATATCCAACCCGCAATACTAGCAATCCGTCTGCTGTTAACCAAGATGACAACTACGAATACCAGTTTGATAGCAACGGTAAAATGGCTTTAGCTAACGAGTCTGTAACGTTGTCTAATTTCAACTCGGCTTACTACTCTTCCAGCACATCATCCAACAATCAAAGCACTCTTACAGAAAGCGAGCTATTTAATCTTTACAGATACGGCAGACGTTATGGACTGTCACCAGAGGAAGCGCAAGGTAACGGTGTTTTTTACATTGACCAGTTAAAAGGTATTATGCACTTTAGCTCTAACCTAGTTAACAGAATTGTAACGCTAAAATACATTAGCGACGGTCTGGGTACTGATGAAGAGATGCGTGTGCATAAGTTTGCTGAAGAAGCTGTATACAAGTATATCGCTCACGCTATACTAGGTACCAGAGCAAATACACCTGAGTACCAAATTGCTAGGTTTAAGAAAGAAATGGTTGCGGCTAAACGCAGCGCTAAACTACGCATGTCTAACCTTAAGATATCAGAGTTAGCACAAGTAATGAGAAACCAATCCAAGTGGATTAAACACTAATATATGGCTAAGCTACAGCATACATTTGTCCAGGGTAAGATGAATAAAGACCTTGATGAAAGGTTGGTACCCAATGGGCAATACCGCGATGCTCAGAACATTCAGATAAGCTCTTCTGAAGGCTCTGACGTAGGCGCCGTTGAAACTATACTAGGTAATACTAAGCAAAACAAAAAGACCTCTTCTTTAAGCTGGGGGGCTAATTTTGGCCTTACTTCGCCTAAGTGTATTGGCGGATTTAAAGATACGCTTAATAATAAGATATACTGGTTTATAACAGCAACCAATGGTGATGCAATTTTAGAATACGATCAAGATAATAACGGGTTTGTCGCACCGGTGATTTTAGATACGCGTGGTACTTCTGTATTAAATTTTAATGCGTCTTATAGAATTACTGGTATTAATATACTAGACGACATGCTTTTTTGGACCGACAATTATAATGAGCCAAGAAAAATTAATATAACCGACTACAAGACCGCCACGGCAGCTTCTGTTGGGTCTAGCGCCACTATTTTAGCGGGTACCTCCAAAACTACAGCAATATACAGTAGACCTTTTTTAGCTTCTGACATTACAGTTATTAAACCAAGCCCAAAACAAGCGGTAGCAATAACCGCTGTACCAACAGGTAAAAACACACAAGGGTACGACGCTGACTCTGAGGGTTTAATACCATTTTTAGGCACCGGTATACTGCCTATACAGATTAGTGCTAACTTTACTGATAGCAACAATTTTGTTTTAAAAAACGGAGATACAATTAGCTTGGGCTGGTCTCAGAGCCAAGCCGTTGGTCCCGTTAGTGAGTTTAATAACAAAAAAGTTGTGTTAACACATGACGCTGAGCGGACAGACGGTACAAAAATAAGATATGAAGTAATTGGCACCTTAAGCAATCTGCAGGGCATCACGGGACCCGGTAGCCAAACATACGCTACAAACGCTACGTTAACAATAATTAGCTCTGCCCCAGATATTCCTTCTACAACTTTGGAATGGGATATGATTCTTTTAGAAGACGAGCCTATATTTAAAAATAATTTCCCTAGATTTTCTTATAGATGGAAATATGTAGATGGGGAATACTCTACATATGCGCCTTTTAGTAAAGCCGCGTTTGTACCCGGTGAGTTTTACTATGATCCAGAGGAAGGCTATAATTTAGGCATGGATGATAATATCCGAAAAATTACACTTACATTCCCATCGCAGGCTTACGCAACACCGCCTAAAGACGTTGTTGAAATTCAAATATTATACAAGGGGGTTGATTCTAATAATATATACGTATTAGACAAGCATAAAACCGCGAGCGGGACTTTAAGCACTTTTGTAATAACAAAGGATCTTTTGGGACCTGTTGTTGAAAGTCTACAATTACTAAGATTATATGATAATGTGCCTAGAAAAGCGCAGGCACAAGAAATTATAGGCAATAGAGTAGTATATGGAAATTATTTACACAATTATCCTTTTGACGATACCGGCTTTGCAATTACAGGCAGTTCGACCGCTACAGCACTTACTTCCGACGAAAAATACAAAGGCTACGAAAGTGTAAAAACAGAAAGAACATACCAAATTGGCGTTGCTTTCTTAGACGAGTTTAACAGAGAGTCTCCGGTGTTTACAACAAAAGGAGCAGCAATAAAAATAAATTCAGAAGATGCTGATAAAAAAAATATTTTACGTGCGTCAGCATCTGTAACTAACGCACCGACTTGGGCTGAGTATTATAAATATTATGTTAAGGACCCATCTCCTGAATATTATAATATTGTATTAGACAGATACTATTTTTCAAATGATGGTAACGTATGGCTTAGTTTCCCATCGTCTGAAAGGAACAAGGTTGCAGAAGGTGATTATATAATACTGAAAAAACAGCACGGTAGCAATAATAGTGTTTATATAAATAATAAATACAAAGTGCTTGATATTAAAAATGAAGCACCAGATTTTATTAAAAGAACCAACCAGGCAACAACTATTTCGGAAATAACAATTGAAGATGTTTCCGCAGACGTTGCAGGTAAAGTTTTAAAATTTACAGGACCTACACCTAAAGATTCTGAAACTTTTGTTAATGCACTTAAAGGAGGTAATTCTATACAGTTTAGATCCCTTGATAATGTAAAAACATCAGACGTATATAGAATAGCCAACGGTGGACCAATAGGGGATGCTCATCAAACAAACAAAGTATATAAGGTTGAATTAGCAAATGGAAAAGGGCTAAGCACAAACGATGTGTGGATCCAAAATCTTAGCGATGGCGATGAAATTGAAGCGCTTATATATGACCGCACATCAGAGCTGTTACCTGAATTCCAGGGTAAATTTTTTGTTAAGGTGCCTCAAACCCGTACGTTTGATAACGATATTGCATCAGGTCAGCGCGAAGAAGAATATGTAAATGTATTAAGATTCGCAACGGGTATTACCGCTAATATAGCTGTAAGTGCCGGTAGTGCCGAGCAGTCGTTAGCTTATGGTGGTGTTAGTAGTGACACCAGCGCAAACGCCGCTCATCAAGGTCCTGACGACGGGCAGGCTACATTTAAATTAAATGTATTCCTTGAATTATTAGATGGTAGCGACCCATCTAATAGTAAAATATTCCCCGATAGAGACGCACTTAAAACTTACGAAGAAGTTAAAATTGGTGCTAAAATACGTTTTAAAAATTCATCAGGGGACGAGGGACAAACGTACATAGTTACCAATATTACAAACGCTACCCTATATACATATGTTGTTAGCGGAATTACATATACATTCCAAAGAAAAACAGTTACGGTAGATAGAACTTTTGACGATAATTTAGGCGTCGACCCAAGTGAATTGCAGATTGTTGAAACCTCTTTAGGCGACGTAAATGCAGTTTCTAATCCAGGTATATTTGAAACAGAGCCAAATGAGCTTGCTGATTTAGATATTTACTATGAAGCTTCAAATGCGCTAGAAATTGGTAATAACGCGGCAAATTTAGGAAATACTGTAACGCTAGATTTTAAAAATTGCTATACATTTGGCAACGGGGTTGAGTCGAACAGAATCAGAGATGATTTTAACGCCCCGCAAAAAGGCAAAGGAGTGCGTGTAAGCACGGTATTGCAAACGCCTTATTATGAAGAACGATTACCGGCTAGTCTTATATACAGCGGAATTGTTAACTCTAGATCAGGTATTAATAATTCAAACCAGTTTACAACGGCTATAGATATCACTAAAGATTTGCCAAACACATATGGTGGTATTCAGAAGTTACACGCTCGAGATACCGACCTAATCGCTTTATGTGAAGACAAGTGTTTTAGGATACTTGCTAATAAAGATGCTTTATTCAACGCTGACGGCAACACTAACGTTACATCGAATAAAAACGTTTTAGGGCAGGCTGTACCGTACGTTGGAGAGTTTGGTATATCTAAAAACCCAGAATCTTTTGCGAGCTACGGGTTTAGAACTTACTTTACAGATAAAGCTAGAGGTGCTGTTATTAGATTGTCAAGAGACGGCATTACAGAGATATCTAACAAAGGAATGACTGATTACTTTGAAGATGGTTTAAAGTCTACTACAAGTGCTTTAATCGGCTCGTATGACGAACATAACGGCTCTTACAATGTAAGGATCGGTACCGAACAAGTATCGTTTAAAGAAACCGTCGATGGCTGGGCTACAAGATTATCTTATGCGCCTGAGTTCGCGATTTCACTTAACAACGACTATTACAGTTTTAAGAATGGCGAAATATGGGAACATTCAAGTAACACCAGATCAAACTTTTATGGCACACAAGAATCTACAACTATCAAGCCTGTATTCAATGATGCCCCTACAAGCGTTAAAAACTTTAAGACTCTCTCGTACGAAGGGGCTGAAGGGTGGACCGCTACTGTTGTCACAAATAAGCAAAGCGGAACAGTAACTACATGGAAAGAGCGTGAGGGCATGTACTTTAACTACATAATGGGGGATGCAACAACGTTAGCTAATATTGACACAAAAGAGTTTAGCGTGCAAGGTATCGGAAATGTTCTTACCCACCCGGCTGCTAACACAATTATTATAAATGGAGAGATAAACACCTCCCTGCAACCCGGAGATATTATATATTCTCCAAACGGCGTTACTTCACCGGCTGTACTACGTGTAATAGGGACAGTAGCTTCTATAAGCAGGCCAAACCAAATAACATTAGTAAGCAATGCTCCTTCACCGGCACCGGCACCTGGCAATTTTATGTTATTCGCTAAAGATAGCCAAGTAAACACTTCCGGGCTGTTAGGGTACTACGCTGATATTGAGTTTTCAATTACCAGCAGTAATAAAAAAGAGTTGTTCGCGGTTAACTCTGAAATATTTATCAGCAGCGAATAATACGTAATAATAACTTATAAACTAATTAAATATGTTAGGAGATATAGTAGAAGGAGCCGCAAGGTTCGGGGCTTCCTACATTGGAGGTAAAAAAAGGTTAGCACGTCGTGAAGAAGCTCAGGGCGCGTATGACCAATCTATGCAGCAGTACTTTGCGCAAGACACTTCTAATCTGTATGCTAATTTAGAGAATACGATGGAAGACCTCACTGTGAACACGCAAGCAGCGGATTTTGCTGCTCAGCAGCAAGCACAAGGGTTATCTAATATAATGGGATCTATGAATCAAGCTGCAGGCGGTAGCGGCATTGCAGCATTAGCACAGTCATTAGCTAATCAGCAATCACAGTCAGCACAGCAAGCGTCGGCGAGCATTGGTCAACAAGAGCAAAGGAACCAAATGGCAGCTGCTCAGCAAGCGGGTAGATTGCAGTCAATGGAAAGAATGGGAGCCGGGCAGTCTAGGGCACTTAAAGCACAATTGCTAGGTGAAGAATTCCAAATAGACGCAAATGAATTAGCAGCTAGCGAGCAAGCAATACAGGCAGCTCAGGCGGCTAGAACAGAAGCTATCGGGCAATTTGCAGGCGGTGTAGGCTCTTATATTTCTCCAGGCCCTGAAGTAGTTGTTGACGCTGCCAAAACTTTAACCGGGAAATAATGGCTAAGCAACAAGGATCAGGAGTAGTAGCAGCGGCACGTAGAGTGTCAGACATACAAGGTAGATTCCAAGACGTAGGCGGTCAATTTATGAGCGGCTATGATAAAGCCATGGAAGCTAAGAAAAAACGCGAAGAACAAAACCAAGCCATACAAAATAAAGCGAACGCTTATATTGATCAGTTTGAAGGTTATGTAGATTTAGCTGATTTTAACGACGAAGACAAGAAACTTGTTAAGTCGCAAGTGATAAACTATCGCAATGAATTTATTGATGCTGCTAATAACGCTGCTAAAATAAAAGACAAGTCAGGAGCGGAATACCAAATGTACATGGATCAGATGAATGACGCCCAGAACAAAATGGTAAAGCTTCGCGGTAATCTAGAAGGGTTAGCTAATTTAAAAGTTGAGTACGCGGACAATTTTAAAGCAAAGAATGTATATTCAAATTCGCAAAAGAACAGCGAAAATCTATTAAAAGCTAACGCTATAATGGAAAGCAATATATCTAGTATAGGTGATGATGGCTCTTTAAACTTCGAAGGTTACTCTGTTCCAATGCTAGACGGTAGCAGTATGTCTGTTGATGCGTTTTCTTACAATACTAAAAGCTTTAAAAAGCCTTTTGAAGTTGCTACACTGCAGGCTAACGCTATATTAGGCTTAGCCAGTAGAGAAGAAACGCTTAAAGGTCAGGTTACTAAAAACCAAGAAAGAATTATTAGGTCTAATGTCGCGGATATTTTATCTAATGACGACGCTTTATACAGTATTCTGTCAAACTCTGAGTTGCAACTTATACCACTAGACAGCATTGACCCAGACGACCCTAACGCGCGCCAGCAGGCTACCGACATGCTTACTCAAGGAATTATGGATTCCCGTGGAGCAGGGCTTACCGAAGAACCCGAAACGCCCGGTAAAGACACTAGAACATCTGCTCAAAAAGACGCTGCTGCAAATAAAAAACTAGTGTCTGGTTACTTTAATAAAAATGTACCATATTTTAATATGGGTGGGTACAGGTTTGAAAATAGTGGTGATATATGGCTAATATACGATGAAGACGGGGTTCCTGAAATTACCGGAAATAACCAGCAAGTGGCAGTAAGGACAAAAGAGGAGGCTTACGCGTTATTAGGAATTTAAATACAATAAAATATGTACCAGAAAAACAATAAGACTATTTCTTTAGAAGAGGCACAAGCAGCAGCTCAAAGAAAGGGGCTAAGCTTTGAAGACTGGCTGGACCAAACCGGTTATAAATCGGTAGACGAGGGAAAGACAACGGTTTCGGAGGAAATAACTCCACCAACGGAACCAGAGAAGAAGACGGCCGCTGGGGATTCCAGTTTGGCCGATACTTCATTGGAGTTACCAGAGATTGATTTACTGCCAGGTCTTCAGTATGCGGCTGAAAAAGACTTGTTTAGCGTTGACGAAACAGAAGGTCGCAAAAGATTAGAAGCGTATTTTAAAGGCGTACCGGGTATCGTGTTTGAAGAAGTAGCGCCGGGTAGAGATTTTTTAGAAATTAAATATTACGATCAGAACAAGAACAAGGAGTTTAAGTCTGAGCGTTTAAGTTTTGACACGAAAGATAAAGATAGCATAGCTAGAAACATGGAAATACTTTCCAGCTTTATCTCAACTAATATACCAGAAGCATATTCTTCGCTAATACCAGCAAACCTCGAGCGGCTAAAAGAAAAGCGCGGCAAAAACATAAATTCTTATATAACCCCTGAATTTACAGAGTCTAACAACGCTGCAGCTAATAACCCCAGCTTGTTTGAACCGGTGCAAGAAACTAAGGTTATAGGGTTCGGTGGAGCCGAAAGATCAGCAGGCAGCCAGCCTATACAAGTAACTAAGTACCCGTATGAAAAAGAATTAGCTGAAGCTAGTCAAAGTATAGCGAGTCAAGCAGAAGCCGCAGGGGTTTCTTTAACGCCTGAAAATTTAAGATTAGAATCTGAAAAATTAGTTCGCGCTCAGATCAAAAACGAAGGTATACTGAATGAAAAACGTCGGATTGCGCAGCAGCTTATAGAAGATAATATAACAGCTCAAGGAGAAGCTTGGATTAGCGACGTAATTATTGGCAAAGAAGTTGAAGGTAAAGCTAAGGAAAACGAGCAATTACAAATAGCGTCAATTGAGCAAAACGCTTCTATATCACGCGCTGCTGATAATATAACCAAGCTCATCAACGGAAAAGCGATGACTGTTGCTGAGCAAGAAACAATGGTTGACGACTTTGCTGCTTTAGGTGTGAATATTGACCGGGCTAATCAAACTCAAATCGAGCTTGAAGACGGTCGTGTTATGCCGGAAGAGTATTACAAAGCAGCTGTTCAGTTAGGTGAAATGTATGAGGCGAATTACAGCGACTATCAGCGTATAGCCAAAGAAGGTGCTAAAATCGATGCGGACATACAAAACGTAAGTATCTCTTTAGATGCCTCAAGAAGAAGCTATGACTTAGGAGATAAAGCATTGTATAATGTTGGTCTTGGATTTGGTGAATTAGGACTGGCTACGGCGCAGTTAGCTGCTGAAGCGGGCAAATCCAATAATCCAGTACTTAAGATTGTTGGACCGGCTATTGATGTTGGTATACAAAACATACAAGATAGAATAGATGAGTCTAGAGATCAGTTTGTCAGAGACGTAGATTTTAAAAATGCTTTTGACGACCCTAGCAATTTCGGTAAGTTTGCGCTACAAGAAGTAGCTAATCAAATACCTATACTAGTATCTATGATAGCGAGTGGCGGTTCCGCGGCATATGTTGCAGGGGCTACCTCAGCTGGTTCTAAGATGGTAGAAATGAAAGGCGAGCGAATGGCTGGTGATGCTGATTACTCTGATTTAGAAATAGCTTTAAAAGCAACAGGCTATGGTTTAGCAGAGGGTGCATTTGCGCAGATAACTACTGTCCCTATATTAAACAGAGCTAAGCAG
>Ga0233393_1000958_pt1 | contig 10603 bp, 12 predicted proteins | sample 21DmetaG_FD_183170 | JGI IMG/M metagenome (GOLD analysis project Ga0233393, IMG submission 183170) | Seawater microbial communities from Monterey Bay, California, United States - 21D | ecosystem: Environmental > Aquatic > Marine > Coastal | place: USA: California | collected 2016-10-24 | reverse complement strand
TTGTTCGTCAGTGAGTACGGTATTTTCAATGCTTTTCAGTTTCGATTTTAATTTTGGTGTCAGTTTTAACTTTGCTTTAGCGGCTTCGTTTTCAGAGGTAGCAATCGTTTCTTTCATTTTTTTTTTCATTTCCACGAGTTCGGCATTGCACCACGCGTGGGTTCCGGAATGGGTAAGGAATGAAATCAAAATACAAATATCGAGAGACTCGTTCGTACATTTGGATGCGTGCTCGTCCGATTTTTTATAAAAATCGTCGTTTCCCGATTGCCATGCGCCTTGGTGCAAGTCTGGATTAACGCATGACATGCCAAAATCAATGAACGTGACGATTTTGGAAGCGTAGTCGAAAAATACGTTGTGGCCCGATAAATCACGATGCATGAAGTGGAAATCGCGCTGAAGATGCCACAGGGCTTTGCAGACATGTGCCAGAGCTATCATTAAGCGTGACGTCCCGAATGTTTTCAATGGTGCACCTTCTGCACGATGCATGCATATGTCGACGTCGGCCTCGCTCTCAACGTCAATCATTGCCCGGTCGTCGCCGTCGTCCTCTTCCTCGGCAAAACGCTGGACAAAAAATAGTTCGGGTACTTTAATTTTTTTGTAAATAGCGCCGTCGGCAGCAACTTTGGCGGGTACATTTTTTTTTACACCCATATCTTTTTGTTGTTTTACATATTCTTTGGCTTGCTCTAAAACCCATGAGCGATTCCGAATTTGTTCAAATAGATACGCCTGTGTAATAATTTCAAACAAAATTTCGTCCATAGCAGTCTCTTCCGAGCTTTTAATAACGCACAAATGACCATTATACGCTACCAGTGTTTTCGCGTCGGCAAACGAACCGGCTTCTGAATAGCCGGGGACGACGTATGCAATATTTTCACTCAATTCGGAGTCTAAATCTTTTTCCGGTGGAACTGATACCTGAACGTCGCTATTATTGTTTTTAAACTTGTTTACAGTTTTCATTTTTTTCCATAGAGCAGTTTTAAACGGGTTTTTTTTGTCTTCGTAAGTGACGGCGTTCACTGGAAGTGCTTTTACCCATAAGATAGACAACGTTGATTTTTTGTTCGAACGAATAATTTCAAGTTTAGTTGTCTGCGGATGTTGTTTGTGAAGTTTAGTGATTTGATCAACGATGCCTTCCCCACTTTTGTCGGACAACCAAAGTAATTGTTTTGTGTCGGCGGACAATTTCGTAAACAAATCCATATGATATTATACACTAAAGCATTTATAGTGTGAAAAAAATAAACGTGACACCGACTATATAATTATTTATTTATATTAAAAAAATGAGGTACAATATTGTTTTTGTGGGCAATGTTGGTGCTGGTAAGACGTCCATTATTCGTCGCTATCTCAAAAAGCCCGGCGAAACGGTCTCTACGCTAGCCGTCGATTTCATTCCCATCGAGCACGACGATATCAAAATGTCTATCTGGGACACGTGTGGCCAAGAGCGGTTTGAAGCGATTACGTCCTCTTATTTTGCGCGTGGACATGTGTTTGTCCTTGTGCACGACATTCAAGAGACATCGGTAGACCAGTTAGAAAGATGGTTTAAACAAATTCAGGATAAAACACCTCAGAGGCACGACCCCGTGATAATAGTCGTCTCCAATAAAACCGATTTGCACCCGTTCGCATCGACGAACATCACCTCGTGGGTAAAAGACCGCATGTTTGACCATATTTATACTTCGGCTAAAACCGGTGAGGGAATTACCAATTTATTTTCTAAAATGAAAGATGCCGTTGTTGTTCATCAGGCGGATTGGTTGTCGCCCTCTTTGCCCGCGTTGCCAGTGACTGCGACCGTCAAATCTCCTGGATGTAGTTGTTAAGAGTAGTATGTACATTATATATGGATGGGCGATTGTCTAGTATTGATTGTATATGGTTCATAAACGTTTCGTTTTGTAGACAGTCCGAAAAGTTTTTATCGGTCAGTTTGAGTATTAACATGTTTTTAGTAGAGCCTGACTCGTCCATAATGACCCAGTCGAGACACGCCGCCGCGACTCTTGATTCATATTGTTGTTTCCACGCGTGCAGGCGCATTCTAAATAATACTCGTGGGTTCATGTGGCCTTTAAACCGTGCCGCCGACCAAGACCCGTTGACGATGACTTTTGAAGGCGATATTCCTAAAGGGGCTTGATAAAATGTAACAACGGGAGTGGCTAGAACAGACATTTATTTTTGGCGGCCAGCCCTTTATAGTTCCAGGCGAAAAATACCACCCATTTGATTGGACGCCGTGTGTGTCAAATCAAGAAAAGATTGGTACCAAGACGATGTTGCCGCTTGTTGGACCACAGTTTCTATCTGTAATGAAGCTTGGTCGTTCCACTCGCCCGGGACAAATCTGTCCAGTATGTGGTCTCGAATGCGCTTCCAGTGGCGGCGTTTATCTCCAAAAATAAAGCATTCTGCCGACAACAAATGGTACCAGAAGGATGTGTGTAGTCGCATGGCGGCATATCCTTGCTGTGTCAGTTTCACAAAGGAGACAAATGTCGTGGATTGTCTGCCGCCCATAGCGTCTACCATGTCTTCGGTAATACGCATGGGTGTGTGGGCGTGCTTGGGGTCGTCGCCCAGCACAAATCCAAAATCCACATGAACCAAATGCGCGTCCGAGCAGACCAATATATTTTCCAGATGACGGTCTCCAAGCCCCATGGTAAACGCCAATAGACAGGCGCCGGCCGTAGACGAAATCACCCGTTGACGAAGTGTCTTGACGTGCAGCGATTCATTGGCGGTCATAATGTAATTTAATAGTGTTATGTTTGAATTTCGTATATCGTACAGAGTGGTCGTGGACGGAATCATCTGGACAACACCCGAATGGTCGTTCAAAGGAAAGACATCGTAGGTAAAGACTTTACAAGAGCCTGTCAAGTGGTTAATCCAATACCCCATTATCATGGCCAATCTATCCGTACGAACATCCTCGTGTTTGAGTAAAACATTGTACACAAACCCGTCCAGACAAGTGAGTTGCATCACAAAGGGTTTTGAAGAAGATGCCAATTGTTTGATGACTGTCATTCGCACTATAATAACCTTCGTATTCCACGGCAGTCGTGTTGGGCCGTGTTCTTGAAAGAAACTGACACAAAGCATGCCTCTCTTCTCTTTGGACACGGCGTTTAGAATACATCTAAAACAATTTGCTAAATCTTGCGAGGCCGCGAGTGCCGCCTTTATTTCTGTTGTCAGATTTTTTTCTAAATGCTTTTGTACTTTTTGTAGTATATGAATGGTTCGGGCCGCTTTTTGCAATTCACATTCAAACCACAAGGCGTATGCGAGTTCAATGCGTTGGGAGCAAATGGGTATAAGGCCTTTCTTAAAGAGGCCTTTGAAACGACACGCAAAATGAACCCACCATTGCATTGTTTTTACGTGGGCATCTGGCGACATTCGTCGCCAAGCATCAATAACCCATACTTGAATTTCAGGCAATGCTAGTGCCTCCGTGTATCCCAGTCTCAAAATATCTTCAACTGACAACACGGAGTGGCATATTCGAGAACACATTAAACGTCGACACGGAACCTGATACACTTCCTTATTTTCCCCAACATCTACGCCACCCTGTTTAAAACTCACGACTGTATGGATTTGCCACGCCACGTGCCCAAAAAATTCCTTGTAATGAGTCCTTAAAAAATCACACTCGAGGGTTGAGTATTCTTGACAGGATAATTTGTACTGCATGCCACGGAATATCGACAGCATCGTATTGGTCGCATAATTCCATTGTTTGTCAATCAAACGTAATTGGAATAACTGGTCAAACATTATGGGCATGATGCTTATCATTCTAATTAAATGTTCAACTTCGGCGGCGCGCTTCAAACTATGGGCACACGAGGCGCATGTCCGCTGTGGCGTGTCCGACATGATGCCTGAAAAGGAGAAATAGTACGACGGTATGAGCTCTCGATACGCGGAACATGCGGAACAGAAGACACGGCCACACGACCGACAGTGATGTTTACGACGAAAGGTAGAAAATGACGCCCCGCATCCAAAACATCGTTTCACCCGTTCGTCGGGTATCCATGTCACCGGCAATGATGGCCGAATCGTCCATTCCTTTATACCGGAATTACGGTCGACCATCATAGACATAGACAAGTCCGTCATTCATTTTATTAAACAAAAGGTAAATACCTAAAAATGAACGAACCACTTCCGTTACACATATATGAATTAAAAAATGAATGAAACTATTTCATATTAAAAAAAATGTCGCTAACTCTTATCGCCATACCCTTACTGCTCATTGCAATCCTGTACATCGTATTTTTCCGGGCTAAAAAAGGTAAGGCCCCTAAACAGCGGCCTTCAAATCGTCCTGCGGAGGTTGTCCGGACATCTTTGGAAGAACGTGTGCGCCGTCGAATGGGGAAATCGACATAAGACCGACGCGGCCCCATCGCCACTTGGGAACCGTCCAAATCTCGAGGCGTGCATGTCTCGCATCTGTCGTATATAAAATCAGCATTGAATCGGCCGTCGTCTTTATTTGGCGAACGTGCATGATGCACAACAAAAACAGTTGACCTTTCGAATCAACTTGGTACAACAGGCACGTTTTCTCTAGTATTTTATCTTTTGCCCACCAAGGCAAGTGAATTAGGAACCCGTTGATATCATCGGTCGGTTTCCACATGCGACCATGCTCATCACAACTCAGAGATTTTAAATTTTCAATGTAGCGCCACTCTTTTCTAGAAAACATATAATACAAATATAACTTACCATATATAGTTTATTTACATATTTATATACGATGTTGGAGATTACCAAGAAATTTCTTTTTGTTCATCAATTTTGATTTGAATCAAATCAAATTTATATATTTCATACAAAAAAGAACCGACAAACATGAACAAACGTCAACGCACCGCAGGCCCCGACCAATGGTCATACGTATCCAAAGCATGGAACGCGTCATCACTCGCTGAACAGGTCACAAAACTCACGGACGAGAACGAGGAACTCTCTGACACCCTCCAGACGTGCTCGCAGCATCTCGAATACTACAAAAAGCTTTACGAACAGGCCAAGGAAAATTATGAAAAATACAAAGCGGGCTACCAACATAAACATGCGCGCGTTGAAGAACTCACGGCGGAGTTAACGGAGGCCACGCAAGCCGAAGCTGCGGCTGCGTCAGCACATGCCGCCGACGTAGAGCAGGTCGCAGCCGCCGTTGCGGAGAAACAAGTTACCATCGACACCTTGACTGCTGAAGTAGCTGAACTCAAACGCGAAAATGCCGAGTATCGGGGCCGTACCAAGACATGGCGTGTTCGCTACGAAAAGCTGGTTCAAGCGGGAGCCACGGCACTCGCCACCAAGACGGTCTCCGAGTACGGTGTCACGCCCGACGAGGTTACGCTGTACAAGAATTTTGCGCAGAAACAAGCTGCTGCTGCGAAAGCCGCCAAACTTGCTCAAGAGGCAGCTCTCGAAGCTACAACTGTTGGATTGAAATCCCTGGAAGATGTCCATTAACATTGGGGCCAATTTCCTGATTTCATCGGCAAAACATTGTACATCAAATATGTATTCTGACGAATCGCCGAAATCTCCTGCGATATGTCAAATAGAAGTTTTATGAGCATACCCACACACAGTGAACAGAATGATAAAACAGACTGCTAAAGGAAGAGTACAACGCGAATGACGAGGCGCCTTATCAATAGACAATAAAGATGTATAAGACAAGTAATTACATTTTTAATATTTATATAGACTCTACTGTGAAAAAATCAAGCAGTGTAGATAAATCACACGACACATTCTTGCGCCGCCACACTATTCTTGTCCATTGGCGCTCGCGTTCTCGACGGCGACGACGCGTCCACCGCAGCCACTTTCGACCACAACGGTGCTCAAGTAAAAGTCGTCGCGCGCCCGGGCAAAATTGCATCACATTCCACGCTGTCGGTATCCTCGCCCTCGACCGCAACAGTACCGAAATGATTTGACAATTATCGTGTCTCGCAGCATACAACAAAGGCGTCTCTGGAAAACTGTCGTTTACGTTCACACCCACCCTTAAAAACGCCTCCACGAGTCTGAGATGGCCCGCCTCTACCGCCACATGCAAGTTAGAACGGTCTCGGTAGTCTCGAAAGCCAATGCAGCGGTCTATGTAATCTAAAACACGCGGGTCGTTTTCCCGAACTGCTTGCCACCAAAGCATTTTCAATCAAATTGATTGAGGTTTAAATATGACACACTCATTTTTTAAACCAAAATAAAGGTTGAGCCGTTCGAAAAAGTCGGGCTCGCGGTAACAAATTTTAGGGGACACGAGATCACGGGGCCAGCGTTATTCGTGAACTGGGCTAGTCATTCTCGGTGGGAATATCCTTTGGCGCATATGTCGCATGTAAATTTGTTGTACACGTCTCGACACCCCGCATTGGCAAAGCGGGCCAAGAACACATACAGTATACATTTTAAAAGAGTCATCAATTATAAAACTTATTATATGTTTATACTAAAATTAACCGGCCGACAGTTGGCGGAGATAGTGATTCGACACTATAAGTATTGGCAAATTTATGTAAATGTCTTTTCTGAAAACAACTGAAAAATCTGAATCGGAAGTGGGCAAACCAATTCGTAAACCAGTGGCAAAGACCAAACCGCAACATCCGTTGTTTAAATGGGCGGCGGCAGAGGACGAGTATGATAATATGACCCAGAAAGAACTGTGGAAAGTTATCGATAAACAAAGTTTGAACATTAAAAAAACAGGCGCAGGACGAACTAACAAAGTATTAGCAGCTGAAATAAGAGCCGCGCTTAACGGCGGTGGCGGTGGCGGTGGCGGAGGCGGGTTCTTAAATTTTCTTGGTGGATTTTCCAAAAAGAAAGTCGCTAACGTGAGCATGAGTATGAAGGAGCTGAGGAAAATCATCAGCGATAACGGATTAAGTATTAAAACATCAGGCATAGGCCGAACAAAACAAAAAATAGCGGACGATATAAACGCCGCCCTCGGTAGTAAAACGGTGTTCGTAGACACAAAGAAAGCTCAACAGACGGAAGAATGGTTTTGCAAACGCCATCCAGTTGTATGCGCCGGTGGAGCTTTTCTGGCGGTGGGAGTGATAATTGTCGCTATGTACTGGGGGCCAATTACCGCCGCTGCGGCGAGCGCAAAAGCCATCGCCGGCAAGGTCGTAGGAGGAGCGGTGACGACGGTGTTCTGGGGTGGGGCGCTTGCCCTCGTGCTAGCGTCGGCGGCCGGGCTATATGAAGCGGTTCGCGCCGCGACTATGAAAAAGTTTAAACAACATGAATCATTAGCCATACTCGATGATGACGCTTTGGAGAAAAGAATTAAACAATTGCATCATGCACTATGCGGCAGCAGTTGGACAGGCATTGAGAAACTATGGAGAGATTGTGACTCGGCCCAAGCCGCATATGACGCCGCCGTCGAAATACGAGATTGGCGCGCCGAACTGCGTGCATCTCGTATAAAACTATGTGGGAAAAAGAAAGGTCGTAAAAAAGAAAACTGTGTTCAGTATTATAATGACATTTTCAAGCCGTTTGAAAGCCAGACGCCCGCGCCGGCCGTGAGGGAAATCGTGAACGCACGCAAAGTATTGTACTTTGGTTATATTTGGGAACAATTCGACACACATTTAAACGATACTGTCGATGAAATTAAAGACAACGAAACCATACTCACGGATATGATAGACCAATTTAATAGAAACAATAAGAAGGTTTTCCAACACAGAAAAAATGGTGAACTCGAACAATTTAAGAAAACAGGCACGCACAGAGATACATTAAGAAAATTGGCAGAAACCTCGGCAACCGTGCGAATGCAACACGTTGTTGCTATCGATACTTGGGTAAATTTGTGGAAAAGGTCAGCTGACAGATATTCCAGAAACAAATACAATATTACCACGCCCTTTGAACGAGCATACGGTGAAGTCAAAAGACAATTTAAACCGCCTCGGCAGTTTTTGAATGACACAAGCGACTCGGACGACGGTTCCACAAGCGACTCGGACGAGGAGGGAGACGAAGTTATGAAAGCAAAATTAAGTTACCCCCGTCACAAAATCGACAATGCCATAGAACATGTCAAGTTAATTTCAAAAGCGATTGACGAAGGTTTAAATGTATACGACGATGAACCTACGGAGACGGACAACATAATGGAGAGATATGAACTGAAAACATGTTATCTCAGAAACCGTCATTATATTAGGCATCGGCTAGATGTTTTGATGACGAAAGCGCGGCGTAAAAAAGGAAATATGAAAACTATAACATCGTGTAACGCCGCGCTTGACGTATTTAGAAAAATGGAAAGTAAAGAAGACGACGACGATGAAAAACGGGCGTTTATGGAGAAAATTTGTCATATGAACGGTGACGAGCAGGACGGGGCTCTCGCATCGTGGGTATTGGGGGTTCGTCCAAGACATAGCAACGGTAGATTCGCTCAAAGAAGAGGCGGTGCCAGAAGAGGCGGTGCTAGAAGGCGGCTATCGTTCGTGTCCCGCGACGTAGGGAGAAAACGGGATGACGACTCGTCTTCGGACGACGACGAGTCGTCACCGGACGACGAAAGAAGCGCCAGAAGAGGCGGTGCTAGAAGGCGGCTATCGTTCGTGTCGCGCGACGTAGGGAGAAAACGGGACGACTCGTCATCGGACGACGACTCGTCTTCGGACGATGGTATGACACCTTTAGAAAGAGCCCTGGCAGATATGCAAGGTGATTAAAAAAAAAAGATTATTGTTTTTTAAGATATGACCTAAAACGTTTCTTGTCGTTTTCTGAAAGTTTAAATATTAAATATTTCTTCTTTAGATATTCAGCGATTGTCTCCATAGCGTCGTCGTACATAATATCACTGGTATATTCTTTGGTTTCATTCGTAGACCAACAACCTCGAACTCGTTTGGACGGATTTTTTATTTTGGCAAAAGAGGCGTACAGAATCGCTTGGTCACGCACCTTTTTACGTTTTTTGGTTGCGTTCGTGCTGTTGATGTGTTTGCACTCCACTGTGAGTATGCAATGTTTCTTGGTAGCGATAATATCCCCCCTGCCAAACTGAGGCCAGTCCGGAACAGGTTCCCACTCTGTACAAATGGTCCACCCATGTCTGGTCAACCGTTCGACATTTTTTTGTATGAGCGCTTCTTCTTTTTTTTCCATCTCCCGCTGTACCACTTGCATTTCTTTATATCGCAAACGATTATATAGTTTATTTGGAAGCGTTCTGCACAAATGCACGCATATGTTTGCATAATTCTCCGCGCGCACGGCGGCGGAACTTGTAGTCGGGACAGGTGCAAGAATGAGCCGACACTGTATATGTTTTTGTGGCATCCGTGAATGATGTCATCTTTACGGGTTTTTGTTTTGCGACCGCTTTCGCCTTCTTAGCCCGTCTCAACCACTTGCGGACAAGATTGTGCATACTCTTGCGTGCTTTGATACGCTTGAAGCGGTCGTCTACGGTTCTTGTCTTGGCTTTGGGCATATTGACTCTGGTGTAGTGAGCGAAGCGTAATCAATTTTGATTTGATTCAAATCAAATTTGAGTTGTTGCGCTATTTTTTTTGCTAATCAATTTTGATTTGAATCAAATCAAATTTGAGTTGTTGCGCTATTTTTTTTGCTAATCAATTTTGATTTGAATCAAATCAAATTTGAGTTGTTGCGCTATTTTTTTTTTGCTAACAAAATTTGATTTGAATCAAATCAAAATTGAGTTGTTGCGCTATTTTTTTTTTGCTAACAAAATTTGTATTTTTTTCTAGTAGGTTAAAATACTAACTTAAAGTCTTGTCTTGATACTGGCGTAGCGGGTGTTGCGACGACGCGCTCGGCCTTGTCCAAGCACCAATTATATAGTGTTGCTTGCCATCCTTCTCTGGGCGCGTCGCCCGCTGCCTCAACCAGCCAATTAAAAAGTCTTTGTTTATAGGCTTCCAGTGAATGTTTTTTGCCATCGAAGCCCACATCTGTATCTAATGGACCACCGGACGGTTTTGGTTTATCGGGGAGACGACCCATTACTATGCGTATCTTTTCTTCTATTTCCAACTTTGTTACGGCATGTTGGTCGAGTATCATTTATGTTTGACCGACCACTTAAGTAGGTGTCATGCGTAACGGATATTCTATGCATTTAGTTTAAATCGAAAATTTTTAACACATTTGTTTTAAATCGAAATTTTTAACGCATTTAGTTTAAATCGAAATTTTTAACGCATTTAGTTTATCTTTAACACATTTACTTTATTCAATTTAAATAAAATCCTACCACCTACCAAAGATTACCCCAACCCTGTCAAATGATATCAACGCTCAACCAAATCGCTTCCAAACCCGGCGCAAACGCTTCTTTGGTGAAGCGCGCATCTAAACAAGGGCGCTCTTTTAAGTGTTGTGACCATTGTGGCGATATGGCCCCGGCCAACAATAAAAAAATTTGTGATGGGTGTGGCACCGCATTTCCCATTAAAAAAAATGAGAGTTCCAAACAGGGTCGTTCGTTCAAGTGTTG
>Ga0233393_1000938_pt1 | contig 10729 bp, 9 predicted proteins | sample 21DmetaG_FD_183170 | JGI IMG/M metagenome (GOLD analysis project Ga0233393, IMG submission 183170) | Seawater microbial communities from Monterey Bay, California, United States - 21D | ecosystem: Environmental > Aquatic > Marine > Coastal | place: USA: California | collected 2016-10-24 | reverse complement strand
TCTGTTTCAACCACAATGAACAAAGCAATTAACTCAAGTATTAATGCAAAGCCTTTTGATTGGAATATAGGATTTAATTACAATTTTAAAAGCTCCTTTCAAAAAAAGTAATTTACTGAATCATCGGGATATCCTTTTCATTAAGTTCAGGGAGTATTTGTATATTTATTTTAATAACTATAAATCAATTAAAATGAAGTATATTTTTTATTTTATATCGCTTTTAGCTCTTGCTCAAGACAATAATTCACACCCTTACATAACAACCTTGTCTCCATTAACATTGTTTAGCACACAGGATGGTGAAACAGAAGGAATTTGGTCTTTTTCTAAGGTCAGCCCTTATGATTTTAAATTACTTGCAGAAGATTCATTTACAGTTATTCATTTAGGTAAAGACCATCCTCCGATTGTTAAAACAGTATATGGTACTATCGCATCTTCAATTGTTGGCACTCCATCTATGGCAGTCTCTTCAGATGGTCATTATGGTTTGACTACTAATCATACATGGAGGGGTTTTGATTTTTTTGACAAATTAGAATATCCATTGGATGAGAAAATTTCATTGGAACAAAAGAAAAAAGATAAGAATACAATATATCAATTATCAAATATGATTTTTGTTGTTGATTTAGAGGACCCCGAACATACTGTGGTTGATAAAATTCATATGGATGATGTTCCTGTTCATATACTGAGTCATCCAGATGGAAAAAGATTTTTCGTTTTAGGACACGAATCCTTTTCAACGTTTACACTTAAAAACGGTAAACTTGTAAAACTGGCTAAAAGTAAAATACCTTTTGGTCAAGGATGTTTTTGGATACATCCAAATGGTAAAAATATCTTAGCAAGCAGATCAAAAAATTGGAAAACTAAAGAAACAATTGCTGAATGGTTTGAAATTAAAGGAGATAAAGTAATTTTTAAACACCAATTAGAAATTGACTCTTCGGTAGACTCAAACTATCAAATAATGGGAGGAATTTTAAGAATAACACCTGATGGAAAAAGAGGTTTTATAAGTCAACGAACTTTTGATAATGGAATAAATTTTGCAGATATTTTAATTGCAGATCTAACTCTTAAGAAGCCAAAAATAACTGGTGTTATAAAACAAGTTGGTGATGGTATTGAGAGTTTTGCATTTCACCCTAATGGTAAATTAGCAGTAGCAACTTGTTTAGAGAAAACAAAGAATAGTCTTGCAGTTATTGATATTTCCTCTAAAAAGCCAAAGATTCTATATTATTTAGACGCAGCAGGTGGAAGTCAAGGAATTGAGTTTTCCCCTGAAGGTGATAAATTATTTCTCGGAAGTCCAGCACATGGACGAATTGAAGTCTACGATGTTAAAGGAGATTTTGAGTTAGTTAAAAATCAAAAATTCATAAAAATTGGATATGGTCATAATAGTCTTTCAGTTGGACCCAGATATTTTTCAAATTAAAAGGATAATTTAGAATTACATCCCAAGTTGAGGGTTTTTATTTTGCAATAACTTGATTAACTTTTTTTGGAAGATTACTAGGCTTTGGAGTTCTCAAGGCGTAAAGGCTTATCAACTGTGGCATCAATTAATCTGTGCAATTACTTTTATATTTCTTGTGGTAGGATCTAAATTATCTTCGTTGGCTGTGCTTGGATTTAGTCCAATAGCTAGTATTTCATTACTTCCCTTTTTTCCCTAGTAAAAAACGTTTGTTTTTGTCATCAACAGGGCAACATATCATGTCTTTATAAGCACTCAATTTTTTGATTTTTACTTTATTTTGTAAGGAGAAAAATCATATTTTTCAGGTAAAACTTTAGTTCCCGTTGAAAGAATAATAGGACTTGAGCTTTGTGGATAAAAAATAACTTCAACTAATGAGGCAGTATAACCTTCATTAACAGGTGCTTTAATCTTATAATTCCCTGACGACTTTATCGCTAACGCCTCTTTTTTCCAACTCCTTCCTACTTCCCAAATTCTAAAGTCTCTTGCTTTAGGATTTATGCAAGACCACAAATTGATTTCATAAGGAATATTTGGATTTATATTAAGATTAAAAGTATCATCTTTAATTTCCCATTCAATTTTAGGTATTTTTTTTTGGTGAATGAGTCGGTCATAAAATGAGAAAATATTAAGTGTTTGATAGCTCCCAAGTAAACCGTGATTCCCATTTGGAACATATTGTAGATATTTGTCTCCAGGAAGGTCATCCCAATAAAACTTCCAAGAATCAGTAGCAAAAAATTCATCAATTGTTCCGTTGATAATTAATTTAGGCATTGAAAAACGTTCTTTAAATTCATAGGGTTCAACGAACCCTAATAACCTTTTAAAAGCTGGGGTTTGCATCCAATTCATAATATTGAAATCTACATAATCTTGAATTGCTGGTGACCAGTCACCATATAATCTATAATGATGTTCAAAAGAAGGTTTTAGATTTAAGAGATCAATAACAACAGGAGCCATGCCGATAACTCTTTGGTCAACTGCAGCTGTTGTCCAGGTCGTCCATCCTCGCTTTGAAGCACCTGAAATAAAAAAGTCTTTTACAGCATGTTTTTCTGACATAGTAAATTCTTGAACTACATCCATAGCTCTAACTACAGCTCTTGTCATGGGAAATCTAGCTAACCATTCAACATCTTTCTCAAGAGCTCCATTTGTTAAAAACTGATTCCATCCATAAGAAATTAAATTATCCTCGTAACGCGCTATGCTATCAGAATCTATAAATCTTAATGGTTGAAAAGGGATATTACTAACATGACTTACAATCGATTTATTCTCAATGGCTTTTTGTATACTTAGATTATCTAAATATTTTTTGCTATCCTCTTTACTCCCTGGACCAATAAAAAGTAATGCAGTTTGAGTATCAATAATATCTGGAACTACAATATCTAACCAATGCCACCAAAGAGGCTCATTAACCTCTTCGTTAGTCAACCACTTCCCTGAATTCATCTTGAAACGATAAATAATGGCTCTATCAATCCTTATGCTATCTTCTAATTTATAGCTAAAATTTTTTCGGTCTCGAATATAATCTTGTAACTTATTGGAAGAGTTCTTGGGCAAATGCTTTGTCTTTTCCTTACATGATGATAAATTAAATGTTATTAATAAAGATAGAAGCCAAAAAATTATTTGAGAATTCATAAGTTGGATATTTATTATTAAACAATTTAATTATTCTTTTAAAAATCTATTTAAACCAAGCAAACCATTATAAAATATAAATATACACTTTAAACATTTCAAAACAATTCTATATAATTGATAAACAGCTACTTCATTTTACTTATTGTGGGGTTTTTAGATACCGGCCATAGCTTTTCTTATTCTAAATCCATTATATTTGCAATGTGAATAGATATAAGATTTTTAGTTTATTTTTTGCAGCTCTTATTTTTGGTACTAGAGTAGGTTTTGCTGTGAATATTCATTATTGTGGTAATTCCATCGCTGAGATTTCTATTGCATACAATCCGCAAAAATGCGATATGGGTGATGGAGCATATTCTCAAACTTCTGACAAAACTTCATTCTCTAAAAAATCTTGCTGTGCGGACGAAGTGTTTTTATTTCAAAACCACGAGCCTCAAAAAAACCAAACTGAATTCCATTCGCAAGAGTTATCTTTTATTAAAAACACTTTATTACCATCTCAATTATTAGAACAGCTCAATATAGTTAAGGTAGAAAAATTTTCAATTTGGTACCCTCCTCCTGAATCAGGAAAACTCTTTTTGATAAATCAATCCTTGGTTTTTTATGATTAATAAAACTATTCCTCACCGAATAGAATAAATTATTAACATAAAAAAACATAATGAAAATTTACAAAATACTACTCATAAGCCTTTGTGGACTTTACCTTAATGCACAAGATACTTTAGAAGGAAGAGTACTTGCAAAAAATGGTAACGAAACGATCCCCTTAATTGGGGCTAGTATCTATTGGATGAATACTGATACTGGAACCGTAAGTAATGAGGAAGGGAAATTCTCATTACCCTATTTGGGTACAGATAAAAAACTTATCATTAGTTATTTAGGATTTAAGTCAGACACCCTAAGCTTAAAAAACAACCGTTTAGTTACTAGGTTTTTAGAAGAAAATACAGTTGGAGAGTTGGATGAAGTAACACTTACTCAAAGAAGGAAAGCCATCCAAAAATCCTATCTAGAAGCACAGAATATTGTCACAGTAAACAGTGCTGAATTACTAAAAGCAGCCTGTTGTAATCTCTCAGAAAGTTTTGAAACCAACCCCTCAATAGATGTAAATTTTTCCGATGCACTAACTGGTACTAAACAAATACGAATGCTTGGACTTACAAGTCCGTATTTGTTAATTACAGAAGAAAACATTCCTATGGTACGTGGTGCTTCTCAAGCATACGGACTTTCATTTACTCCAGGAACTTGGATTGAAAGCATTCAAATAACTAAAGGTACTGGTAGCGTTGTCAATGGTTTCGAAAGTATTGCTGGACAAATCAATACTGAGATTAAGAAGCCTTTTTCTGATGTTCCTTTGTTTTTTAATCTTTTTACTTCAGCAAATGGTAGAAATGAGATAAACCTGCAGGGAAACTGGAAAATCAGCGACAAATGGAGCAGTGGAGTTTTTGTTCATGGCAACCAAAGAACTCAAGAAATGGACAGAAACGGCGATACATTTCTAGACGTTCCTATAGCAAAACAGTATAATGTTTTAAATCGATGGCAATTCACCGATGCTGAAAAGGGCTGGGTTGGATTTGGAAGTATTCGCTTGATGGAAGACAATAAACAACTTGGGGCTCTGGGTTTTAATCCTAATCAGGATCGAGATAAAACAAATTTTTGGAGAAGCGAAATCAAAACCAATAGAGTGGATACTTCTTTAAAAATAGGCTATGTCTTTCCTGGATTTTCTTACAGAAGTTTTGGGTTTCAATCTGCTTTTAGTCAACATGACCAAGAGGCTTTTTACAGCTCTAGGACCTATAATATAAATCATCAAAGTTTCTATGCTAATCTATTATATAACACTATTATTGGCAATACAAAGAATAAATTTAAAGCAGGTATTAATTTTTCTTACGATCGCTATCTAGAATTGGTAGATGCTTTTAATTATAATCGGAGTGATCGTTCTTTGGGTAGTTTTTTTGAATATAGTTATGAAAATTTAGAAAATTTTTCTTTGGTAGCTGGGGTTCGAATTGATCGGCACAACCAATTAGGTACTTTTATTACTCCAAGAATTCATTTGAGATACCTCCCTGAAGAAAACACCATTATTCGACTCTCTATGGGGAATGGAAGAAAAGCCGCCAATATCTTTGCTGAAAATCAAACCCTGTTCGGAACCAACCGCCAAATCAATATACTAAATAGTGGGGGAACTATTTACGGATTAAACCCCGAAAAAGCGTGGAATTACGGCTTGAGTGTCCGTCAGATATTCAAGCTCTTCGGCAAGGCTGGTGATCTCACAGCTGATTATTATATTACGAACTTTATCAACCAAGTAGTAGTGGATTGGGAACAGGAAGGGCTAATCAAATTTTATAATCTCAACGGTAAAAGTAGAGCAAACAGCTTACAAATCGCTCTAGATTACGCCCCAACGGAAGCCTTAAACCTACGCCTGGCTTACAAAAACTACGATGTCAAAACAACCTACATTTCTGGTTTTATTCAGCGCCCTTTACAAGCACAACATCGATATTTCGCTAACCTAGGCTGGGAATCCAAAAGAAACAATGTTGAAGCCCAATGGCGTTGGGATTTAACTTTTCATGCATTGGGAAAACAACGACTGGTTAGTACACAAAGAGATCCCTCAGGAAGTTATTCACCTGCTTACGGATTATGGAACAGTCAATTAACCCGTGCTTTCAATGCTAAATTTGAGATTTATACCGGAGTAGAAAATCTTGGGAATTACAAACAAATCAACCCAATAATTGGAGCAGAAGATCCCTTCGGAAGCGCATTTGATACAGCTCAAGTTTTTGCTCCTGTTTTTGGTAGAATGCTTTATGCAGGGCTACGTTGGAATTTATAATTACATTTATAAAAAATTTAGTTTATGAAAAATTTAATTGTCATCTTTCTACTAATACTACCCCTAACGCTTAGTGCTCAGAAAAATAAAAAAACTAATTTTGAGGTAAGTGGAAACTGCGAAATGTGTAAAAAGCGAATTGAAAAAGCAGCACTCAATGTAAAAGGATTAAAAGTCGCCAACTGGGACATTCCTTCCAATATTCTATCTGTAGTATACAATTCCGAAAAAGTAAATTTACAGGAGATCCAGACTGAAATTGCAAAAGTTGGACATGATACACCTTTAGAAAAAGCTCCTGACGAAACCTATAACAAACTTCCAATATGTTGCATTTATAAAAGGACTTTAGAATAAAAAAGCTCCCTTTGAGGGCTTTTTTACATCCCTAAAAAAGTTTAAGACGATTATTGCTTAAATTAGGCTATCGTTATAGACAGATTAGATTTTTCTGATCTATCAGAAGTTTGCTGGATACTGGACATTCAAGTCTTTTTTATTAAGAATTTAAAATTGATTAAGTTTTGTGCTGAAAATTTTTTATTAAAGTTTTAACCAAAAATTAATAGAGATGATAAAATTAACCATCTCATTTTTTTAGGCCTTCCAATGTTCTGCATATCTGGTAGTGAAGCAGCCTTAATTTTTATATTCCAGAATTTAATTCCTTGCGTTATTTAAATCCAAGTGTGATAAATCAAAGCTGATACAGTAGGCAAATTTTATTTATATTGTTACTATCTAAAAAATAGAAACTACTAACATAAATGAATTATACTAAGATAGTATTGTGGTCAGTCATTGTTGCTTTTGGAGGATTTGTGTTTGGTTTTGATACAGCCGTAATTTCAGGAGCAGAACAAGAAATTCAAAATCTTTGGAATTTAAGTGATGCCATGATTGGACAAACGGTTGCAATGGCATTATATGGAACTGTAATTGGGGCTCTTTTAGGAGGATTTCCCTCTGAATCCTTGGGAAGGAAAAAAACACTAATATGGATAGCAGTTTTATACCTTGTATCGGCAATAGGCTCTGCAGTAGCTCCAGAAGTATATTCTTTAATGTTTTTTAGGTTTATTGGAGGGTTAGCGGTTGGTGCTTCCTCTGTTACCGCACCTATGTATATTTCCGAAATCTCACCCGCCTCTAAAAGGGGTCAACTCACCGCACTATTCCAATTGAATATTGTAATCGGAATTTTGATAGCTTATTTATCAAATTATTTTATTGGTGGTGCTTCTGACGGGAATTGGAGGTTTATGCTAGGAATTGAAAGTATTCCTGCAGCACTCTTTGTATTTATGATTTTTTTAGTTCCCAGGAGTCCCCGATGGTTGATTTTAAAAAAAGGAAAAATAGATGAAGCAAGACAAGTATTAAAAGAAATTGATCCCGAAACAGTAGAGGAAAATATTATCCAAATCCAATCTAACATATACGAAAATAAAAATTCAGGGACCTTTAAAGAATTTGTGTCTGGTAAATTCAATTTTTCAATTATACTCGCTTTTTTAATTGCTTTTTTTAACCAACTTTCTGGAATCAATGCAGTAATTTATTACTCTCCTCGTATTTTTGCTGAAACAGGAATGGGTGAAAGTGCAGCGTTATTGTCCTCTGTGGGTGTGGGAGTTATAAATCTTATAGCAACTTTAATTGGTATCTTTTTAATAGATAAAATGGGGCGTAAGTTTTTGATGTATATCTGTTCCTTTGGATATATTTTAACATTAGGGCTTATTTCATTGGCATTTTATACAGGATTTGGAGCTGGTACACTTTTAATCCCTTCTTTAGTATTTACTTTTATTGCTTCACACGCAATAGGTCAAGGTGCAGTTATTTGGGTTTTTATATCTGAAATATTTCCGAATCATGTTCGCTCATATGGAAATTCTCTGGGAAGCGGAACACACTGGGTCTTTGCTGCATTGATCGCTGCAACTTTCCCTTATGTTACCAGCACTTTAGGAGGCGGGTTTACTTTTGCATTTTTTGCAATAATTATGATATTCCAATTGATCTTTGTTTGGAAGCTCATGCCTGAAACAAAAAATAAAACACTCGAGGAATTAGAAACTGTTCTCACCAAAAAAAAATAAAATGACACATATAGAAAAACAACGTTTTAAGAATAAAGTAGTATTGATAAGTGGGAGTAGCTCCGGGATTGGAAAAGAAGCAGCTATAAGCTTTGTTAAACAGGGGGCAAAAGTAATTCTTGCATCAAGAAATAAAGATGCAAATGAAGCTCTAGTCGAGGAGATGAAAAAACAAGGCGGTCAAGCAATTTTTGTTCTTGCAGATTTTACGCAAGCCGAAGATATAAAAACTGTAATAGAAACTGGCATAAAACACTTTGGAGGATTGGATATTGCCATCAATAATGCTGGAATTGAGGGAACTCCTGATGTCAAAACGGCTGATTATAAAGAAAGTGTTTGGGATGATGTCATAGCAATTAACCTCAAGGGAGTCTGGTTGTCAATGAAATATCAACTCCCTGAAATGCAAAAAAGAGGTAAAGGTGCAATAGTTAATGTAGCTTCATTGGCAGGGTTGCAGGCAGGAGGTGCTGGTATTGGGTACCATGCTGCTAAGTTTGGGGTGGTAGGAATGACAAAAGCTACCGCTTTAGAATATGCCCAAGACAATATAAGAGTAAATGCAGTTTGCCCTGCTGTTATTGAAACCCCAATGGCAGATCGAGCTTTTGATACTTCAGAAAAACGAAATAAAGCTATTGCTATGCACCCAGTTGGAAGACTTGGTACTGCTAAAGAAGTTGTGGATGCAATATGCTGGTTGGTTTCTGACGAATCTTCTTTTATTACAGGTACGGCCCTAGCTGTAGATGGAGGTGCAAATTTATAGCAGATGAATACAATTGAAGGTAAAGTCATTTCAGGATATGGTGTAGCCTCAGGTAGAGGAAAAGATCCAAGATATCCCGATGGTACATTAATTCTTCAATTACCTCATTTTAAACAAAAAGGACTTGATTTAAGAAAATACTATAGAGGCACAATTAATATAGATATTAATCCTCTTGAATATAGTATCAATAAACCAACTCATTTTATTAAGAGGGTGAATTGGTCCAATTTTATTCCTCCAGAAAACTTCTACTTTTTTGAGGTAGAATTAGTCTTTAAAGAGCAAAACTATTTTGGTTTAGTCTACATGCCTGACCCGGAGACTAAAACAGACCATCATCAGATAAATACAATGCTAGAAGTCATCATGCCTCCTATAAAAGGAATAGAGGCCGGTAAAAACGTTACTCTTCTAATAAGAGAAGAGTGTCTAAATTTTAAAAGAAAATAATCTTTAAGTTAATTCTCAAGGTCAATGCAAACTTGATCTAATTTTTTTTCTGCTTTGTAAAAACTCCACTGCTTATCCTCCATATAGTAACTCGCATTGCAATCTCGGTAAGTTCGTATTAGGTTTTCTGCTGAATCTAAATAGTAGGTAAATGTACCACAATGATTTACTTGATCTCCTGAAACTCTATAGCCAAGTTTGAGTGTATCTGTGTTGTTTTGGACAACAGTATAACTGATTTTATTTCCTCTCACAATATTATCGCCCTCGTTAAACTCAATACAAATACCATCCTCAACGACAAATAATTTAAATGGCTCACTTTGAAATGATTTAAAATTAGTTCCACCAGTCCAAACTATGTCATTAACTTTATCTAAAAAAGATCCATCTTTAGAACTTTCTGCTGAACAAGAAAAAATAAATATCAAAATTGGAAAGATTATTAAAAAACTAAGACCTCGATATTTCATATTAGCAATTTTAAATATAATGTAAAGAAAGATAATAATTTTGGTTTATAAAGAGCAGCTTCAGCTCAAAAGTTAAATAAACCAGAAAATAATTATAAAAATTTTATAGTATTGAATCTAAAGTTGATATTTTCATAAAAATAATTTTCCATGAAATACTATTACATATTCATAATTTGCATTTTTTTTAGTTGTCAATCTAAAGACCCTGAATGGGAGAATGTAATCCTAGATAAAAACTTAAGCGGGTGGCATATTTTTCAAGATGATGGGTCTAAAAAAGGTTGGAAGGTAGTTGATGATGTTTTGATTTTTGATAAAATCTCAGGATTAGAATCAGGTGACGAAGATTCGAGTTTGCTTTCAGATAAACACTATACTGACTTTGAAATTTCATTCGATTGGAAAATTGAAAAAGGTGGCAACAGTGGATTTATGTGGGGTGTAAATGAAGAAATAGTCTATAAATTTCCTTACCAAACAGGTCCTGAAATTCAAATTATTGACACTGACGCCTATGAAGCACCAGAACAAATATTAGGAGGTGAGATAGAGCTCAATAATATCATGACTGATTTGGATCAGAAAAAACATTATCTAGGTGCCTTATATGATTTGTTTTCTCCAAATGATAAAATCAAGGTTAACCCAGCTGGAGAATGGAATAACTACCACATTAAAATTAATCATAGAACCAATCTTGGTACTGTAAAACTCAACAATATCCTTATCAACGAATTCCCATTAAATGGTCCCCTTTGGGATGAAAAAATAGTTTCTAGTAAATTTTCAAAATCAGATGACTATCCCTACTTAGGTGATAAAAGATGGTTTGATTTTGGGAAGTTTAAGACCGGTTCA
>Ga0233393_1000928_pt1 | contig 10776 bp, 6 predicted proteins | sample 21DmetaG_FD_183170 | JGI IMG/M metagenome (GOLD analysis project Ga0233393, IMG submission 183170) | Seawater microbial communities from Monterey Bay, California, United States - 21D | ecosystem: Environmental > Aquatic > Marine > Coastal | place: USA: California | collected 2016-10-24 | reverse complement strand
TTTTAATCGATTTACTAGGGGGACCAATGTGTCAAACAAAGGCATTCCTGGAACAGGAATCGGACTTATGCTTTCGAAAAAAATTGTTGAATTACATGGGGGCAAGCTATTGCTAAAAAGTAAAGAGAATATGGGATCTACTTTTACAATTGTATTAAAAAAAGGGACCGATTACTTTATAAAAGATCAATTGTCAGATTTTATTGAAAGCTCCGACGATAAAGATTTGCTGAGTCGTTATGTTGACAAAGAAAAACTGGTATTATTGGTTGAAGACAATGAGGATTTAAGAGATGCTATCAAAAACGAACTCGGCAATGATTTTAAAATTATAACTGCAACAAATGGAAAAGAGGGGTTGTTTGTGGCCATTTCAAAAAATCCAGATCTTATCATTACAGATGTTATGATGCCCAAAATGGACGGTATGGAGTTATGTGAGGTTTTGAAAACCAATTTTAAAACAAGTCATATTCCCGTGATTATGTTGACAGCTCTTTCTGATACCGAGAACAAAGTAAAAGGTCTAAAAACAGGAGCTGATGTTTATATTGAAAAACCATTTAATGTTGAAATTTTAAAAACTACTATTAAAAATCTATTACGGTCACGAGAGAGTTTAAGTTCTTTTATTAAAAGAGACAAAACCAACAAACAACCCACACCAGACGAAAGTTTCTTATCCGATGTCATCGCTGTAATTGAGCGCAACTTGACCAAGGAGGAACTTTCTGTAGATACACTATGTGAGGCTATGGGGTTGAGTAGATCGAGTTTGTTCAGAAAACTCAAAGGGCTCATCCAAATGTCTCCTTCTGACTTGATTATTAAAATCAAGCTTAACCACGCAGAGACTCTTCTCAAGAAAAAAACAAATATGCGAATTTCTGAAATTGCATATGCCTCTGGTTTTCAAGATGCTAAATACTTTAGTACACTTTTCAGAAAGTTTTATGGCAAAACCCCCAAAGAATTTTCTCAAGATTATAGCTAGCATTTAACAACCTTGTTGTTTTGTTGTGCAAAGTCAATCAGATTGCTTTTTGGCTCAACTAACCTGATTTCCACGGTTTTTCAAAGCTTTTGATTTCAAAGCTAACTAAAATGAACAGCCATCAAACCGTATTTGGTTATTATTTTAGAAATTTTGAATCATTATTTTAAAACTATTAGTAATCCAAATGAAGAATCGTTTTCATTTTCTCAAATTCGTGCTGGTGACTGTCGTTTCACTAGCCTTTGTTTCATTCACGTATTTAAAATTCTATGTATTAAAAGATACATCAAAAGAGGTATTGCTCAAGGCTTTTAATTACTCCATCAGTACACAAACTGTAGGTCCCAAATACCAATTTACTAAGGAAACTTCTTTAGTGGAAACAGCGCAACAAATCCAAGCCATGGGATCCAATTTGCTTAAATTTTCCATGCATCCCAGATATTGTACTGAGAACTATGGACTCCCCGAAAACAAAGACATTAATTCTTTAACCAAACTGGCCACTTTAGAACCCTCTTTTAGCAGGGTCTTAAACATGGATTTTAAGTATTATCATATATGGGTCTATGGATTTAGTCAATACACACCCGAGCCAGCAGGTGTCAAAGATGATACAGCTCAAATCAAATTTATCAATGGTTATCCCAAGGTATATGAACAAGCACTGTATGATGAACTTTACGAATTCACCAGCTATCTGCTTAAAGAATTCAATAATACCGGCAAAGTTTTTTACTTGGGCAATTGGGAAGGCGATTGGCATTTGCGTCCAGACTACAATAGGCATAATAAGGTCAATCCAAAAACACTCAAAGGGATGACGCGCTGGGCTAAAATCCGACAAAAAGCCATTGACGATGCCAAAAAAAACCATCCTCAAAGCGATGTGGAAGTGTATCACTATATTGAAGTGAACTTGGTTCGCAAGGCCATCAACGAACCCAAATCAAAAGTAGTGGTCAATACCATCGTAAAAGATGTCAATCCTGATTATGTATCCTATTCTTCATACGATGCTACAAACCCATTCAAAACTGAGGAAGCCATGAATAAAAACCTACATGAGGCACTTGACTTTATTGAGTCACATCTCTCACCAAAAGACAATTTGCCACAAGGTAAGCGTGTTTGGATCGGTGAATACGGGAACCCAAGCAACCGATTTGACGACCAATCTCAGAACCAACGTTCCATATGGACGATAAAGTCAGCCCTAAACTGGGGTACGCCATACATACTTTACTGGGAGATGTATAACAACGAAATTAAAAGCGAAACTAACGAACAAGTCGGGTATTGGCTCATTACCGATAAAGGCGTAAAACAGCCTATTTGGCATACGCACCACAATTTTTACAAAGAATCTCAAGCTTTTGTAGATGATTACATCAATCAAAACGGGGAGCTTCCGAATTTTGACACTTTCCGAAAAGCAGCCGTCTCATTTAACAGTTTGAACCCTTAAGCATGAGATTCATCCTCTTTTTAGCATTATTTTGTTTGCCTTCTTGGGGGCAAAACCCAACCCACGACCCTATAGAACCTCGTGAAGATTACAATTTCGTTTTGGGTACTCATGCCATTGGTGGAAAATACAATTTTGGCAATGAATCTGCTTTGGTAGATCAGGTAAAACATGTTAGAGGTATGGGGTCCAATATCTTAAAAATATCACTTGGAGCCAACGCGTTAAAAGCCTATCGGTTGCCTCCTAAAAAAGCCAATAACACTTTGGAGTTCTTTTTGGCTACACCTGACTTCAAGCAGGTCTTTGATATGGATTTTAAGTATGTTTTTGCTTGGGTTCATACGCTTACGGGCATTAAGTGGAGAAATGGTTTTAGTAAATATGATGAACAAACCATATACAACGAAATGTATGAATTTGCCTCGTATGTATTGAAAGAGTATAGCGGAACAGGTAAAATGTTTTTTATTGGAAATTGGGAGGGTGACTGGCTGCTCCACAAAGGTTATGATCGATATAGTACACCTCCAAAGTCAGATGTAAAAAACATGACCAAGTGGTTTCAAATCCGACAACGCGCTATTGATGACGCTAAAAAAAATACCCCTCATCATGATGTTTCCATGTACCACTATGTGGAAGTAAACTTGGTGTTAAAAGGTATGGAGGGCGAGACGTGTATCGCCAAAAGTGTCCTTCCCAAGGTCGATGTGGATTTTGTTTCATACTCAAGTTACGAAGCGATCAAAAACAAAAATTACGCGGGTAAGAAACAAGCCTTAGAGGAGATTTTTGCGTTTATTGAAAAGCGTCTCAAGTCTAAAGAGGGATTGCCCTTCGAGCGCCGGGTGTTTTTGGGTGAGTATGGATATCATGCCAATAGGTACAAACCCGAGACCTTCCAGAAACAATTCGACGAAACCAAAGAAATCATGCAGATTTCACTAGAGCTAAACATCCCTTTCGCATTGCATTGGCAGATGTACAACAACGAATATGACAAGAAAGGTAATTCCAAACAGATGTCTTTGATTAACGAAGAAGGTGAAAAGAGACCCCTATATTATTTACACCAAAGTTTTTACAAAGAGATGAACGATTTTTTAGCAGCCTATAAGAACCTAAACAAGCAGTATCCAGAACAAAAATTGTTTAACCAAAAAGCCATAAAAATATTAAAATCACTATAACAGCTAAATGAAATACATAGCAAGTCCTTTTATCGCTTTTATCTCTCTATTTGGAATTCATACAGCAAGTGGACAGCTAGCTGTGATCAGTGATCAAAACATTAATTTTTCCAATGCAGTATCCACCATTTCCAACGGAGATTGGAGTAGTCCAAGCATATACTCTCTTAACGGAAAGCTTTTAAAAACAATTAAACACAACACCAAAACTCCAATTTCAACCAAAGACTTAACCATTGGAACGTATGCTATTTCTGTCAGAACAAACGAAATAGCTTTAACTAAATTACTAATCATAAACAAGTAAACTATGAAGTATATATTTTTATTTCTCTTGTTGCCTATCACGCTGATAGCGCAAAATATGACCGTTTCCGGAACGGTATTTGACCAAGAAACCAAACAGCCACTTCCGGGAGTTGCTGTCTATGTAGATGGGTCCAATGTGGGCGCTGTAACAGATTTTGACGGTAATTTTTCCATCACAGCTGAAAAGGGAAAGACTCTTGTCTTTACCTTTATTGGAATGGAAACGGTGAAGCAGACCGTTGAAAGTGCAAGCATGGACGTCTATATGCAAGCCGACATGACCCAGCTCGATGAGGTAACAGTGAGTGTGGGTTATTTTGATGTAAGCAAAAAAGATCTTTCGGGATCCATTGCGCAAGTAACTTCCAAAGAACTTGAAAAAAACAGATCTAATTCTGTTGAGCAGTTGCTTCAAGGTCAGGTAGCTGGTGTAGTCATTACCGACTCATCTGAGCCAGGCGGTGGTACGGGAATCTCTATTCGTGGTACCAACTCTATTTTGGGAGGTACGCAGCCATTATATGTAGTCGATGGCATTCCAATTGACCCACTTTCTGATGCGGAAGGAAATGCTGGTGGGGGACAGAGTCAAAATTCGATTTCCAATATCAACCCAAATGATATTGATAAAATTGAAGTACTTAAAGATGCTGCAGCTACAGCCGTATATGGAGCACGTGGTGCAAACGGAGTAGTTATTATTACTACAAAAAGTGCTTCTGACCAAGGCGGGAAAGATTCTTTTACTGTTAATGCAGAAACAAAAATCACTGAAGTGGCCAACTTTATTGATGTATTGGATGGACCCACGTTTGAAACATACATGAATCAACGCGCAATAAATAAATTGTTTATTGATATTTCAGATCCAAGCCTCTATGGTGCTAATGCATTTGATGGTAGTCAAGCGCTGGATCCAACAGTGTATAGTGAGCTGTCTAGCTTTTCAGTTCCCTACCCAACATCCACTGGAGTGGATAACAATTGGCAAAAGTTAACTTATCAAAATGCAATTTCAAGTGACGTAAACATATCTTACAGGGGTGGAAATGCTCAAAACAGTGTTTTTACAAGCCTTGGCATTCAAAATCAAGAAGGTGTCATTTTAAATACTGATAATAAGAGAATTACTTCAAATACCAACTTTAGAAAAAAGGCTTTCAATAATAAAGTTGATATTTTTATGAGAACCTTGTTGGCATATAATGATGGAAATGCTTCTTCAGTAGCAAACGGACAAATATTCCAACAGCGCGGCGTGGTATCACAAGCACTACAGTTTCAACCTATTTTTTCATTGTTAGAGCCTGGTCAAGATGATGACATTTATGCTGAACTAAATGAAGGAAATGTAATTTCTAACCCGTATACTTTGGCTAAATATGTTCAAGACCATAAAAAATCAGTAAATCTAAATCAATCTATAGGTGTGTTTATTAAACTCACTCCAAAGGTAACATGGACCTTAAAGGGTGCTTATAACTACCAGAAAAGTAACCGAGATACCTACTACCCAACAAATACCACACGAGGTAGAAGAAATAATGGGGAAGCTACACAGGCTTATCTTGAAAACAAAAAAATATATGGAGAGACAAGCTTTAGGTATAAAAATAATTTTGGAAAACACCGAATAGATGCCATTGTGGTAGGAACGGTTGAAAAAAACAACATTAGAGCACTTTATAACAAAGCTTTCGGATACGGTAGTGATGTTACATCGTACTATACCTTTGAGTCTGCATCTGATGTGTTGGTGCCCATTGCACAGTTCAGAGATTTCGGATTGCTTTCAGGCTTGGCACGTGTTGGATATAACTACAAACGAAAGTATTATGTAGACATCAATGCGCGTATTGATGCTTCTTCAAAGTTTGCCACCAACAACAAAAGTGCTATTTTTCCTTCAGTTGCCTTGGCGTGGGCTGCTTCTGAGGAAGATTTCCTTAGAGACTCTGATATTATTTCGAATCTCAGACTACGTGCATCTTATGGTAAAACAGGTAGTAACCCGATTGCACCTTATCAATCATTGGCATTGATGACACCCATAAGGTATAATTTTGACGACAATCTTGTTACAGGTTACTATGAATCCAACCTAGCAAACGATGATTTGACCTGGGAAACTACAGAACAATTCAATGCCGGTTTGGACTTGAGCGTTTTGGATGGTAAAATTAATATGACTGTAGATGCGTACCATAAGAAAACCTATGATTTACTACAAAATGTGAATCTACCCGCATCTAATGGTTATTATAGCATTGTTGACAACTTTGGTGAAATTGAAAATAAAGGAATTGAGTTTTCCTTAAATGCTGCAGTGCTTAATACAGCTGATTTTGGCTGGAACACTTCTGCCAACATTGCTTTTAACCGAAACGAATTGGTTCAATTAAACTCCAATCTTGATTTCCAACTGGGTCCATCGGTTGGATTTAGTCAAGCATATCCTGCTGTGTTTATGGCTGGAAAACCCTTAGGCATTTTTTGGGGTGCACAAACTGATGGTATTTATGCGGATTGGGCTGAAGCCAATGCAAGTGGAATTGATGAAGCAGTTCCTGGTGAAATCAAATATGTGAATAATCATGTCGATGTTGATGCAAATGGTAACCCATTACCAAATCAACAAATAAATTTTGATGATTATGTACAAATTGGTGACCCCAACCCAGATTTCACAGCAGCTATTACCAATAACTTTAGCTACAAAAACTGGAATATGAGCATTTTGTTAACAGGTCAAAAAGGAGGAGATTTATTTTGGGTAGATTCATGGCAAATGAATGGACTTCAAAAAGCCACCAATGTAAAAACTGCTGCTTTTGAAGATTCTTGGATTGCACCGCTAAGTATGGATGCTAACGGGGTTTTAGCTTATAATCCCTCAGTGGGTTCAACCACTGGAGTTTCTCATCCAGCACCAACCACTGATCCTGGCTCTCGTGCTATCGTATCGGATCGTCAAATTTTTGACGGCTCTTTTATAAAGCTTAAAAACATCAACATTTCATATACACTGAATTTAAAAAACAGCAGTAGCCTGAAGTTGTTTGCTGCAGCTAACAACTTATTTGTTTGGACAAAATACCCTGGTTACGATCCAGAAGTTCAGTCCTATAATAAAGATCCTCGGAGAAGAGGCATTGACTTTGGTAGCTACCCAGGTACAAGAAGATTTTCGCTGGGTCTAAGGTTTAACTATTAATAACGATAATCATGAAAAATCATTTTTTTAATTCAAAAACAGTATGGTTTTCATCTTTGATGATTACAATGGCTTTTTTTACAGCCTGTGACGACATTTTAGAAGAAAATCCAGTGGTACAATTGAGTACCGAACAGTTTTATCAAACTGAAACAGATGCTCTAGCAGGACTTACAGGTGCTTATGCCCAACTCAAGGACGGTGTGGGTTACTATAGACAACAATTTTTATCAAATTTACATGCAGCTTCCGATCAAGGAAACTCTAGCTGGAAGCATGGTAATTTCAGAAAAGGAACCATTGTCTCTACAGACCAAAACCTTAGAAACCCTTGGAATGAAATGTACCGTGGTATTCGCGATGCAAACAATATTATTGCACAAGTTCCTGCTATTAACATGGATGAAACACTAAAAGCCCGTGTGCTTGGTGAAGCCAAGTTTTTAAGGGGCTTGCATTACTTTAATTTGGTGCGTTGTTTTGGCGAAGTGCCTCTACGGACTTCTCCTGTACAACCAGGAGAAGGAGGGCTGACTGTATCTCCTATTACAGAAGTATATCAAGTGATTATTGATGACCTAATGGCTGCCTCTCAAGACTGTTGGGGCTTTGGTGAAACCAAAAATGGGTTTACCAATGATATTGGAAGGGCCACCAATGCCGCTGCACATGCTTTGCTGTCTAAGGTTTATCTCCGTATTGCTTCTGCAAAAAGAACTGCGCAATCAGGTATTGAAGGTAATGCCAAGTTTCTTGAATTTACTGAAACCACAACTTTTTACTACCAAAAAGCTAAAGATCATGCCGACGCAGCTATCAATCAAGGTGATTATGCCTTGGTTGGTGATTTGGATAGTTGGGTCAATATTTTTAGCCCTACAAATGGTAATAGCACTGAAATGTTATTCGATATTCAAGGCTCATCACTAACCGAACAAGGCACTGCCGTATCCAACTTGTTTAGCCCAAGAGGTGCTGGGCTCAGTGGCGGTGGATGGGGTGGCACCAATAAGTTACATCCGAAATTCATTAATTTCAATATTGACAAAAACGATCCTCGTTTCCAAAACTCGATTGTGAGAGCGTATCAAGACGCTTCAAAATCTTATGTGCTTAACAATAATTCTAATGGCTATGTAAGATCTATTACAGAAACTGGTGCTGCTAATGGAAATTTAAATATGGTATATACTGCTAAATATGTAGATTCCAACGCCACCACTGAATATACGAGTGAACAAAACTGGCACGTGATTCGTTTGGCAGATGTGTATTTGATGCGTGCAGAAGCCATGGCTGAGTTGAGCCAAAACCCTGTGGAGGCTGTTGATGACATCAATGCTTTACGTCAGCGCGTTGGTGCTGCCGATTTGGACTTGATCGGCATGTCTATGGATGATTTCAGAACCGCCTTGCTTAGAGAACGCGGAGTGGAACTCTATATGGAAGGTCACCGATTTTTTGATCTTACCCGTATGGGCGTTTATAATGAGTACTGTAAAACCGTACATGGAAATAACTTTGGTGCACGTCAGGCAGCAGATTATTTCTGGCCCATTCCACTCACAGAAACTTCTGCAAACGACAACATTGACTAATTCTTAAAAACTTTATGATGATTCGAATTTTAATAATCCTTTTTACGGCACAACTTGTAGCACAAACACAAGTGGATCAAAATCCCAATATTGTTTTTATTATTTCTGATCAGCATAAACTTCAATTAACGGGGGCTTATGGCAGCGAACTTGCCATAACCCCCAATATTGATGCCTTAGCTAAAACAGGTGTGATTTTTAATAACTGTTATACACCTGCGCCTGTTTGCGCTCCGGCTAGAGCTGCCCTAATGACTGGAATGTACCCTTATGCTAATGGTGCTATCTACCACAAAGCACCTGTATCTATGCCTGATGGCAGAATTAAAAATTTGGGAAGTGGATACCTAAGAGAAACTGGGTATCATGAGGGTATAATTACCCTAGCCGAGATGCTCAAAGAACGAAATTATGTATCTGCCTCACCTGGAAAAATGCATGTGCATGGGGAATTGCAAAAAGATGTAGATGAAGACCACAAAGGAGGAAATAGTATGGGCTTTGATGAAATTAGCTTGCGCTACTATACCTATTTCCCTGGAGGTCATTATCAAGATGAAGTGGGTGAAGATACCTATATGCGCTATCGACAATTTAAAAAATACGGAAAAGTGTATCGAGGAGGGTCTATGCACCTCAACGAGGACTACGTAGCTACTCTTGTTGAAAACGACGAGGATAATTTTGACATGGTGGTGGCTAAAAAATCTGTTGAATTTATCAATAAACGTGGTGAAGACGGACAAAATTTCTTTCTTCATATAGGATTTGAAAAACCTCACGCACCTTTTACCACTACACAAAAATACTTGGATATGCACAACCCCCAAGACTTTCAATTGCCAGAAACCTATGACGATTGGTATAAAAAAGGGAAATATCCATGGGTGCCCAATTGGGTACACTCGGGCATTCCAAAAAATTTAAAGAAAGCCCAAAACGTTATGGCAGCGTACAACGCCTGTATCACAGAAATGGATGATATGGTAGGTAGGGTTGTCGATGCATTAAAAGAAAATGGACTTTATGAAAACACAGTAATTATTTACACCACAGATCACGGAGAGCATTTGTTCGAGCACGGACTCCGTGGAAAACACAATATGTACGAAGCATCTGTAAATGTTCCTTTTATTGTTTCTTATCCTAAATTGTTTGGTGAAAACACGATAAACAACTCTTTAGTGAGTTTTATTGATATTATGCCAACTTTGGCTGAACTCGTGGGAGTAAACACTCCAGAAACGGCGCAAGGAACTTCCTTGATCCACACTCTAAAAACTGGAGAAGCGATTCAAGACAGAGTGGTGTTTACCGAATTTCGAGGTGGAGATTACAAGCTTCTTCCAAATGCTAAGAATGTCCCTTCACGTATGATGCGAGAAGGGGATTATAAATTTATCTATACCCATGGTATCATTGATCAGCTCTACAATATCAAAGAAGACCCCAATGAGCTCAACAACCTAATTTTTGATGCGCAACATCAAAATCTGTATAGAGACATGTATTTTCAAACCCTTTCTGAGTGGCGTTTCCAAGAGTATACCCCTATGCAAGTCGTTGCCAAGGGGAAAAAACTTAAGTGGCGTAAGTCTGATGAGTTTTTCTCTTATATGGTGTATTTCGCGCCTACCAACGATCCTACACAAGCAACAATGGTGACACATGACATTGAAAAAAACACTTTTGTTACTACAGATAAGGGGGTTTATTGGGTAGTTGCTAAGCCTGTATTGAGCAAAACATCTCAGTTCTATGGGGCGCTTCCGGTTGCGGTAGAAACATACTCCTATACCCTTCCTGTTTCTGACCCTGTCGTGATGAACTAATATTCTTAGATGCGCATGAAAAAAAGAATCTCAATAGTTTTGACTCGTTTTTGTGTGGTTCTATTTTTGGCTCAATCCCGATTTTATCGAAGGAAATCTCAAACATAAAAAAAGGAGAACCAATTCCTGTGAATCAATTCTCCGATTGCGTGACCCAGGGAGGAT
>Ga0233393_1000921_pt1 | contig 10815 bp, 7 predicted proteins | sample 21DmetaG_FD_183170 | JGI IMG/M metagenome (GOLD analysis project Ga0233393, IMG submission 183170) | Seawater microbial communities from Monterey Bay, California, United States - 21D | ecosystem: Environmental > Aquatic > Marine > Coastal | place: USA: California | collected 2016-10-24 | reverse complement strand
GTCCGTCTAGAGCATAAGTGACCTCGCTTTCAGCTTCGATGTTGAGCGTCAGTGAGCGAGCCGTGAACAAAAACAGTAAAACCGTCGCAAAGAGCAGGCCGATAATCGTCATTGCGATCGGTCGCAGTGGCAGGCGTTTCGCACTGGGTGTCGCCTGACTCAGCGGCTCAAATTGCGCAGGCGCTAGCCGATCCGCTGTGGCGTTACTCGTGGTCGGCTCAAAAGCTGCCGGTGTCAGCGCCTCGTCTTGCTCAGTCATCACGCATCCTCAAATCGCTTCGACGCAGCGAACGTCAACGGCATTAAGCTGACCGGGTTTTACCTCAAACTGAATGCGCACGTCACGGAATCCATTGCGCATACCCACCGCCGTGTAGGTTCCGGGCCGTAATGTCAGGATTTGTTGCTGAATGAGTCCCAGTCGTTGAACTCGTAGCACGGTGATGTCAGTTAACCCATCTGAGTTCATCTCTATCGTGACTGGGGTGGTGGCATAATCAATGGTGGCGTTAGCCGCCATGATTTGACGCTGCAATCGTGTGCCGGGGGACGGCACCCTTTGCGCCTCATCGAGTGTTTCCTGCGCGAGGCGCAGCACGCGCCGATCGATCAGTCGATTCTTTTCCGTGACAATGGCCTCGAGTCGCTCGTCGAGATCGGCACGTGGTCTCGCTCTTGCCATGCCTTCATTCGCGTACAAGATGAGTGCATCAATGGCCAGCGCCTCGTTGAAGAGGGCAATGGCATCTTGCCAACGTTCTTCGCGCTCTGCGCGTTCAGTCTGCCCCCTGATGGACAGTAGCCTAGCTTGGGTCCGGGCCTGGTCCAGTTCAGCCAGTGCCGCACTCGGTTCTGGCGCACCCGGCTGCAGTCGCGCCGCCGCCTCAAATTGATCTTTCGCTCGTTCAAACTCAGCCTGAGCCAGCGCAGCGTAGCCTGCAGTCATGGCGGCGGTAAAACGCTGCTCAGTGAGTGCCCGTTGTAACTCGCTGAGGCGACGCTGTGCCCGCAAATGCAGTGGGTCAGCTTGCGTCGCGACCTCGGCGTTGTTGACGGCGGCAACATAATCACCTTCGGCCTCAGCTAACGCTGCGGCGTCTAAGGAGCCGATGACCTGCGGTAATGCGCTGACGCGTTCGCTCAAGTCGACGAGCCGACTGTCCGCCGGCGCCATCTCGATCAGCTCGCTGAGCCGCGCTTGAGCAGCCATTAGGTCACCCGCTTCAATGGCTTGTGTCAACGTGGCGAGCAAGGCGTCAATGCGCCCTGGTAAGCCCTGCTCTAGGGCCTCGAGTTGCTCTACTCCGGCTTGATAGGATGCGATCGCTTGCTCAAAGTCCCGCTCCCGGTAAGCCGTATCCCCCAGTGCGGCCTGCTCGAGCGCATCGCCGTAGGTCGTCTCTGCCCATCGCGCAGCGCCAAGTGACTCTAATGCGCTCTGCTTGCTGAGCAGCGCTTGCAGTATCTCTTGCGCTTCACGCCTGAGCGCGCTTTCCTGCGCCTCAGCAAAGGGACTGCGCCCCTCGCCGACGTCAGGCGTTGCACCGGCAGTGCTCGGGTATGAGGAGCCCTCCGCTGTGCCTGCGTTGTTGTCTGTTATGGCTCCTACCTGGGTCGGATCATCCGGTGCAACGAGGCTGGGCAAGACGAAAAAGACAAACAAGAGGAGGAGCCCTGCGAGCCCTAGGCCGAGAACGGCCGGTCTTTGTACCGCTTTGGTTTCCTCTGTTGCAACGCTACTGGCCGCAATGGGTGCAGGCTCAAAGGTCGTTGCTGAGAGAGGTTGTTCTTTGTGTTCGCTCACGGGTCCTGCGTGTCAGGAAGCAGTGTGGGAGAGGGGGTCTTAGGTTGTGGCGGCTCGAGGGCGGCTAGTTCTGCGGCGTAGATATCCGCTAGCAGTTCGCGCCATTGGTCGTATTGATCTTCAACATTGCCGGTTAAGCGCACGGTTCGATCTTCTAACTCGATGACGCGGGGGGTGATCTCAGCGTCGAGCGACTGGCCGAGTTCCTCCAACGCTAAGGAGTGGATGTTCGATTCGGCGCGTTTCTCGAGTCCTCGCTTGAGCAATGCGCCGCCACCAACGACACCGATCGCGCCGGCGCTTCGTGTCATGCGGCTTCCAGAGCTTTGCGCCACGATGCCTGCGAGTATCGCGGCGCCGCCTGCAATCATTTCACGTTTGGCCTCGTTCTCGAGTTCCCGCAGTGCGACCGTCTCCTCGTAACTCGCTTTGCGCCACTCCTGATACGGGGTGTACATGTCGTCAGAAAAGCCGGCGTAGTGGCCCTGGAGCGTATCAACAAAGACGTAGTGCCGTTGGCGCAAACCGCGCACTCGCGCCAGCATGGGGTCTTCTTCCGATGGCAACCGGCGCAAGGTCACCTGCCCAGAGGGATCTTCGTTAAGATAATCCGCGAAGGCGCCACTGGCGAAATCGCGCGCAAATCGCATTTCAGCGACTCGCCGAATGGTGGTGCGTTCTTCGGCAGGCAGTCGCTGAAATGCGGCCAGCATGTCATTGGCGATCATCCGATAGACCGATAGGAACGGGTCTTGCTTGGTGCGAGTGCCTTGTTCGTAAGCGTAGCGACTGGTGATGCCGGTATAGCGTTTATCGAGCCACACGGTGCCGCGCGCGTCAGACACGCGTATTTTGAGTTCCAGCGCCTCACCGTCAGACTGCAAGATCGTGCCGCGCACCAAAAGATCAGAGAACTGCCGCTCGTCAGGCACCACCCTGACGGCGCCCCAACCCCCTTGCTCGGCCAGTACATCGGCTAGCTCGGTGGCCATGAAGGTGGCTTCGGCTCGACGGACTTCTGGGTAGACCTGCTCCTCGTCCTCGACACTGCTGATGCCGGGATCAAGAATCACGACGCCGACATCGAGTAACTCGGCATCAGGAACAGGAGTGTCTGGGGCATCGAGCACGGGAACAGATGTTGATTTGACGGTTTCTGTGACACAGCCGGTCAAAAGACTCAGTGCGAGTAGCACACCAATTAAGCTTCGGGTCATGACGCGGGGACCTCGATGCCTTTGTATTTGCGATACTCATTCCACAGTTTTTCGCGAACCTCAGGATCTGCCTCGCGCATGGCGGCCTCGCGCAGTTGTCGCGCGACCACATCGTCATCGTTGCCAGCGGGTATGTCACCCGGCGGTGGGTATTTGGCGCCATCGGTTGGCGGCGCGTTACCGCGGCTCCCCCCAATACCGCCGCCCACTGAGCTGTTGCCCGTGCTGGCAACGCTGCCTCCAAAGGTGCTTTCCTCGTCTGCTGCGGTGTTGGAGTCTGCCGACGATTCGCTGGTTTGAGTCGTTCGTGCCCGATCGGCTTCTCGCTGGCGTTGTTCTTCGTCGTAAATGATGCCATCGAAATCTCGGGTACTCTCCTCCAGTTGACGATCCAATATCGCAACGCGCTCAGCCGACGTCATTGGCCCTTCAGCGCCCCTATTCGAGTCCATGCCGCCGCCTGCGCGTGTCCCTGTTCCTGTTCCCGATGACGCATTGCCAGATGCGCCCGATGTGCCGCTCGTTGTGGCGGTTTCTGAGCCGCTGTCTCCATTGCCGCCTTCACCGCTTTCTTCCGCGCCCGGCATCGAGTTATCGCCGGCTCCGGTGGCGCCATAGTCTTCATCGAAGGTGGGTAAGGTATCGACCATTGAGGGTAGGTCGGCATTGCCGGCGACGTCACCGAAGCCCGGATCACCTGCCCCTGCTTCGTTGCCAGTCTGCCCCGCCCCTGCCGATGACGACGCATCGCCGGTGCTAGGTGTGCCGGCTGTACTGCCGGTTCCCGCAGGCGGGGAGGCACCACTTGCGCCAGCCGTGCTGGGGCTGCTCGACCCTGCGCTACCGCTAGAACTGCTGCTGGAACTACTGCTGGAACTACTGCTGGAACTACTGCTAGAACTACTGCTAGAACTGCTACTAGAAGTACTGCTAGAGCTACTACTGGAACTACTGCTGCTCGAGCTAGAAGGCGAAGAAGGGGGCGTCGGCATCGATGGGGTTGTCGGCGTGGTGGGTGTGCTGGCCGAGGGGCATCCCATCAATACCAGCATGACCGCCATCAGTGCTGATGCCATGGTTAGGCGCAGTAAGCGGGTCACGGTCATGATGCTTATCGGTGAGCGGGTATTCATTGCGGTTGCAGTCCCATTGCGTCCCTATTGGTGGCGTTTAGATCAAAAGACCATGTCAGTATATCAGTCTCTACCGGCACACCCGCCTCGTATCGAGGCCGAAACCGAGTGCGCCGTATGGTCCGTAATAAGCGGTCCACCTGAGCCTTATTGTGCACCTCGGGCGCACTATCTGACGCCGTGTCGGGCACGGCATTGATCTCGGCGGCTGTGTCCACCTCAGTCGTCGTGTCGTCGCCCTCGTCTCTTGCGGTCTCCTCTGTTACGACCTCGCTGGCGATCACTTGTTCCAGCAACGTGATTTTTCCCATCTCATTAATTTGCAGCTGCACGACTACGGGCCCTGAGTCGTCTCGGCGGAAGGGTGGCAAGCGGCGCAATTGCTCGATATCTGGCAGAGGGGTCACCGTTTGAAACAGCGCGGCGCGCACCAGAGGGTTATCTTCGGACAAGGGTGCCTCGGGCGGTGTAGGTGTGGTCGCTGCTTCCGAGTCGGGCGTGGGTTCCGCTGCCAGAGCGAGGGACTGCTCACCCCCCACCCCACTTTCAGGCTGAGGACCTGACGGAGCGCTGGGCTCAGTGGGTGCGGCTTCACTGGCCGCGCCATCAAACGCGCCAGTCATGAGGGGCGTTGCGGGCGCGGGCGCAGTGCCCATGACTTCGGTGACGTCACTCGGCGCCGCTGACTGATCTGAGACGCTCGTCTCCGCGACCTCGGGGTCGTCAGTATCGACAGGTTGTGTAGCGCCATCCGTTGCGAGGGGGGCGCTGTCAACGCCCTGACCGTTCGGGTCATGGCTTGCCGCGTTGTCATCAGGGGCGCTCGCCAGCATGGGATCTGCGATCTCCACCGGCAGGGGGGTGATGCGCCGCCACGCTCGGTCGTAGTAATTGGTTGCGTCGGCACGTCGGCCCATCCACCAGGCCCAATCACCGAGCCGTGCCAGGTCGCTTGCTTGCTCGCCAGCGTCGGCGCCGTGCAGCGAGTTCAAGCCGTAGATTGCCGAGAGCACGGCCTCGCCGCGACGATAGATGCCGCCGAGCGCCGAACTCTGTCTAAAGCTGTCCACCCTGAACGCATCATTAGACCCCCTGGCTTTTTGCAAGAGGCCAAAACGATAATGAATGCGCAACATGCCCTCTAGTGGCGCGAGTAAGGCTTGGGCACGATCTCCGTAGAGCTGTGAGCTTTGGTTATAAGCAACTCGATAGTATTCCCAACTCCGTGCAAGGTGCTCGGGGTGGGTTTCAGCCTCGCCTAATCCCAGCTCCCAAGCCTGCTCTGCCCAGGCAGCTTGGTCGAGCAGTGCCGCAATGGATGCCGGTGTGCCGGCTAACGCTTCTGATTCCACGCGGGCGAGGTAGGTCTGGCGTTCATTCACATCGTCGTACAAGCCCAGCGCCGCTAGGCTACGTATTTCGGCACGGAGTAACGGGATCTGATCTGCGGCATACAAGCCCGACTGGACGCGGCTAATGTGAACGCCTCGCTTCAGCACCCTGGCCGCCTCAACGTGACGGTCCAGCGATTGCAGGTTGAGCCCCAACCCCAGTAACTGCTCGGTCAAGCCCGGCGCAAAGGCGCCGGCGCTGGTCTCCATCGACTCGATGTAGCCACGGTACACGCCCAGCGCGCTGGGTTCTTCGACGATGGCCGGTTCGGGCTGAGATTCCAGTGGCGTGGTCATGTCAATCGCGATAGCGGGAGCGTCTGCAAGCACTGATTCAGACTCGGGTTGAGAAGGGGTCGCCATGTCGACGACGATAGGCATTGAGTCAGTGGTTGCAGTATCGCCTTCGCCGTCCTGTGCGATGACCACACAAGGCAAAAGCCCTGAGCAGATCAGGGTCAGAGTCAGCACTCCGTGCCTGACTGACATACGACGCGTGTGGGCCAAGATCCTTCTCCGGCGCGCTTTTCGGCCCCCCAGTATAGAGCGATGTCAGGGCAAAAAGCATGTCGGGATATAAACACGGCTCCCCGCGCCAGTTGAACCGAAACGGATGAATCCATCAGCTCGCCCCAGCAACTGCGCTATGGCGGCAAAAAAGCGCTGAAACCGCAAAAATGGCGTTTCAGCGGTGATGCATGTGTTCGTATAATTTGACCCTCCTAGTGGGCAGTGTTGCGTGCTGGGGGTCAAAGCCCGGGGTGAGTTGGTCACAATCTAGAGAATCAGGATTTCCTATATGGGTCAGTTTTTAGAACAGACAGCCGTCATACCCTTAGCTGAGGGCGCTTGGACGGCAGAGATTCACCGCGGCTGGCGCATTGGCTCAGTGGCGAATGGCGGTTATGTGCTAGCACTAGTGGGACGTGCGCTGTCAGCGGCGCTGAGCCAGCCCGACCCACTCAGCATCAACGCCTTTTATTTGGCGCCCTGCGAGCTGGGGCCTGTGCAGATAGCGATCGAGTCACTCTCAGAGACGCGTAGCACCCATTTTGCGAGTGCCGACCTGCGACAGAATGGGCAGCTGAAACTGCGTGCAACCGCCGCCTATACGAATCTTGATAAGCTCTCAGGCCCAGATTGGAGCAATGTCGCCCCACCTGATGTACCCCCCTTCGACACCGTAGCGGCATTGGCAGCGTCGCATTTAGAGATTCACCAGCGGGTCGATCTGCGCCTGGTGCGGGGTCATAAGGTCTTTTCTGAGGGCGATACCGACGGCTCGGGTGAATTTATTGCCTGGCTTGCCCACCGAGATGGCACGGCACCGAGACCGTTGGACTTATTGATGTTTGCTGACATTTTGCCGCCCCCTGTCTTCACCATTTTTGGGGCGTACGGTTGGGCACCCACGGTGGAACTCACTGTGCAGGTGCGGCGTAAGCCTGCCGCCGGACCGCTGCTGGCCAGACATTCCACGAAGCATGTGAGTCAGGGAGTGGCCGAGACCGATACCGAGATATGGGATTGCGAAGGCGATCTCGTATCGATCGCTCGGCAAACGTACAAGCTCCGGATGCCGAAGCCTGATCAATAGGCACTGGGCTGAGCGAGGGCTGGAAACGATTGGCCTAGACCTGACGGTAAGGCCAGTGCCCAGCGATCCGCTGGGTTGTTCGAGTGTCGGTTATAGCACTCCGATCACTCGGTGGCCACGTGGCCACCGGGCCTGCGCAGGTCGGCAAAACCCTGCAGCCAGCCATCCTCGATCATCAGTGAGTTGGCGCGGCCGATAGTCCGTTGGGTCAGTGTGAGGTTATGGCCCCAAGCCTCCAGAATCCGCTGGGTGTCGACGCTGATGCCAGGCTCGACAAGTGTGCGGTCTGGCATCCATTGGTTGTGCACCCGCGGCGCTGCCACAGCAGTCGCAATATTCATATCGAACACCATTGCGTTGAGCAGGGTTTGCAGCACCGTCGTAATGATTAAAGAGCCCCCCGGGCTGCCAGTGGCCAGCCAGGGGTGGCCGTCTTTAAAAACAATCGTGGGCGTCATGGAAGAGAGCGGCCGCCGATTGGGCGCGACAGTATTGGCTTCACCCTGCACCAGTCCATAAGCATTGGCGGCGCCTGCTTTGGCAGCAAAATCGTCCATCTCGTTATTCAGCAAGATGCCAGTGCCGGGCACGACAATGTGGGAACCGAAGCTGAAGTTCAGAGTGTAGGTATTGGCGACAACATTGCCCTGCGCATCCGCCACTGAGTAGTGTGTGGTATCCCGACTCTCTGCCGGTATCGGGTTACCTGGCCCTACGGACGCAGCGGTATTGGCCCGATTGGCGGTAATCAGTTGGCGGCGTTCATCGGCATACTCTTTGCTGATCAGTGACTCTGTGGGCACCACGGTCTGATCAGGGTCACCGAGGTAGCGGCTGCGATCTGCATAAGCCAATTTCATGCTCTCGATGAGTCGGTGTAGGTATTCTGCACTGTTGTGACCGTAGGATTTTAGTGGATAGGGTTCCAGCAGATTGAGCATTTGCAAGATATGGATGCCGCCCGAGGAGGGCGGTGCGACAGACACAATTTCGAATTCGTTAAAGGTACCGCGGACCGGGGATCGCTCTAGCGTGCGGTAACCCGCGAGATCATCGGCAGTGATGAGACCATCGTTGGCGGCCATGTCAGCCGCAATGAGCGCAGCGGTCTCGCCCCCATAAAAACCATCGCGACCTTTGTCGCGGATACGCTGGAGTGTATGGGCGAGGTCAGGTTGCTTAAATAGCGCGCCGGGCGCGGGTGCATTGGCGGTTCCCTGAAGATAAACCCGTTTAGCCTCTGGATCCATCGCCAGACGCTCAGCTCGGGAAGTCAGACTCATGTGCAGTGCAAGGGGGGTATCGAAGCCTTGCTCCGCAAGATCAATCGCGGGCTGGATAACGGTGGCGAGCGGCAGCGTGCCATATTTCGACTGCGCATGAATCAGGCCAGCAACCGTACCGGGCACACCAGCTGCTTGACGCGAGAAATACGCCTTTGACTTGTTGACGGTGCCGTCGGCGTTGAGAAACATGTCGCGGGTGGCGGCAGCCGGTGCAGTCTCGCGATAATCGATGAAGATTTGCTCATCACTTTCGGCAAGGTGGACCAACATAAAGCCCCCGCCACCGAGATTGCCTGCGCGGGGGAGGGTGACAGCCAGTGCAAAGCCTGTCGCCACCGCGGCATCGATCGCATTACCGCCCTGCTTGAGCATGTCGAGACCAATGTCTCCCGCTAATTTTTCGGGGCTCACCACCATGCCGATGCGACCATAGCCGGGCAGCTGGGGATTCTGGTAATCGATGATCGGTGTATCGGCAGCAAACAACGGCGGCGCTGTCTCTTGCGCCAGGGTCAGTGGCGTGAGTAATAGCATGGCGATGAAGGATCTGATCGGCATGGGGTCCTCATTGGACGCTAAGCGTCTTTTTAGTCTTAGTGGATAGCCTGTGACGACTACGAAAACGGCCGGAGAGGCTACCATAACGCCCCGCCGCTTGGGCACCTTGTTGCGCTACAATCTGGTCCTTGTTCACACTCATTTTTTTGGGGGCGCCATGCGGTTCAGTGAGTACCGACGGCAATACACGCTGGGCGGGCTGAGGCGCTCTGACCTCTGGTCAGACCCTGTTGATCTGTTTACGCAATGGCAAACTCAAGCGATCAATGCTGGGTTGGCAGACCCGACCGCCTGTGTATTGGCAACGGGTCAGGCCGACGCTGGCTTGCGGCAGCGAATGGTCTTGATGAAGGGAGTTGATGAACGTGGGTTGGTGTTTTATACGAATTACCAGAGCGGCAAGGCGGATGCCTTAGCAAAAAGCGCAATGGCTTCGATGCTCTTCCCTTGGAATGAACTGGATCGGCAAGTCAGTGTGTCGGGCCAGATCGCTCAGATCGATGAAGTCGAATCAGATGATTATTTTGCATCGCGCCCCCGTGACAGTCAGCTGGGGGCTTGGGCCTCGGCGCAAAGCCAAGCGATCGACAGTCGTGACGCATTGCTAGCGCAGTGGAGCGAGGTGAAAAACCGCTTCGGTGATGGGCCGATTCCACGTCCGCCCCACTGGGGCGGTTACCGACTCGCACCGCTGACGTGGGAGTTTTGGCAAGGTGGCGAGAATCGGTTGCACGACCGTTTCCGCTACCAACACTCGGATGACGGTTGGGTGATCACCCGGTTGCAGCCCTAGAGCCTTCCCACACAGTACTTCGTCAAAACTTCGTCAAATCGCTCTGCGGCTAAAATAATGAGGTAATCGGGGCAAGCCCAATAGTTGTCGCCGGACCAGATCAAGCCCTGCCGCGGCGACCAGCTGCTGGAACATGCGGCGATCGGTCGGCAGCACGGTGTGCCAGGTGTGCAGATCGTCAGCAGAGCCCCAAGCCAGCCAAACTGTCCCGACGGGCTTGTCATCAGTGCCGCCCCCGGGCCCCGCAATGCCCGAGACTGCAATACCAATATCGGCGTGACTGCGTTGCAACGCGCCTCTGAGCATTTGCACCACCACCGCCTCACTCACGGCGCCGTCGGTTTCTAGCGTGGCTTCGCTGACGCCCAGAACGGACTGCTTAATGTCGTTAGCGTAGGTGACAAAGCCTGCTTCAAACACCGATGAGGCGCCTGCTTCGGCCGTCATCATTGAGGCGATTAACCCCCCCGTGCAGGACTCTGCAGTCACCAGCTTTTTACCTTGATTGCGCAACACTGCTTGCACTGCTCCGGCGAGGGTCGTGTCGTCCTCCCCCAGAATATGGTCTCCAAAAAGCCGCTCTAAGGTTTGCCGGCAACGTTGCACATCCGGCGTATCTGCCGAGGCGGTGAGTTTGATTTCAAGTTGCGGCATGCCCGCTCGAAAACCCAGCACCACATCGTCTGGCCAGTGCGTCTTATCGTCATCAATCAGTGCTTGTGCTGTCGACTCACCTATTCCAAACGTTTGCAGCCTAAGACGGTACAGTTCGCCACCACCGAGTTTATGGGTCACTCTGGCGCAAACTGCTGGCAGCATCGCTCGCAGCTCACTCGGAACGCCGGGCGTCGTGAGAACCAACGTACCGGCAATGTCGAGTGCGAATCCGACGGCACTGCCGACTGGATTGTCGATGAGCTCCGCGCCCTCGGGGAGCCATGCCTGTTTGAGGTTGGCGTCATTGGGCTCAATGCTGCGTTCTCCACACCAGCGCCGCACATGCTGTTCGGCATCGGGGTGAAGCACCAGCGGGACG
>Ga0233393_1000900_pt1 | contig 10952 bp, 10 predicted proteins | sample 21DmetaG_FD_183170 | JGI IMG/M metagenome (GOLD analysis project Ga0233393, IMG submission 183170) | Seawater microbial communities from Monterey Bay, California, United States - 21D | ecosystem: Environmental > Aquatic > Marine > Coastal | place: USA: California | collected 2016-10-24 | reverse complement strand
GAAAATCTTGATTGCCGCCGGAACGACCGAGATGAAAGAGTCGGAGCGCTAGAGTTTCGGGTTTCGTTTTTATAAGGAGAAGCTATTATTCCGCTCATGACTTTGGGATTACGTTGGATGTGCTTGTTTCTAGCCTTGTTGGGAGCAGCAGCTTTAGGCGCAGAAAAGACTGGTAAACCTAATCGTTTGGCCAAGGAAAAATCTCCCTATTTACTTCAGCATGCCTACAATCCGGTCGACTGGTATCCGTGGGGTGAGGAAGCCTTTGAAAAGGCTCGGAAAGAGAAGAAGTTGATCCTCCTCAGTGTCGGATATTCAACCTGCCACTGGTGTCATGTAATGGAGCGTGAATCCTTTGAAAATAAGGATGTTGCCACGTTTCTGAACGAAAATTTTGTCTCGATTAAGCTAGATCGAGAAGAACGACCGGACGTGGATCAGGTTTACATGACCGCATACCAAGCAATGACAGAGCAGTCTGGTGGATGGCCGCTTAACATGTTTTTGACTCCCGATCTCAAACCATTAACGGGAGGGACTTATTTCCCCCCAGAAGATAGGGATGGTCAGCCCGGTTTTCCGACAGTTCTAAAACAGATTCACAATGTTTGGGACAAGAATCAGGAACAGGTGTTAAAGCAATCGGTCGAAATGCACGGACAAATGAAGGCGTATTTTGAGAAGCTCCAATCCCAGAGTGGTGGTGAGCTGAAGCCGAGTCGCTTAGTTATTGATCAGTCGATTCCGAAGATCTTGGCACAGCTTGACCCGGTTTGGGGCGGGCTGGGAACAGGAATGAAGTTTCCTCAGGTGAGTGTGTTTCGCTTTCTTCTTCAATCGGGTGACCCGAAAGCGATTCAAGCTGTCCTCAAGACCTGCCGTCATATGATGGATGGGGGAATTTATGATCAGGTGATGGGTGGTTTTCACCGTTATGCGGTGGATCGGGAATGGTTGGTGCCTCACTTTGAAAAAATGCTTTATGATCAAGCCCAGCTCATGGAGCTGTATTTGGATGCGTGGCAGATGACTGGGGAGGAGAAATTCCGTGAGGTTGTAGAGGGTATTGCCGATTACGTGCTGCGCGAATTGACGCATCCCGAGGGTGGTTTTTACTGTGCACAAGATGCGCAGAGTGAAGGAAAAGAAGGGAAATGCTTTTGTTGGACGGAAAAGGAGTTAGTGGCACTCCTGACTCCCGAAGAGATGAAGGTGGCACGTGAGGTTCTAGGGGTCAGCGAAAAGGGGAATTTTATCGACCAGAGTGATCCTGAGCCTTTACCCAATCAGAACATTCTCTCATTCAAAAAACCCCGAAAAGATCTGAGCTCAAGCGACAAAAAGTTAGTTGCTGGGATCTTTAAGAAGCTTGCTGTGGTTCGTGGCAAAAGAGTGCCACCAGCGACTGATGATAAGATTCTGGCATCTTGGAATGGCCTTATGATCGGGGCGATGGCTCGGACGGGAAGGGTGTTACATGAGCCCAAATATTTAAAGGCCGCCCGAAAGGCGCACGATTTTATCGAGGGGAAATTTTGGGATGCAAAGTCGAAGCGTTTGGCGCATCGCTGGCGAGAAGGGGATCGAGATGATTCAGCTCAGGCTCAGAGCTATCTCTTGTTTTTGGCTGGGACGAGAAAGCTCTACGAGGCTAGCTTGCAGAAAGGAGATTTAGAGCTGGCGATTGGGCTCGCTGAAAGTGCAGTGGAGCTTTTCTATGATGAAAAAAATGGAGGGTTTTATCAGGGCGAAAAACGGGATGATTTGGTTCTTCGTCTGAAGGGACAGTTTGATGGTGCCATTCCCGTCGAGAGTTCAATCGCAGCAAGAGAATTTGGGATATTGGCTCAGGTCACTGGCCGGAATGATTTTTTAAAGGTTTCGGAAGCTACAATTCGGTCCTATTTAGGGCTGATCCAAGAATCACCCTCGGGGATGGGCGAGATGTTGATGAGTCTGTCCTTCTCGCTTGAGAAGCCCGGACGATTGGTGATTGCCGGGGAAAAAGGACGAGAGGAATTGCTGAAAGCTGCCACGAAAACCTTTGATCCTAATCGAATTACTTTGGGTAACGAAGGGCCGGTAAGTGAATTTACATCGGGCTTAAAATCAACCGAAGGCTTGGCAACAGCATTTTACTGTGTAGGTCAGACCTGCCAGCTGCCGGTGGTTGAGGCGGAGGAACTTTCTGCGATGTTGGTTAGGTTGAGCGAAGAGTCAAAATGACGAGCTCGGGCCGGCATGCAAAACGGACCCGAATCCCAACGGTGCCAATCCCGCGACCTACGAAAAGCTGTGAGTCGTTTTTTTCAAAATGGCCATAGATATAATTCCGGCCGAATTTAACCTTAGCTGGTGCATAGTTAACCAGAGGGAGACGGCATTGGCCGCCGTGGGTGTGGCCGGAGAGTTGGAGGTCAAGTGGTTTGGCAGAACGGAGTTCATCGAAGAAGTCGGGTTCATGCACCATTGAGATAACCGGTGTGTCTTTTTTGTGGCCATTCCAGGCTCGGGTCGGCGCAGGGAGGCCACCCCAAACGGAGTCGAGGCCATTGATGAAAATTTTTTCTCCCTTGATATTGATATTGGTTCCGTTGTTTTGGAGATAGGAAATGCCGATGCTTTCAAGTTCCTTTTTAAGGTTACTGACAGTGCAATGCCAGCGATCGTGATTTCCAGGGCTAGCAAAGATACCGTGTGGAGCCGAGATTCCCTTAAACGCCCTTGTGAACTCAGGAAGGGAAGACGGATCATTGATGACGAAATCCCCAGTTATAGTTATGCAGTCAGGTTCTTCTGCTTCCACAGCTTTTCGAAGTTTAGCGAGCAATTCTTCGTCAGTGCCGGGTCGATAGTGGACGTCAGTAATCTGGGCGATTCGAAATCCATCTAGCGATTTTGGCCATCGAGGAAGGAAGAGGTTTTTTCGGGTGAGCGACAGCAAATTAGGCTCGATTCTTGACGCCCAGATTGCGCTGGGAACCCCGATGCCAGCGAGGCCAATCAACGAACGTCGTGTCATTTTTTGAAGGTTGAATTTGGGACTGTTACTCGACATCGAATAGAGGGTTTGTAGGGTAATACACGTGAGTGATTCGAGATTGTCTATCCCCGAGTATGCCATGGCTTTGGCAGAGGTTGCGAGTTTACGGTCGGAGGACCCTTTTCGTAAAGTGGGGGCGGCGGCTCTGGATGCCGATAACCGGGTGATTGCTACTGCCTATAATGGTTTAGCTCCTGGGTTCGATGCGCCATCGGATTTCTGGGATGATCGAGAAGGTCGCCAGAAGTTCATGCTGCATGCTGAGGTGAATTTATGCAGTCTTTTTAAGCGGGGAGAAGCGAAACTAGTCGCGACCACAACGATGCCTTGCACCTCCTGCATGCAGACGCTCTGCGCCTATGGTATCGAGGAGATATATTTCAGAGAAATCTACAAGGAGTCAGATGCTCCCGCGATAGCGAAGGTTTACGGAATTAAACTTGAGCAGATTCCAGCTCCTTAGGCGGGTGAAGCTTACTTTCCTTCGCTGCCAGTTGAGATCCCACTCTCGACCTCAAGATCTCCCCCATAAAAGCTTTTGATGTAGCCAAATTCGATCAGGGTGTCTTGCCAAGGTGCGAGAAGGGCTCCATTGGAGGATCTGAAAATTCGAGTGGCTCGTGCCAGCCATTGCTCTGCCCCTACTCCGTCTTCTTTTGCATATTGGAGGGCGGCCTTACCAAAGTAGAAGAGAGGCGAGTCATCGAGGAAATCGGTCTCGGCTACGATCGCTTCGGCTCCAGCTAGATCGCCTGTTTTGATTTTGCAGAGGGCAATCTTGAACTTAATCAAGGGCGTCATCGTCTCTGTTGCTTTGTTTTTACTAGCCTCAAGAAGAAGTGGCTCTAAAATCCCCAGTGACTTTGCGTAGTTTTTCGTCACGAATTCAATTTCAGCAACGTTAAAACGGACGTTAAAGTTCCCTGGGCTAATTTCTAGGGATTTGGCGAAGACCATGCGGGCTTTATCGAAGGCACGAAATTCAACGTAGCACGCTCCACGAAGAGTCAGTGAGGCTGGATTCTTCGCATAAATTGCATCCACTTCTTCGAGCGCTTCAAGTGCTTCAAAAATTCGTTTTTGCTGAAAAAGTGAGTTGGCCCGTCGAAAAGCATTTGAGTAAGCAACTGTGTCCTCTTTGGACAAGGCTTCGAGATCGATCACAAACTGTGGTTTTTCTCCCTTTTTTGGACTCTTTGTATCAGCAGCAGGCTCATCCTGGGCAGAGACCAGTAGGGCAGTTGCGAGGAGTGAAGTGATAAATATTCTCATGAGATAAGGTTGCTGGGGTTATTAATAGGAAATGAAATCGGTTAGGGCAAGTCAGCTAACCGGGGAATAGAGATCTTTTTCACTGATATATTCGGCAACCTTGTCAGGGAGCCATTGATTTGTGAGGCCTTTCCGTATTCTTTTTCGGATCTCGCTGGCAGATGCAGGATGGTTTCCTTCAATAAAGTGCGCCTTGAAACCCTTACGAGGCATTGGTTGTTGTGATCTTCCAACTACAATAAAGTGAAGATCGCGTGCCAGCATTTCGATGTTTTTCCAACTTGAGAGTTTTTCCCATTGATCAAAGCCAATGATGAGGAACAGGGCTGCAGATTCGCCGAGTTGCCGCTTAAAATACTCAATTGTATCCCAAGTGAAGGACGGGGGTTCCCTCTTTAGTTCGTAGTCGCTCACTTCTGCCCATGGGGAATTCTCGATGGCCAGCTTAAGCATTTCCAAGCGATCGATATCTTTCGCTTGAGGGGCATCTGGCTTGTGGGGTGAGCGCCGGCATGGAAAGAAGATAACGCGTTCCAGGCCAAGTTTTTCGACTGCCTTTTGGGCGATTTCTAGATGGCCTTGGTGAATAGGATCAAAAGTCCCTCCGAAAAAAGCGATTTTCGGGACTAGGGTCATTTTACGAATTGAGACATCATTCAGGGGTAGTCCGCTCAATGTTGATCTGTCCGAGAAGCCCGGACTGCCTTGCACAAAACTGATTCATTTTCATGAGTTCAAGGAGGGCGAGAAAGGTTACGATGACTTCGACTTTCGATGTCGCTTTTTCAAAGAGACTTTGTAGGGAAAGAGATTCGCCCGGCTCGATCTTATTGATGAGGAATTCAATCTTGTCGCTGACCGTGAAACGGTCGTCGACGATATCTCCAAACGCCCTAGCCTCGTCAAAGCGCTTAAGGACGTTTTGGAAAGCGCGGATCAGATCGAAAATCGAGGCTTCGGCGAGGGGCACTGGTTCGTCATCATCTGGCCTGGGGTCCTTTAGTGGAGTATGTGCAAAAATCTGTTCTTGTTCAATTTCGCGTCGATGAAGAAAGCCTGCGGCATCTTTAAATTTTTTATATTCGATCAACTGACGGATCAATTCCCAGCGTGGATCGTCTTCTTCGGCATCCTCTTCCGGAGGTTGTTCTCGTTTTGGAAGAAGAGTCCGACTTTTAATGTACATCAGATTCGCCGCCATTGAGATGAATTCAGAAGCGAGGTCGATATTGAGAAGCTTAAAGGTCTCGATGTAATCGAGGTATTGCGTGGTGACTCGCTCGAGTGAGATATCGTAGATGTCTACCTCATCTTTTTTGATGAGATAAAGAAGGAGATCAAGAGGGCCCTCAAAGATTTCCAGACTGACCTTGTAATCTGTCGATTCCACGGGGATGGTGAATATCGTTAAAAGAAGGATTCTGCGAGGGAAATACCACGCCAGTGGGTGATTATTTGCAGTGGCAAATTACAGCAACTGGATGTAGCTTTCGTCAGTGGAAGATCCTGTCGATCAGCAGCGGCTCAATGAATATCAAAGCAAGGTCTCCGATTGGATTGGCCGCCAAGGTGTTTTGTTTCAGTTTCGCTATGCCCGGACGGTTGGGGCCGTGACCCTTGGGAGGCATTTAAGTGGCCTTACTCTTAAATTGGTTCTTTTCTTAGTTGTTGCGGGAGTCTGCGGTTTTTTCGTCTTGAATCGGCATTTTGATAGTCCTGGTTATGGAGAAAAGGTAGCGGGCCAAGTTGCGAATGCCTTGGGAGCTGGAGAGATCGAAGTTACGGGTTTTTCTCGGAATTTCGGAAAAGGTGATTTTCAGTTTTTAGAGCTAAAAGGAGGGGAAGAGAGTTTTTTCTATGAGGCTAAATTCGAGAAGCTTAGGGGTGATTTTTCTCTTCTGACCGGAGTAACTGACTCTTGGCGCCCTTCTGCGATCAGCATAAAGAAAGCTGATCTGAGGCTTAAGGCAGGGGGAAGCGAGGACGAGATGAAGCTCGGATTTTCTTCGATAATAGAGAGTCTGAAGGGTCAAGGGATCTCCCAGATTAAGATTGAGGATTGTTCTTTTAGTTGGGGCTACTCCAAGTTGACTTTTGGTATGGTTCGAAATTCGAATTTTCGGGCTGTTTTACATGAGGGTATCTGGGAGGTAGAGTTGTCTGGTGGAACTTTCCAGCAGAATTGGTTGGGTCCCTTGGCGATTAAGTCGGCCGACTTGAAGGTTGGTATGGGTGGGATTAAGATTGAATCCTTAAACTTGGAGTCGAACGGTGGAGAGGCGGATCTTAAGGGTTCAATTTCTGGGCCTGTCAACATGCCAACTTTTGATTTAGCGGGTGGCTTCAACTCCCTTCCGATTGAGAAGCTAATTAAGATTAACGGTGTAAGCACACGCGAGTATATAGAGGGTCGAATCTCTGGTGATTTGAAGATTGGTGGGTCAAGTAATCGGCAGGTCGAGTTGTCAGGCCAAGTTAAGTTGGATGAAAATGACAGTGTGACGATTCGGGAGCGTTGGTCGCTGCTGCGGGCTCTATCGATCTTGGACAATGAACGCACTTATTTGCGGATTGATTTTAACCAAGGTGGCTTTGCTTTTTCCACCGGGGGTGGAGGGTTAGAGGTCAGTGAAATTAATCTAAATGCTGGGAATCAGGCCCGTTTATTGGGCAGTTTTAAGACCCGTCTACCCACTCAGGCGGAAGCAGCGGAGACTCTTGGCATCAAGTTAACAAATAATTTTTCGCTTGATTACACTGATTCGTCGGCTGCCCAAGAACTTGAAAATGACCGAATGAGAATTGACTCGCGTGATGACGAGCTTGGCTTCGGTGTTGATATTGAGCGATCGATAGATGATGGGGAGCTCGAGGTGCCCAAGGCTCAGTTGAGTGTTAAGGAACTCGAGGCCCTTAGAATGAGGCAAGAAATGGAAGTCCATCGGATTTTGGGAGACCTTAAATTGGCGGTTCCAGCTTCCAGTTTCAATAGCAGTAAAGCCTTACTTGAAATCTATCCCAAAGATGAACTGGGTTGGCGGTGGATCCCTATCGAGCTTAATGATGCCAATTTTATGAACCTTAGCGATAAGGCTAATGAGCTCTTATTGAAACAGGCCCGACTGCGGGTGAGTGGGCCAGTGAAAGAGGATTAAAAAGTCAGAGCATTTGCGATTTCACAAGTCGCGCTGCTTTTGTTCAGTTTGTATAGGTGCAATCCTGAAACATTTTGTTCGATGAGTTCCTGACATTGCTCAATCGCATGGTCAATACCGGCCTGCCGGATCGCTACTGCATCACCTTCTGCATCAGAAAGCCGTTTTAAGAGTCTTGCGGGGAACCGACTGCCGGCTGCTAAGTCAGCCATGCGCTTCATACTCGAAATGGTCGTGATGGGCATGATTCCTGCTACGATTGGGAGATCAATTCCTGCCAATTTGCATCTCTCGCGGTAGTCAAAGAAATCGTGATTATCAAAAAACAGTTGGGTGCAAATGTAGTCGGCGCCTTGATCTATCTTAGATTTAAAATAATCCATTTCGGTGAGCCGGTTCTGCGTTCCCGGATGCCCTTCTGGAAAACCGGCCACCCCAATTTCAAATTCATTTGAATATTCTTTGATAAAAGCGACCAAATCACCTGCAAATTTAAAATCATCCGTGCCCCGGTCATAATCTGGTTGATCGCGGGGGGGGTCACCCCGAAGTGCTAGGATCGTCCCGACTTTATCTGCGCTGTATTGGGAAAGAATTTCTGACATTTCACTCTTAGTGTGCCCAATACAGGTAAGGTGAGGGATCGTTGGGACATTTGTATCTTGGATAATTCGCTGGACCACCTCCCGAGTCCTTTCGCGAGTGGTTCCACCTGCTCCGTATGTCACGCTAACAAAAGCTGGATCTAATTTACCCAACTCTGTGACGGTCTTCAACAAGTCCACGGATCCGCTATCATTTTTCGGTGGGAAAAATTCAAAGGAAAGGGTAGGGCGGGACGCACGCAGAGACGAGAGAATTGCCATTGATAAAATCCTAGATTTTTAATGAATCAGGTCGACGTAAAACCGACAATTTTTCTGCAACTTTAATTCGTTTTTGTGGTTTATTTTTATTGAAGACAACTTGTGAAGATTCCAACGACCATTATCTTGCTCATTTCCCTATTTTCCGTCGCAATTGCGGATGAGAAGATCGAAGGTGGGCCCAAGCAGAAGAAAAAGCGACCAGATCAGGGTCGTGCTGCTGATTTCTTCAAACAACTTGATTTGGATTCCGATGCAAAGGTCTCTCGCGAGGAGTTTGACAAAGGAAAGCGTGCTTCGCAGCTTTCGACAGAAGCTCGCATTAAGATTTTTGACCGCCTAGATAAAAATAATGATGGTTTTATTACCGCTCGGGAATTTAAGGGTGCCTCAGGTGACTGGCCTAAACGGTACTTAACTAGAGCAGATAAAGACAAGAATGGTAGAGTCAGTTATGATGAGTTCTTGGCAACTCCCCCTTCTTCACAGGCTGATCCGGAGAGGTTAAAGAAGATGTTTGATCGAATGGATCAGAACTCAGATGGTTTTTTGGACCGGAAAGACCAGGGGCCAAGTGGAGGGCGAAAGCGGGCCCCGGGCGAGAAGTGGTCTGCAAGAATGGATTTTTCAAAATTAGATCTCAATCAGGATGGTGCCGTGAGTAGGGAAGAGTTTCAAAAGCACCCTGGACACCAGCCTCTTCCTGAGCAAGAGCGTCGTCAGCGTTTTGAAAGAATTGATGGCGATGGGAATGGAAAGCTTTCGGCTAGTGAGCTGAGAAAGCATTTCGAGAAGTGGTCGGAAAGAAAACCGCGGCGTCCGACCCCTAAAAAATAACTTCGAACCAAAGCCCACCGTATAAAAGATCGTGGTTGTCCTTGTCTTCGATTTGGATGCTCGATCCGATAAAAGGGGTGAAGGAAACTTGGTCAGAGATTGCGTAGGTGTAGGTTAGCCTCGTGTGAAAATCATTGAGCCCGTCCCGTTCAAGGTATTCGGAGACCCAGCTGAGCCCCGCCTTTATAGTAACGAATGATTTTTCGGAAATGATTTGGCTCCATTCTAGTTCACTGTTGAGGTAGATCCCATCTACTCCCAAATCGAAGTTTAATTCGTTTCGCCAACGCCAGACGTCGCTTATCGAATAAGACGTGAAAAGTCCCAAATCGAAACCGCCTTGGAGGATACTCTCGTCTCGGTCGCGATAAGTGAATGATGCTCCGCCGGTAAAATTTTTGTTAAACGAGTGGGCTAATTCGAAATAACTCCATGTTTCATTGAAGTCTCCATCACTTTCGGAAAGGTGGGCAAACCCAAGGAAGAGCGAATTATTATCAGAGAGTGTGATTTCCGCTTCCAATTGAAAGTCGAGTGCCGACTCGGCAAGTTGAAAACCGCGGTGAATGTAATCGGTTCGCAAGCCGGTGACCGCCTCGATGCCGAGTGGAATCTCAGAATCGACTTCGGCAAATGCCATGGAACTGCAGGCACAAAAAATCCCGCCAAAACCTACCGAATATTTCATGGCTGGAATGTGCGGGATTGCCTGAAGGAGGTCAAACTTTACTCCTCCTTTGGCTTTTCAACATAGGTCGATTTGATCCGGAGGTCACGCAGAGCGACCGGTGTTGCGCTGCCCGGGCTCGAGGTCATGATTTCAGCTCCCTTATTGTTTTTTGGGAAAGCAATGACCTCCCGAATTGAGTCTTCCTGACATGCGAGCATTACGACCCGGTCGAGTCCTAAGGCGATGCCTCCGTGTGGGGGAGCCCCAAACTTAAAGGCCTCAAGGATATGAGCGAATTCCGTATTCGCCTCTTCTTCGGTGATGCCCAGAGCTTTGAACATCGAGCTTTGGAGATCTGATTCATGAATCCGGATCGATCCGCCACCGAGTTCGTATCCGTTCAGAACGACATCATAAGCCTGGGCTCTCAGGTCATCGAGTTCTCCGTTGCGAAGCTTCTCCTCGTCTTCTTTGAGGGGGCGGGTAAAGGGGTGGTGAACTGCAACGTAGCGACCCTCTTCTTCATCGAAAGCAAGGAGAGGGAACTCGGTAACCCAAAGGAAATCGAGTGCGGTATTTCCTTCGAGAAGATTTTGATACTCGGCAACTTCAAGCCGGATTCTACCCAGGACATCACAAGCAGGTTCCCACTTGTCGGCGGCGAAAAGAATCAAATCACCCGGCTCGATATTAAGCTTGTTACGGAGAGCCTCAACTTCGTCGTCGGTCATACGCTTTACGAAGGGTGAGCGCCAGGTCGAGCGATCGGTGTCACGCGCCTGGATATAAGCCAGTCCCTTCGCTCCCGCTTCTTGTGCGAGCTTGGTAAGCTTGTCAACTTGGCCCACCGAAATGTTAGCGAAGCCTTTTGCGTTGATTGCTTTTATCACGCCGCCGTTTGCAACGGTGCCTGAGAAGACTCGGAACTCGCAATCTTTGAGCTCATCTGTGAGGTCAACCATCTCCATTCCGATCCTTCGCTCGGGCTTGTCCGAGCCGTAGCGGTTCATTGCATCATGCCAGGTCAGGCGTTCGAAAGGAGTCGGGACTTCGACACCACGCGCTTGCTCGAACATCGAGGAAAGCATCCCCTCGATCAGCCCAATGAT
>Ga0233393_1000865_pt1 | contig 11163 bp, 7 predicted proteins | sample 21DmetaG_FD_183170 | JGI IMG/M metagenome (GOLD analysis project Ga0233393, IMG submission 183170) | Seawater microbial communities from Monterey Bay, California, United States - 21D | ecosystem: Environmental > Aquatic > Marine > Coastal | place: USA: California | collected 2016-10-24 | reverse complement strand
ACTTATTTTCGTCGGCGATAATACATTTGCTCGACTCGTTTTTGGGCTGTTTCCACTGACCGGTTGAGCCATTTGTGTTCAAGAGCTTCACCATCTTCCATGCCGAACCGCTCCATCATGTTGGTCATGCGATCGGCAGCAGCGAAATTGCGCATTAAGTCATCTTCAAAAGAGATGAAGAATTGTGAAGATCCTGGGTCGCCCTGACGTGAACAACGTCCACGAAGTTGTCGGTCAGTCCGGCGGGATTGGTGGCGCTCGGTGCCTATGACGAAGAGTCCTCCAGCTTCTTTTACGTCTTGGCCAAGTTTAATATCGGTTCCGCGCCCAGCCATGTTGGTTGAGACGGTGACGGAACCAAGCTGACCGGCAGCCTTTACGATTTCGGCCTCCTGAAGGTGATACTTAGCGTTAAGAACTTTATGTGTAATCTTTGAACGTTGAAGCATTCGTGAGAGTGTTTCGGATGCTTCCACCGAAGCGGTTCCAACAAGGACTGGTTGCCCCAAATCATGGCATTGTTGGATTTTTGCAACAACGGCATTGAATTTTTCACGACGGGTCTTGAAGACTTGGTCGTTGTGATCCTTCCGCTGGTTCGGTTTGTGATTGGGGATGGGGAGCACGTCGAGTCCGTAAATATCCTGAAATTCAGCAGCTTCAGTTTCAGCGGTCCCGGTCATGCCGCCGAGTTTTTCATAAAGTCGAAAATAATTCTGAATCGTGATTGTAGCGTAAGTCTGGGTTTCGCGCTCGATTTCCACATTTTCTTTTGCTTCGACCGCTTGGTGAAGCCCATCAGACCAACGGCGTCCGGTCATTTCGCGTCCGGTATTTTCGTCGACAATGACTACCTTGCTATCCTTGACAACATACTCGTTGTCTTTCTCATACAAACAATAAGCTTTCAGAAGTTGCGAAATGGCGTGAACTCGGGTGCCCTGAGCATCCATTTTGGTCTGGATTCTGTCCTTTTCGGCGAGGCGTTGTTCATCGTCCAGATCGGGGTTGGCATCGACATTGGCGAAGTCAGAGGCAAGGTCAGGTATGACGAAAGCTTCGGGATCTTCAGGTGAAAGGAACTCACGACCCATCTCCATGAGGTCGGCGTCGTGTCCTTTCTCATCGATCGTAAAGTAAAGCTCCTCTTTGATCGCGAATAGCTCTTTCTTTTGAGCGTCCTGATAGAATGAAAGTTCAGTCTTTTCAATGAGGCGGCGCGTGTCTGGATCTTCCATGCAGCGCATGAACTGGCGGTTGCGTGGTTGACCGAGCTTCAGCTTGAAGAGTGCGCGTCCAGCAACCTCATCGTAGCCTCGTGCGAGTGCATCATTGGCTTCGGTGGCAAGCTCGTTGCAAAGGTGGTTTTGTTTTTTGACCAACTGCTCGATCACGCTGCGGTAGCGTTTATATTCCTCAGTGTTGGAAATCACAGCGGGGCCTGAGATGATGAGAGGAGTCCGGGCCTCATCGATTAGAATTGAGTCGACCTCATCAACAATTGCGAAGTAGTGATCGCGCTGAACTTGATCATCGGTCGAGCCAGCCATGCCGTTGTCGCGAAGATAATCGAATCCAAATTCGGCATTCGTTCCATAAGTGATGTCGCAATAATATTGTTCACGGCGGATGGCGGGAAACTGTTGATTTTGAATACACCCAACGGTTAGACCGAGGTATTTGAAGAGAGCACCCATCCACTCAGAATCACGACGAGCAAGGTAATCGTTGACGGTTACAAGGTGGACTCCAAGTCCGGTGAGGGCGTTTAGGAAAACGGGAAGGGTTCCAACCAATGTCTTACCCTCACCCGTTTGCATTTCAGCAATCTTTCCTTGATGAAGCGAGATGCCTCCCACGAGTTGGACATCAAAATGAACCATGTCCCAAGGGAGCATACTATCGACCACTTCAATCTCAGTTCCGCAGAGACGACGAGCACCGTTTTTTACAGTGGCGTAAGCTTCAGGAAGGATCTTATCGAGGTAGTTGTCACGAAGAGCCGGGAATTGTTCATCGATTTCGTTGAAAGCGGTCTTCGCATCATCGATTTCTTCACGAGTCCTGATTCTGCTAGGAAGATTGGGGAATTCGTCGCGAAGGGCATCGAATCTTTCTTGAACACTAGCTGCTGCCTCGGAGACCGCCTCGTCGTCCATGGTTTCTAGCTGCCTTTTGGTAGGGAGCTTAAGTGGGAGGTAGCGATGGAGATGCTTTTGCCAATCTTTGACGCGGGCGAGCAATTGCTCTTCGGATTCCGTTTGATAGGCCTCCTCAAGGTCATTGATTTGTACCACCAAGGGCTGCATGCGCTTGAGTTCCCGCTGGTTTTTAGAACCAACGATTTTCTGGAGAGTCCACTTGATCATGAAGTTTTACCCGCGTTTTATTGCCGGGAGGGGTCAAATATACCGTTCGCGCGTGAGAAGCAAGGGGGGCTTTTCGGGAAAATAGTAAGATTTTCGGAGGGTGGTATTTTAAAAGGGTTGATTCGGAATCCAAGGGGCTTTGGGAATTTGACCATATTTTAGAGTGAGCCAATGCTAGCCCAATAAAAAAACAAGAGCTTTAACTGCTGACACGATGGTGGTTTGAGTCTGTAAATACCAATGATTGAGCCTCCGGTGCTTAGGTCGCAGTCTTCAGGAATTAGAGTGCATTGCGGAGATGAGATGAGGATTTGTAATGCTAACGGATCTTTTTTCATTCTTTAATTTGATCGCTTGAGGCGGTCATTTGGTGCCAGAAGGAGTCTTAAGATTGCTAATTCCCACGATTAAGCATTGCACGGGGTGTTTCCATGGCTAGCGTCCGTCCTTTCCCGGCATGAATATCCACGAATATCAGGCAAAAGAGCTGTTTGATCGCTTTGAAGTCCCCAGTCCCCGGGGAAAGATGGCAGGAACAGCTGAAGAGGCGGAAGCCATCGCAAAAGAAATCGGTTCAGACCTTTTGGTGGTCAAGGCTCAGGTCCACGCAGGGGGCCGGGGAAAAGGCACCTTCAAAAATGGTTTTGAAGGGGGTGTCCATCTCACCAAAGATCCCGTCACGATCGGCGAAATTGCTGGCAAGATGATAGGTGAAACTCTCGTGACCAAGCAGACTGGCGACGAAGGACGACTTGTCCGTAAGGTAATGGTTGCCGACGCGGTTGAGATCGAGCACGAATATTATCTTTCGCTCCTCATGGACCGCGACACAAGCCGTCCTGTAATTGTCGCCTCGACTGAGGGTGGTATGGATATCGAGGAAGTTGCTGAAAATCGGCCTGAAAAAATCATCAAGCAACTCGTTCACCCGCTCGCTGGCCTTCAGCCTTATGAAGTTCGTAAGCTCACAGCGGCCCTAGGATTGAAGGGTGGAGCTGCCAAGGAATTCAGCAAGCTTCTAAAAAATCTCTATAAGCTTTTCCTTAGCCTTGATTGCGACATGGTCGAAATCAACCCGCTTGTTGAAACAAAAGACGGACAGGTTCTCGCCCTCGATGCAAAGTTCGGTTTCGATGACAATGCGCTTTATCGTCACCCTGAGGTTCTCGCTTATCGAGATACTGAAGAAGAGGACCCTCGCGAAGTTGCTGCTTCTGAGTTCGACCTTAGCTACATCGGGCTTGATGGAAACATTGCCTGCCTCGTGAACGGGGCTGGTCTAGCAATGGCAACTATGGATGCTATTAAGTTTGCGGGCGGTGATCCTGCCAACTTTCTTGACGTCGGTGGTGGTGCGACAAAAGAGCAAGTCGTGGGAGCCTTCAATATCATCCAATCTGACGCCAAGGTTGAAGCGATTTTAATTAATATTTTTGGCGGGATTATGGATTGCAACGTCATTGCCGAGGGCGTGGTAGCGGCAGTTCAGGAGACAGGACTTAAGCTGCCTCTTATCGTTCGTCTTGAAGGAAATAACGTGACTGCTGGTCGCGAAACCCTTTCCGCTTCCGGCCTCGCTATCACTGGCGCGGACGATCTCGCAGATGCTGCCAAAAAGGCTGTCGCTTCTGTCTAAATTCCAAACTGAACTATAAAAAGATGTCTATTCTTGTTAATGCAGACACCAAGGTTTTGGTGCAAGGAATCACTGGTGGGTTTGGCGGACGCCATGCCGGACTGAGTCTCGAATATGGGACCTCGCTTGTTGCTGGAGTAACTCCGGGGAAAGGAGGGAAAACTTTCGATCATGGCGATCACAGTGTTCCAGTTTTTGATACCGTTTCTGATGCGGTGAAAGAAACTGGAGCAACTACTTCGGCGATTTTCGTGCCGCCACCATTTGCAGCTGATGCCATCCTCGAGGCGGTCGATGCTGGTGTTGACTTAATTGTCGCGATTACCGAAGGCATTCCTGTGATGGATATGATGAGGGTAAAGGAATATATGCGTGGATCTAAAACTCGCCTCATTGGACCCAATTGTCCTGGCGTCGTGACTCCTGGAGCTGGTCCTGACTCCACGGGTGGCTGCCGTATTGGAATAGCGCCAGGTTACATTCACAAAAAAGGAAACGTTGGTATTCTTTCTCGTTCTGGAACGCTCACCTACGAAGCTGTTTGGCAGGTGACTTCACTTGGCTATGGCCAAAGTACTTGCGTCGGAATCGGAGGAGATCCTATCAATGGGACTTCCCATCTCGATATTATTAAGCTTTTCAACGAAGACCCCGAGACTGAGGCGATTATCATGATCGGTGAAATTGGTGGTTCAGCCGAAGAAGAGGCGGCGGCTTGGATCAAGGAAAACTGCAAGAAACCTGTCGCTGGATTCATCGCCGGTGCGACTGCGCCACCGGGACGCCGCATGGGCCATGCTGGAGCAATCGTTTCAGGTGGGCAGGGGACTGCTGAAGCAAAAAAGGCCGCTATGGCTGATGCTGGCATTGTCGTAGCCGAGACTCCTTCCGAGATGGGATCGGCGCTTCTCGAGGCATGGGGTAAGTAAGGTGATCTGAATTTAAAATCTTTAAAAGCGCGATTGGGGCAAGCCTTAATCGCGCTTTTTTGCGTTTCAATCGAGTATCAGAAAATAGGGTTGGTTATGTGATTTCAACAAGGGCGGCAAAAAAATAAGAAGGTTCCTATTGAGATGCTTTCATGACTCCAAAGGGATCTTCAAAGGATGAAGATTTAACTTCAAACTCTTTTACCAAAGGGGAATCTGTTTATCTTCCTCATTTTCTTTTCGAGCGGGGGCTGTAATCAGATCCAGGTCGAGAATGAGATCAAGGGAAGCCCTTTCCTCTTCTTCTAGAATCTCGCGGAGGTGCTCTCTCCACATCCGTGCATCCCCACCTTGCTTGCGAGATAATTGTTCGGCCCATTGGGTTAACACTCCGCTGGCGTTTGCTCTCTTACGGATTTTTGCGAGCCAAGAATTATAGGTTTTCATGAGGGAAGAGACTGGAGAATGATCAAGGAGAGGACAAATTGCCAAGTGGAATTGGATACACTTAATTTGAAAGTGTTCCCCTCAATGAAAATAGCTATATTTTCGGACGAACCTACTAAGGATAAGAAAATGAATTAGGCAAGTTGTAGTCCACTCTTGCCAGATTGGTTTAAAACGAGTGCATTAATACATATGCGCTACGAAGCTATCGATCCTCAGTTTTTTGTCCGTAATCGTGAGCGATTGCTCGAGAATCTAAAGCCGAATAGTTTGGTTGTTATTCATGCCAATGATATCTTTCCAACCAATGCCGATGGGACGATGACTTTCCGCCAAAACAACGATTTGTTCTATTTGACCGGTGTTGATCAAGAAGAGACAGTTTTGATTCTAAGTCCGGATGCGGCGCTTGAGGAGGACCGGGCAATTCTTTTCGTTAGAGAGACTTCTGAACAAATTGCGATCTGGGAAGGAGATAAATTGACAAAGGAGCAGGCAACTGAGGCTTCTGGGATGAAGAATATCCAGTGGACTGATGCGTTTGAGCCGGCTTTTCGTCGCCTTGCGTTACAAGCCGAGAATATTTACCTACACACCAACGAATATGTAGCGGCCTCGCAAATCGTAGAAACTCGTAATCGTCGCTTCATTAGTAGGTGTCAGGATCTTTACCCATTGCACAATTATGAGCGGGTGTCGGTGCCTTTGCAGGAGCTTCGCATGGTCAAAGATCCAGAGGAGATCAAATTTCTTCAGAAGGCAATCGATATCACGGAGGCGGGATTCCGCCGGGTTCTTAAATTTCTTAAGCCCGGAGTTGGGGAGTGGGAACTGGAGGCCGAATATCTTCATGAATTTGTTCGAAGCAAATCTAGGGGGTTCTCCTATTCTCCGATCATTGGTTCCGGAAAAAATGCCTGTGCGCTCCACTATCTTGATAACGATGATATTTGTGAGGACGGTGAAATGGTTCTCATGGACGTAGGAGCTGAATATGGGAATTGGAACGCCGACATGACGCGGACGGTCCCCGTAAATGGAAAATTTTCACCGCGACAAAAAGATGTTTATGAGGCCGTTCTTCGAGTGATGTGGGGTGCGAATGATATTCTTCGTCCTGGCCTTACTCCAAGTGAATATCAAAAGCAGGTTCTCGAAATTATGGAAAAAGAGTTGATTGACCTCGGGTTGATCGATGCTGAAGAGGCCAAGAAGCAAGACAAGTCCAAGAAATTGGTGAAAAAATATTTCATGCATGGGACTTCCCATCACTTAGGTTTGGATGTTCACGATGTATTCCCTGCGAATGCCCCATACGCAGTCGGGCAGGTTCTTACGATCGAGCCCGGTATCTATATTCCTGAAGAGAATTTGGGTATCCGAATCGAGAATGACGTCATGATTGGCGAAGCCGGTAATGTAGATATGTTTGCCAATTTCCCAACGACGGTAGAGGAAATTGAAGCGGCGATGACTGAGTAAGGATAGAAGCTGTTAATCTAATTCTTTGGATCCGTCTTTTTGACCTAGTGTTAGTTATCTTCCTCATTCGGTTGAGCCTTAAGCTAAGTCAGCAAGTTTTTGAGATCATGCTCAAGTCGGTCTATAGCATCTTGGTCAGTCAGTTTTTTTCCGTCTGGGGTGCTGACATAGATCGAGTCGAGGGCGGCTCCTTTCTCGGTGCAGATGCGTGAGTGAACTGTTACGAGATTATGGTCGTTGACAGTTCTAAGAACATCGTGGAGCAATGCGATGCGATCGAGAGCTTGAAGTTCTATCACAGTATAGTGTGGATCGAGATTGTTACTAGTCCAGGCTCGAACGGGGAACTCAAAGACCTGCTTTGTCTCGGGTTTAAGAAAATTTTCCTTCTTCTTGAGGTATTTGGCAGGCTCGTAATCCTCCTGGTGGTTGATTTCATAAAGGGTTGCGACAACGGACTTCTGAGTGTTGTTATTGGTGATCGCCTTGAAATCGTCATTGCAGACGCGGAAGAGGTCTAGGACGATGCCGTCTGGACGTGTGTAGACATCTGCAGAAAGAATATTGAGCTGGTGGGTTGCGAGGGCACAGCAGGTCTTTTCCAAGAGACGATGGGAATTTTGGCTGACAATGATGAGCTCACTATAACCAAATTTGGACCGCTCAATCCACTGGACCGCGCACTCGAAAAGGGTATTAGGTCTCCGTTTTCGCCGATCGATATATTGCCAGAGTGCGACAATATGCTTGGAAATACTTTTCTTACTTCGATACCGAAAGTAGCGCTTCGGCATAAGTTTGGAGTGCTCGTCGAAGATCGCATGATACTTTTCTTTTAGCCCTGATTTAATTTCAGCGAGAGTTTCTTTAACCTCCTGATTAACTTCCTCTTTTTCCGCTGTCATTCCTTCAAGAATGAATTCGCGGGTATTGCGGTAGAGCTGTAGAATGAGAGTTTCCTTCCATGGCGACCAAGCTTCTTCATTAGTCCCGTTGGAATCCGCGTATGTGAAGAGAAGAAGAGCATCAAGACGGTGCCGATCTCTCATGATTTCGGCAAACTCCCGAATGACTTCAGGGTCATCGATATTTTTCTTAGTTGCGAACCTCCACAAGGTGAGGTGATGGTCGACGAGAAACATGATGAGCGAACGGCGTCCACCTGATATTTTAAGGCGCTTACAAAGTCGGGCTGCTAGAATGGCAGAGCCGTCAATATGCTCGCGGACGTTTTCTGCTCTTCCGGTATCGTGCAAAATTAGAGCAATGAAAAGAGCGTATGGATCAGGGTGCTTTACGAAAAGATAACGATAGATTTCGTGTTTCGGGTCCTCGTCGTCGACTAAATTATCCAGTTGATCAATACAACGCAGGGTGTGTTCATCGGCGGTATATCTGTGGAAAAATTCGTGCTGGACGAGGCAATCAAGTGCCCCAAATTCGGGAAGGTATCTCCCTAGAACTCCGCAGCGGTGCATCAAGCGAAGGATTCGAGCGACTTGGCCCTTTTTCTCGAGTATTTCCCGGAACGCATCACGGTTTTCAACTCGCATGCGGAACGATTTATCAATGAAGGTCCAACTGGCTTTGATGAGCTTCCGAAGAGAGGGGGAAGGGCTAAGCTCGTATTTTTGGCAGTAAGCGAAAAGTCTGATCAGGCGATTGGGGTTTTCCTCAAAGATTGTTTTGCGGCGAGGAAATAGTCGCTTGTCTCGGATGGTGTAATCGTCAAGTGACTTGAGTTTCTTTTTGATTAAGCCGAAGGTTAGTTTGGAGCGAAGACCGTATTGTTGCCCCTCGTCATGTTGGAGTTCGAAAATCTCGAAGACTGATTTGGTGTGATTGTAAACGTTTCGAGCGTGGGTATAATAGTCCTTCATGAAACACTCAATGCGGCGAAGGATGGATTTTTGTGGGTAGCCAAATTCATTGGCGACTATGCCCTGAAAACGAAGTGTTAAGATATCATTGCCTTTGTCATGGTAATGAAGGGCATTTCTGACTCGATGAAGGAAGTTAAAAGCATCTTTTAGTTCACGCCTAGCAAGGCGGCTGAGAATTCGCCTGGAAACAAGCTCAGTCATCGAACGAGTTCCGGCTTCGGCATCGATGATCCACTCTAAGTTGTGGTAGTCACGGAGAGTGCCAGGGCTATCTTTTATATTAGGCTCTTGGAGAAAAACTGTATGTGACCACTTAGCGTGGCGTGACATGATATCTGATCGCCGTTCTTCAAAAAAAGCCTCCTTATCTTTCTCAATGCAGACCTTCCGGAAACGATCCTGAAATTTTTGAAATAAGTCCTGCGGGCCAATGAGCAAGCGGGCATCGAAAAGGGCGGTCCGAGACTGTGGCTCGAGTTTTGCTTCGTTCAGACACTCTGTGATGGAACGAGTAGAAGGAAGAAATTTGAAGCCAAGATCCCATACTGTGTTTTGCAACTCACAAATGATTTCGGAGACTCGCTTTGAGACTTTGCTGGAAGGAACCGAGGTCAGAAAGAGGAGGTCGACATCCGACCCCGGATTCATGATGCCCCGACCGTATCCACCACTGGCGACAAGAGCGAGGCTACTTAATTCTTCGCCTTCTTTTAGCAAAGAGAGTAGAAGAGTTCTTAAAAGATGATCAATGGCTTCTGAGTGAGCTTGGGCGTGCGCTAGGCCTGCTTCACCCGCAAGATGGCGGTTGTGAAGTTTTCCATTCCAGTTTTTCAGATTTGATTTTAGAAAAACGAGTCTCTCTTGGGGGGATAGCTCGCGGATATTTTCTGCTTTGAGATCGTGGGGCACAGGAGAGTGTGGTGGATTACCAGCGGGTTGGGTTAATACGGCCCCAAACGCTGTTACGGGTGTAGTAGGTCTGGCCTTCAGGAGTGGTGCGAAGTGATCCGCGAATAATCTTCACTTCGGTTCCTTCGCTAACACGATGATAGAGATCAATGATGTCTTTGGATTTCATGCGAATGCAGCCATACGAAACGGGGCGACCAATCTCCTTCTCGACCGGGGTCCCGTGGATATAAATGAAGCGGCGGTAGGTATTAAGGTTGTGCCTTTCCTTGCCACTGAGCCAGAGGATACGAGTTACGATTGGATCTCGTCCTTTGGCGTTTGGCTTCAAAATCACTCCGGTCTGACGGCGGCTCTTGAAGACGGCGCCTTTCGGTGCTCCCTTGCCGATTTTCTTTGCAATGACGTGGTCGCCAAGTGGAGTGCGATAGCTGCCTGATTGGCTGCCAAGGCCAAACCTAGAGGTTGAAACGGAGTAGGCCTTGATAGGTTCTCCGTTTTTTACTACGAGAAGTTTTTGGTCCCGGACGCTAATAACCATCCTGTTTTTGAGGTCATGCGCTGGAGTGGAACTTAAATCAACCGCGGGAGTAGAACTTAAATCAACCGATGGACTACAACTTGAAAATAGAAAGGGTAGAGTTGTCAGGAGGGCACAAGCAATCGATTTCATTAATCGCGTGATGTAATCGTGAGATTGGTTTGTGCCTAATGAATTAGTTCTCTCTGGAGCGGGATGGAAGCAGTTGAGCGAAACTTACCATTTGACCCAAAGAATTTAGCGAGGTGTAAAAGAATCCTACAGGAAAAGGAAGCAGCAGGATTGCGGAAGGCCAATTTCCTTGCAGCGCGGCATCAATGACCACGAAGAGGAAAAAGAAACCAAAAAGAAGCTCCACGATTGGAGTGAGGCTCTTGAGCGCCTTGTAGCGACTTTTTTTGATTTCCATCTTCTTCTTTCCTTCGATGCCATACTTTGGAGTGCGGACAAATCCGGATTCGTGACCGATCATGGCCTCAATCACTGCCTTGGCATTGTTGACTGCCATCCCGATGCCCAGAGCAAGAAGAAGCGGAAGATAGCAGATTTCGCGTATCCAGGTCTTGGGGTTTACAGCGCGTTGGGCGACAGCATAGAAGATGACGATGGAGATAGATGAGAAAAAGAAAATGGGAACGTGAACGAGTAGGTTTCCCCAGAAACCGAACTCAGGTCCCCATTCATTTTTCGGGAAGATGAGAAAACATAGAGCAATGAGCGCAAGGTAGGCGTAGTTTGCTGTTAGGTGTGCGGTAGCCTCAAGTTTTACTGCGAGAGGGAACTTACTGCGCCAGATCGAAGGAAGACATTTTTTACAGCATTGAATAGATCCTTTTGTCCACCGGTGCTGTTGGTTTTTAAATCCGGCCATATCGACTGGAAGCTCAGCCGGGGTTTCAACTTCTTTAAGAAAGATAAACTTCCAGCCCTTGAGCTGGGCGCGGTAACTAAGGTCCATGTCCTCTGT
>Ga0233393_1000758_pt1 | contig 12071 bp, 16 predicted proteins | sample 21DmetaG_FD_183170 | JGI IMG/M metagenome (GOLD analysis project Ga0233393, IMG submission 183170) | Seawater microbial communities from Monterey Bay, California, United States - 21D | ecosystem: Environmental > Aquatic > Marine > Coastal | place: USA: California | collected 2016-10-24 | reverse complement strand
TATTGCTCAAGGTGGTGGGGATCCGAAGAAACTTATGTTAACTAATATGATTGATGAACTTGAGAACTATCCTACATTACTAGCAATGAAAGAATACTTTGGCGTGGTAGGGGAAGTGGATGAATTCAAAGTTCGTTCACACGTTCAGCTAACAGGTCAGATGTTCAATCTTCATATTGATAAACTTTGGGATCGCTGTATAGATGATCCAGAGCAAGTGTGTCGCATTACATTCTTCTTAGATGATTGGACACCTGGACAGTTTTATATGTATGGAAATTATATATACGAGCGTTGGGTTGCAGGAGAAGCACATATATTTGATTGGGCAAATGTCCCTCATGCAACTGCAAATGCAAGTAATATGGTTAGACCAGCAGTTCAGCTAACAGGACTAAAATCTGATAAGACACGTGAAATTATTGCAAACGGTTCTAAGGACACTATCTTTAAACTATGACAACTCTGACGATTATGACAGGACCACAAGGTAGTGGTAATCACTTATTCAGTAAAGCACTAGGACAAAATAAGAATATATTTGTCTGGCCTGCATTACAAGAAAAGTATTGGGAAGGTCATGATTTAGAACCATTTGCAGAATATTGGAAAGACCCTTCAAAACTAAATGAGTTTGATTGGGAACAGAGTAATCATTTTGTCACAAGTATCAGTTGTCCCTATTTCGATGATGGGGTAGAAACTATCCCACAATACAATGAATTCATACGTGAAGCAAAGAAATTTGCTAACATCCAGTTTCTAATAATTGGCAGAGACGGAAACATTATGAGATTACAACAAGAACGTGTAAGAGGAAAACACACTACTCCTGATTTTATGTCACAGATAGATAGTATAATTTTTAATTTTAGGACTATCTTTTCAAGTCAGGAAATGTTATACTTATATAAATTAAACTATTTGCAATGGTTAGAAAAAGAATTAGGATTATCAGATAGTGAATTAACAGAAGACAATATTAGATTATTAGAGATATTATCTAAGGACGCAAACGAAAAATATATATCACAAGCAGAATCGGAACTAGACAGAAAAATAAAATTAGCAAGTAGTCAGAAAGGGGCGATATGAAGATTTTAATTTTTGGACTGCCAGGTAGTGGAAAAACTACACTAGCAAAACCACTCGCAGATTTATTGGGTGGAGTACATATTAACGCAGACGAAATAAGAGAGCGTTATGATGATTGGGATTTCACTCCAGAAGGTCGTACACGACAAGCACAGCGTATGAAATATCTGTCAGAAGGCGTTGAACTTGCAGGCAAGATCGCAGTTGCAGATTTTATATGTCCTACAGTTGCAACAAGAGAAGCATTTAATGCAGACTACACAGTATGGATGGATACTATTTCCAGAGGTAGATTTGAAGATACAAACGATATGTTTGAAACACCTGAGGGCGTAGATTATCATATCGAAGATTGGTTCGATGATGCACACGAACAGTTGCTAAACATAGTAAGACGTTTTATAGAGATTAAGAATGTTTGATAGATTTAAACCTACAACGCAAATGCTAGGTAGATGGCAACCTTGGCATGCTGGTCATACTGAACTATTTAAGCGGGCGCTTGCTGAAACAGGACAAGTATGTATACAGATTAGAACTGTGCCACAAGATACTGATGCATCAGGTGGACGTACAGCAACACAAGATGATAATCCATTTATTGTTACAGATGTTATGGGAAATATTAAAAAAGAACTAGACAAAGAAGGTTTTACATATGACAAAGAATATATTATTATGATTGTTCCTAACATTGTGGATATTAGCTATGGTAGAGGAGTAGGATATACTTTTACTGAGCATGATTTAGGTAAAGAAATACATGACATAAGTGCTACTAAGATACGAAAACAGATGCGTGAAGATGGCAATCTTTAACATTGACAACTAATAGGATATTTGTTATAATGGATTATACTAAATATATAAAATACTTGAGTGCAATGACAATTTTGTGTGCTATGGCATTACATGTCGCTGGGATTACTCCTTGGAACTCAATACTACAATTACTCGGAGCGGCTGGCTGGGTTTTTGTTGGATTTAAATGGAATGAGAAAGCTATCATTCTAAATTTCTTGCCGCAGTTTGCAATCATCATTCCGATGCTTGTATATCTATACGTTTTATGAGGTACAAATGACAGTAGGTGTAATCTCGGCTATACCCGAGGAATTCTCAAAGCTACAGTGGGACAATGAGCCACGTACAGAGACAATAATCAATAAAATTTTTCAATTCGGATCAATCAATGGTGTAGAAATTATCGCTGCTGAATGTGGTATCGGCAAAGTAAACGCCGCTATGACTACTGGATTGTTACTAGGACATTTCGGATGTTCGTCAATTGCATTTAGTGGTGTTGCAGGAGGGGTCAATCCTAAATATAAAATTGGTGATGTTCTAATTGCAGAACAACTAATTCAACATGACTATGGTGCGATTGTAGAAGGTCAAGTTATATCAGCAATCCCCGGTAGTTTCCCATCTTTAGTAGACAGTGATGATGATACTGCATATATGATGTCTCCAGAAATGAGAGCCATACTACAATCAGAAGTAGGATCACTTGCACATTTCGGTAGAATTATTACTGGTGATACATATCTTGCATGTACAGAGACAAGACAAATGTTCTTTGAACAATTCAGTGCTGATGCGGTTGAAATGGAGGGTGCAGCAATTGCACAAGTTTGTACTAATTGGCACAAACCATTTGTTGTTATCAGAGTACTAAGTGACTTAGCGGGTAATGATTCGCATGTAGACTTCGATCAATTTGTTGATGATAGTAGTAAGAAGGCAGCGGTAATCCTTAATAAGGTGCTACCTGTATTAGATGCATGGGAGTAGCACACCGACCAGACATTGAAAATTTTGAAGACACTCCGTTTGAACAAAACAAACAAGAGCGAATGATAGATGATCCATACTACGCAGTATATGGAGACAAATGGCCAGTATGTGATGGACATCTGTTATTTGTACCAAAAGAAAATAGTACTAAATATGTTACAATTGCATTACAAGCTGTAGTACACTACGGAGATAAATTACGTGAAGAAGGAAAGATTGACAGTTATCATTTTGGTATGAATATCGGACCTTATGCAGGACAGACAGTTATGTGGCCTCATATTCACTTCATACCACGACATGCAGGTGATGCAGAAGGTTTTCCAGGCTCAGTACGTCTAGCGCACATGAATGGTCGAGGCGCTAAGTACTATATGCAACACCCAGATTTTAAAGATGAATATATCGAAATACACAAAGACCATAAAGACATAGAAGGATTTAAAGAAACATGAGTAGCTATCAACCTAATACAGCAATTGTAGTGTTGTATGATACAAAAGAATATAAAGCATTAGATAAGAAAACAGGCGGACAGCTATCTAGTGTCTGTGGACTTAAAGGCTTTGCAGATAAAGATTCCGCAGATGTGGTAGTATCATTCCCATCAAAAGTAAATGTAGATAGTATTACTGTTGTTAAAACAGATGCAGTTACTCCACAACAATGGAGAAACTTTGGTGGCAAGTATGCAAAAGCACATAAAGGGAAAGTTGATACTCTAATATTTGATATCGATGGCAGTAACGAACAGATTTATGAAGGTGCTATGCTAGTACTATATGACTTTGACAAATACAAATCAAAGAAAAATGACAAGCCACTATCCATTGAAATTGACGCAGTAGTAGATGCAAGCATCCACGAAAGCGTATATTTTGCACGTGATGTAATCACAGAACCGGGCAATGCTCTATATCCTGCATCATATGCAAAGCGTATAAACGATGAACTTGTTCCACTTGGTGTCAATGTTCGTATTCTACATGAATCGCAATTAGAAACAATGGGATTCGATATGCTACTAAGTGTAGGACAAGGATCAGAGAAAGATTCATATGTTGTTGTAATGGAATGGATGAACGGCAACGATGAACAGCCACTAGCATTAGTAGGTAAAGGTGTAACATTTGATACTGGTGGTATTTCAATCAAACCTAGTGCTGGCATGGGTGATATGAAATATGACATGGGCGGATCAGGCGCAGTTGTAGGCGCAATGCATGCCATCGCTTCTCAAAATGTAGAACAGAATGTCGTAGGAATTGTAGGTCTAGTAGAGAACATGCCGGACGGCAAAGCAATCAAGCCAGGCGATGTTGTAACATCATTAAGTGGACAGACAGTAGAGAACTTGAATACTGATGCTGAAGGCCGTCTAGTACTAGGTGATATACTGCGTTATGTACAAGATGAATACAATCCAGATCGTATTATTGATTTAGCAACACTAACTGGTGCTATCGTTGTATCACTGGCAGGTGAGTCCGCAGGTCTATTCACTAACTCTTCAGATTGGGGTAACATCATCAAAGAAGCAGGCACTCGTTCAGGTGAATCATTCTGGAGAATGCCAATGGGTCAAAACTGGAACAAGATGATTGATAGTGAAATTGCAGATATGAAGAACATTTCTAGTGGTCGTGGTGGTGGTTCTACTACTGCTGCAGAATTCTTATATCGTTTCGTAGATAAAGAACGTGCATGGGCACACCTAGATATCGCAGGTGTATGTTGGAATGCTAAAGGAAATGACACAGTACCTGGTGGTGCTGTTGGATTTGGAGTTCGTACTCTACTTGATGTTGCATCAAAAGTATACGATGAAACTCCTACAGTAGATGAAGAAATGAAATACTAATGTCTAAAACATTTTGTCAAGCTCCATGGCATGATATTCACATTGTCACCGACGGTGGCTTTCAGGGATGTTGTGTTATGGGTGCAGGTCCTACTAGTGGTAGATATAAGACTAACGGCAAAGATGTGACTATCGCAGATGGTCTTAATGCAGGTGTCAATAGTGATACTGCTAAGTCACTTAGATTAGCATTGATGAATGATAAGTGGCATCCGGAGTGTAAACGTTGTATGGATGAAGAGAAAGCGGGTATGAAGAGTATGCGCAACTTCTACAATGAACGTTGGGATAATCGTTTCGATCATGCAGATGCAGTTGAAATTACTGATGCAGATACGGGAGCAGTACCAGACGATCACGTTCCTTTCTTCTACGATATTCAATTGGGTAATTTATGTAACTTAAAATGTCGTATTTGTGGTCCTGCTTTAAGTTCGTCATGGGTACCAGATGAACAGAAAATGAAGGGACTTGGATCAAAATGGAGACAGCCTATTGCTCCTAGTAGAGAAACAATTACTATTGAACATTTAGGTGGGAAGAAATATTCATATTCTCCAGACCCTTTTGCTTGGGCAAACTCTGATTTATTCTGGGAACAGATGTCAGATCAAAAAGATAAAATCGAACATCTTTATCTAATTGGTGGTGAACCAATGATGATACAACGTCACTTTAAGTTTTTAAAAGAATGTGTTGAGACCGGTGATAGTAAACATATTGTTCTACAGTATGATACTAACTTGACTAATCTACCACAGAAAGTTATGGAATACTGGAAAGAATTCAAAACACTTGAGATTGGATTTTCAATCGATGGTATGGGAAAAGAATTAGAGTACATGCGTAACCCAGTCAAATGGGATCATATTTTAAAGAACATTCATAAACTAGAAGCATTTGCTAAAGAGAATAGCAACGTCAAATTGACAGATAGTGTCACTGTAAGCGTGTATAACATCCTACATATACTAGACTACATTGAATGGAAAGTAAAAGCAGGTAAGTACGATTTCGATTATCTATGGCAAAGACACGGTAAGCACTTTGGTGTTCACCCATTACACAGTCCCCATTATCTTAATGTAAGAGTTATGCCATTCAAAGCAAAACGTGAAATATCTAAACAGTACATCAAGTGGCAAAAGAAAATGAATGACTGGATTGATAGCATAGATAATTATACTGACACACAAAATAAAGAAAGTTTGCGTGAAAGTGTAAACACATATGTAGATACTTGGATATCATTTATGAATTCTGAAGACAGTAGCAAACATATGTATGAGTTCTGGCAATTCACAAATGATTTAGATGTCATACGAGATGAAAGTTTCGCAGATGTATTCCCTGATTTGAATGAGTTATTGTCTGACTACCATGAAAAGCCAGACTGGTGGTTCCTCCCTACTGAGCGATTTGATAAAGAATAATGTCTAGTACGTTTTGTATTGCGCCATGGCAAGATATTCATATCACAACCAATGGCAAATTCAAAGGTTGTTGTGTTATGAGTGAAGGTCCAAATAATGGATACCTTGCAACTGATGGAAAAAATCATTCAATACAAAGCGGTGATATCAAATCAGCAATGAATAGTGATACATCTAAAGAGATTAGAAAATCATGTCTGAATGACGATTGGCATCCTGAATGTATTCGGTGTGAAAGAGAAGAAAACGCAGGTATGAATAGTATGCGTTTGATTTATAATACTAGATGGGAAGATATATTTTCAGAAGACGATGCAAGAAAAATAACTGAAGAAGATGGATCTATACCTGAAGAACATGAACCATTCTTCTATGATATTCAGTTAGGTAACTTTTGCAACTTAAAGTGTCGTATTTGTAATTTACAATTAAGTTCTACTTGGTATGCGGATTGGATGGCAATGAAAGCTATGCAACCTACTAAAGAAAGACCTGCTCGTAATAGGCATATACAACAAAAGTTTAATTCTGCAGGACAAGAAATACAAGTCACTCATATATCAGGAAAGCAATATGAAGTCTCACCTGATATATATGCTTGGGCTAATAGTAAAGAGTTTTGGTCTGGTCTATCTGATAGAAAAGAAACAATATCTCATTTATATCTAATTGGCGGTGAGCCAATGATGATCCCAAAAGAATTACATCTAGGATTTCTGAAAGAATGTGTTGATAGTGGTGATGCTGAACGTATCACATTACAATATGACACTAACATGACTAATATACCAGATGAATATATTGAAGTTTGGAAGAAGTTTAAACATGTATTGATAGGCTTCAGTATTGATGGCATGGGGAAACAAAATGAGTACATGAGAGCGCCATCCAAATGGTCACATGTCATAAAGAACTTACACAAATTAGATGATGCAGTTACAACTGGCGCATCTAATATTGAACTTAATGAATCTATTACAATTAGTATATATAATATTCTTCATATCTTAGACTTCTTAGAATGGAAGATAACGACAGGAAGATACGAATTTAAGAATATATTTCAAAAGTGTAACAATCACATGTTTGCTCATCCATTACATGATCCTGAGTTTCTTAACACTGCTATTATACCAGCAAATGCAAAGAAAGTTATTATACAAAAGTATGAAGACTGGCGTATTAAGATGCATGACTGGATAGGAGAAGATGATAATGCTTCATACAGTGATATACAAACGATGGGACAATTAAGAAATACAATAGATGCATTTGTTAATTCTTGGCAAACATATTTGTCAGAACATATGATATCTAATTCTGAAGAAAAGATGCAGAAATTTTGGGAGTATAATCAGCAATTAGATGAGTTACGAAGTGAGAAATTCATCGATATATTTCCCGATTTGAATGAAATACTTAGTTAACTACGAACAAAAGCGTCCATAAGGGCGCTTTTTTCATAAATACATGTAGTTGTGAGGAGACTAACATGTTTACATTTATCATACGTTATGCCATTAAATGGGTTATTCAAGGATGGATAATCGCTAGAATAGCTAATATCATTAGAAAGTGGTTAATCAAAAAATATGCAGTTGAACAAAACTTTAAACAGAATTTTACAAAATCACATGATGTTGATTGGAATGTAATACGTTGGTTTGCCCGTCTTGCAGCAATGGCGTATAAGAAAGATAATGCTGAAATCGAAAAGAGATATAAAAATTATAATGTATATATAAATGAAATTAATGAAATAAAGTACATCGTATTAGTAGATGATATAAAGAAAGAACAATATGTTTCTATACGAGGCACTAGTAATTCGCACAATGCATTGCAAGATATAAAATTCTTTAAAGATAAAAGCTATAGATTGGGTATTGAGTTACACACTGGCTTTCATAGAACCGCAGAAATGATTGCAGATGATTTGCTTTCACGTTTGGATAAAACGTATACTACATGGGTAACTGGTCATAGCTTAGGTGCCGCGGAAGCACTTATTGTTTCATGGTACCTAGATCATAGTGGGCATACAATCTCTGAATGCATTACATTCGGTCAACCTAAATTAACTGATAGTCGTGGTATCAGAAAGATGCGTGGTAAGATTAAACTTACACGTGTAGTAAATGAAACAGACGTTGTTCCATTGGTCCCACCATCAGGTACACATATGCATAGATATGCACATCTTGGCGAGATGATAAAATTATTAGATAATGGTAAGTATTGTTTCTTAGAAGAACCAGACAGTTTAAACTTTGGAGTAAACAGTTTCTGGTTATGGTCTGCTAGAGAAAGTTTTTCATTTTACGAAATGGGTAAAGAACTTCCAGATCACTTTATGACAAGTTACATTAAAAACATAGACCAGATACTAGAAGATGGCGAAGAAGTAAACTGGAAAGATAGATTTGAACATATTAATGACGAGGGAACACTCGGCGAATGGAGGAAAAAGAAATGACAGATATAAAAGGAATAATCGTGCTGATAATGGCAGTTGGACTAATGCTTATACTAGGACTAATAGTATATGATGAGTTCAGTATGGCGGCAGAGCATGATGCAGAATTAGATCAGAGTATCATCGAATTATTACAGATGAGTATTACTGGTGTAATAGGCGTGGTAGCAGGATTTGTAGGTGCCAGAGGCGGCAGTTGTAAGTGTAAGTAAGGAACTTTATTATGAATAACAAATTTAGTATAGGTGTTGTAATCGCAATTGTACTACAAGTTAGTGCATTTGTGTGGTGGACAGCACAACAAGCACAAACAATTAATCAACTTGAAAGTGAAATGGCAGAACTTACAGCAAGAACAGCCGTTGAGAAAGAAGTTACATTAATCAATGATGTTAAACAGCTACGCAAAGAGTTAGATGAATTGAATAAAAAAACACTTGAAGGTATATTAGAGATTGATAACATGCGTATCAGTGAAGACAATAGACTAGGTGAGTATATTGATCGTAGATTGTCAGACTTAATCGGTGAATTACAATCTACATTCACAACACACGAAGCATGGATTGATGAAATAGAACTAGCGATTGATGATATAAATGAGTTAATCGAGGCAGCAAAATAATGTACAGTTATAGATGTAAAGTTCTCAGAGTAGTCGATGGTGACACAGTTGATGTTGACATTGATTTAGGATTTGGTATCTGGGTACACCGAGAACGTATTCGTGTTATGGGTATTGATACTCCCGAATCAAGAACAAGAGATTTAACAGAGAAAGCATTTGGCTTAGCGGCTAAAGAATTCGTTAAGTCATTAATGCCGATCGGTTCAATGCAGATTATCAAAACACAAAAAGATAAGACAGGTAAGTTTGGCAGGGTTCTAGGAGACTTTATCATTGAAGATAAGTTGCTTACAGAACACATGATTGAAAATTATCACGCTGTTCCTTATCACGGTGAGAGCAAAGATTCTACACAAGAAGGACACATGCTAAATAGAACGAAGTTACTAGAAAGTGGCTTAGTCAAATTAGAGGATTAGAATTATGGCGTATAAATTAAGCAAGCGCAGTCTTGCAAGATTAGAAGGCGTAGATGAAAAAATGATTAGGGTAGTAAAGACTGCTATCACTTTCTCTACTGTAGACTTTGGAGTAATCCAAGGTTTAAGAACTATTGAAGAACAACGTGAGTTGGTAGCCAAAGGTGCTTCGCAAACTATGAAGTCTAAACACCTTGACGGTCTAGCAGTAGACTTAATGGCATATGTCGGATCACGTGGATCATGGGAACTATCATTGTATGACAATATCGCAGATGCAATGAAACTAGCAGCAATCGAAGAGGATGTTGCAATTCGTTGGGGCGCTGCATGGCAAATTCCAGACATACGTGAATGGGACGGAACAATGCAAGATGCTATGGACAATTATATTGATTTAAGGCGTTCACAAGGTCGTAGGCCATTTATTGATGGACCGCACTTCGAACTAGCATAACAAAGAAAAAGGGAGCAATGCTCCCTTTTTTACCTCTACTTTTTGACTATCCAAACTACTAACGCAACATAAGCTGCTAAAACTAAGCAGGTAATCATACCATAGCTTAGTCCTACTAGAAATGAACTTGGATCAACATCTGCAATTGCGTATCTAATGTCTCTCCACATATCTTAGTTCGCTAACGGATTATCTAAAGCACGTTGTAAACGTTTGTTAAGTCTTGCTTCTAACTCTTTTAGTTTACGCTCAGTATCAATACGTAGACGTTCTTTGGCCTGATCATAATCATTTTGCAATGCATCACGTTTGTTCTCAAAACGTTCTTCCGCAATTTGAATTTGTTCTCTTACTTTTGTTTCACTCTTGTTAACTGAATCTTCTACACGGTCAACGATTGATTCTAATCTAGCAAAATCATCCTTCATATCATTCTTTGTTGTGCGTGTATAGTCACGTGTATCTTCAACTGATATTCTTGTGTCATCCATTGATACTGATAACTGTTCCATTTCAGTTGCTAGTATATCTAAACGTTTGTCGAAACCACTCAAGTCTGGCGCTTGGTAGCTTGCAATTTTAGCTTTCATATTTCTATAATCATTATAGAATTCAAAGCCTCCCCAAGCGGCGCCGCATATTGAACTTATTACTGTTATAACAAGGAATAGTTTACCACCAGTAAACTTTACCCCGCCAACTTCTACTGTTGTTTTCTCACTCATTATTACTCTCCTATCTGATTGTCCTGTCTACTTCAAATTCATCCAGGTACATAATTGCATATCCCCATGGGTGCGCCACCGCTACACCCATTAGTATACACAATAAAAATATAGTTATAAATTTAATTCCTTCTTTCAAAATTGTATCCCTATTACTATGCCTACTTTTTCATCAGCAGCTGGCATAACATAAAACTGCTTATGATTTAGTTTAGCCATTGGTATAACATTGTCGTTATATCCAGAAACTAAACCTAATTCTAACGATGTGTCTTTACTAAATTTGTATTTTACACCACCGTATATACTTATTCTTTCTACACTATTATAATATATACCTGCTATAAATTTATCATTATCATAACTTGCATACGGGTGTATAGAATTATAACTCCCTAGAAGTCCAATGTGTAATGATAGTGCAATTCCTGCGGTTATACTCATTAGTTCATATCCTTATATTGTTCATCTACCATTTTATCCCATAGGATTTGACTTGCAAGTCCATTTAACAATCCACGTTGGTTCTCTGGTATTTTCTTATCTTTATATATATCTTCTGGTTCATAAAAATCTGTACCAGGAACACGTAGTTTTCCGTACTGTAAGAAACCGGGCACATAATTAATCAATGCTGTGATCTGTGCTTGCAATGCCGTTTGCTGTTCAAGTGTAGCTGCCTCTGACATTATATCTGCTAATTTAGATAGTTTATCTTTGATAATCTTTCTCATTTTAGCTTCTTTTGCTTTTTGTTTTTGTTTTGCTGTTAGTTTCTTAGCTGGCTTTTTCGTGGCGGTAGCTCCACCAGTATCCTCTTCGGCTTCAGTATTGTTTCCCTCGTCTGATGATTCATCACTCTCTTCATCTGATCCGTCTCTATCCACTGACTGTTCCACATCACTACTGGACTCTTCTTCTGTCTCTTCTTCATTTGCTTCTTCCTCTACTTCTTCCGTCGTAGTCTCTTCTTCTATTTCTTCAGTTGGTTCTTCAACTGGTTCTTCGGTTGCAGGTTCTTCAACTGGTTCTTCGGTTGCAGGTTCTTCAACTGGTTCTTCAGTTGTTTCTTCAACTTCAGACTCTTGCTCAATTAATTCTATTTGTTGCTCTACTTCTTGTTCTATAGCTTCTATTGTTACTACTTCAACTGGTGCTTCTGTTACTTGCGCTTCTGGTT
>Ga0233393_1000753_pt1 | contig 12114 bp, 10 predicted proteins | sample 21DmetaG_FD_183170 | JGI IMG/M metagenome (GOLD analysis project Ga0233393, IMG submission 183170) | Seawater microbial communities from Monterey Bay, California, United States - 21D | ecosystem: Environmental > Aquatic > Marine > Coastal | place: USA: California | collected 2016-10-24 | reverse complement strand
CCACCGCCGCGCCCACGGCCGTAATCACCCAGCCGGCCATTTGCACCAGCCAGCGCAGCCGATGACCCCATTCGCCCCATGTGCCGCAGGATGCTGAGGGGGCCCAATTTTTCTCCTGCCCCAAAGTATCCAGCGGGATAAACAGATCCAGCGCATAGAGCCATGCGCTAAAGCTTTCATAGTCCCGCCCGGGTTCGGTCTTGACCCAAGCATCCAATTGCGCCCGCCAGAGCGGCGAGTCGGCGGGGAGGGGAGTGCTTGGGAAGCTGCGCAGCCATTCTGGCGAGTTCAGCACGACAGTGGAGGTCGGTACGAATTGCCCGCGGCGGTGGGTTTGCTCGACAAACCAGACGGTGACCAGCCAGAGATTATGGCGATCCAGGGCAAGACCCGCGCGGGCTGGTGACCATATCCGAACATCCATTTGAAAGGCAGGCTCAAGAGAGGGCGGTATTGGTGGGCAGAGGCGATCAACTCTCGCCGCAATGTGCCGTCTATGCCCTCCATAGCTGCGTCCTATTCGGCCGCGCGCTGCTTGTCTTCGCGCCGGATCAATACCTGAGCGGCTTCCCCGGCAAACCCCTGCCGGCGCAAGACATTGGCCAGCTGTACATAGGGCGCAGGGGTGAATCGGCTGACAGTGGCGTCATGTTTGGCCAGCCAGTCCAAGCGCTCTTGCACATCCATTTTGCTTTCAATGCGATCATAGCGAAAGCAGGACAGGTGCAGTTTCTTCACAGGATCCCAAGACCCCGGCGGATCATTCAGCGTGCCAACCTGGGCGTCGATCAATTCAACCGTGATCCCGTGCCCCTGTACACCCCGCCAGAAAAAACCGTCTCGCACTCGCATTCCAGAAGCAATTAGCCTTTTGGCGAGTTTGGCGCCGGGCATTTTCAAATCTCCAGCAATCTCTGCTCGGCCTAAATCGACCGCGCCGCGCGCCTCAAATCCACTTAACAAAAGCACATTGGCCCCGACATTCATGCCGCTACAGTTCAGCGCCTCAGGTTCGGCCCAAAACTTGCCTCCCGTACAATTCAGCTGCCCAGCAATCTTCGCGCCGGCCAGATTAACTTCTCCTTGGGCCTCAAATCCATTTAACAAAAGCACATCGACCCCGACTGTGATTGCATAACATGTCAGTGCCACACCTTATGCCAAAAGTTTGCCACCCGTAAAGACCAGCTGCTCGGTGATGTTCGCGCCGTTGAGATCGACTGGGCCGCTTGCTTCAAATCCAGCCCTCAGATGCAGACTGCCGCTGCACCGCAGGCGTTGGGCGCGCAGTGCCGGCAACTGGGTGTCGGTCAGATAGAGCCCGGGCAGGGTGCAATCCTGCAGATTTATATCTTCTGCCAGGGTGCAGTTGTACAGCAGCAGCGACACCGGCACGGCCTCGCCCATAAGGGACAGATATTCATAGATCCATGCGCCCCAAATGTGCAGCCCTTGGGCCGGGGGTTTGCAATCTTCGGTGCCCAGCCACAGCTCCCGGATCAACCCGGCGCGGATGGTGTTTTCGGCAGTGCCCTCTGTTGGTAGTTCGGTACTGATTTGCAGCCCTCCCCCCATGCGGCAGGCTTCGATCAATGCTATTTCAGCGGGTTTGTCGTAATCTTTTATCGGCATTTTAATAAACTTGTCTAAATGTGCGCCTTGATAGCAAAGAGCTGCGGCCCGCGCAATCTTGCCCCGCCACGGCCGCCTGCGGCGCAATCAAGGCTTTCCAATCTCTCCGCCGCATGCTAACGCGCCGGTCAATATCAACCCGCAATAGAAAGGCCCTCGAACATGGCTCTGGAACGCACATTCTCAATCATCAAACCCGATGCAACCCGCCGCAACTTGACCGGCAAGATCAATGCCAAATTTGAAGAGGCTGGCCTGCGCATTGTCGCGCAAAAACGTATTCATTTGACCATGGCTCAGGCCGGTGAATTCTATGCGGTGCATAAAGAGCGCCCGTTTTACGGCGAGCTGTGCGAATTTATGGCTTCTGCTCCGATCGTGGCGCAGGTTTTGGAAGGCGAAGGCGCCATTGCTAAGAACCGTGAAGTCATGGGCGCAACCAACCCCGCTGACGCCGCTCCCGGCACTATCCGCGCAGAATTTGCCGAATCCGTTGGTGAAAACTCCGTACATGGCTCAGATGCGCCAGAAACAGCCGCCGAAGAGATTGCCTATTTCTTCTCCGGTCTCGAACTGGTTGGCTAAATCAAACTCCTTGGGTTTTCGGGCTGCACCTCGCGGGGTGCAGCCTTTTTTATCGCGTCCGGCCTGTGCCGATGCAATCTAGAATTTTCTCAATACCGTGATCGTTGAGCCCGCTATGCGCGGCGACCAGCGCGTCGAACTGCTGGCGAAGCGCGGCTTTCTCCGCGCCTTTGCAATCGTGCCATGGTCGGCCTTGCAGCGCCATATGCAGCAAATAATAGGCAATAAAATGCGGCCGCGCGCCGGATCTGAGCAATCGTCGATAGGCCTCATCTGCGCCGCAGGCCCGCAAGGCCTTCGCGGTTGGGATGCCGGCTGCATTTAACTCGGCCTCCATGGCCGGTCCGAGATTGCGTATGGTCGAAATGGCCGTCATGGCAGGGCAGAGGCGTCAGTTTTAGGCTGCCCCACCGATGATCTTGCGCATCGGTGGGGCGGGGTGTTTACGGGTCTTGGCGCACGGTTTGGCGCTGCTTGCCAAGGCCAGAGATTTCCAGCTCCATCACATCGTCGGGCTTGAGGAAGACCGGATCTGGCTTCATGCCCATACCAACGCCGGGAGGGGTTCCGGTGGTGATGACGTCACCGGGGTGCAGCGTCATCAGCTGAGACAGATGGCTGATGATTTGCGCAACCGTGAAGATCATCGTCGCTGTATTGCCAGTTTGCATGCGTTTGCCGTTCACATCCAGTGACATATCAAGCGCCTGCGGATCGGCAATTTCATCGCGTGTGACGAGATAGGGGCCGGTGGGGCCGAAGGTATCGCAGCTTTTGCCCTTGGTCCATTGGCCGGTCAGCTGCGTTTGGAAATGCCGCTCTGAGACGTCGTTGACGATGCAATAGCCGGCCACGTGGTTCAAAGCGTCTTCTTCGCTGACATATTTTGCCGCCGTGCCGATCACCACGCCAAGCTCGACTTCCCAATCGGTATGGGTAGAGCCGCGCGGCATCACCACATCATCATTGGCCCCAACGATGGCGGAATTGGCCTTGAAAAACAAAATGGGATGCTCTGGAATGGCCGCGCCGGTCTCGGCTGCGTGATCGGAATAATTGAGACCGATGCAGAGAAACTTGCCGATATTGCCAACAACCGGGCCGAAGCGCGGTGATCCGGTGACCGCGGGCAAGGTGCTTGGGTCTAGGGCGCGTAGGCGGGCCAGGGCCTCATCGCCGAGCATGTTGGCATCGATATCCGTCGCATGACCCGAAAGGTCGCGCAGCACGCCTGCGGGGTCGATCAGACCGGGGCGCTCTGCGCCCGGTTCGCCATAGCGGACTAACTTCATGAAAAAAACTCCTAGTGGTTGTCACGCGGCATATGTTTGCGCGCGATGTCTTGATATTCATGTGCCCCGTCCAGAGTCATGCCTTCTGAAAAGGGCTTGACTTTTTCGCGGAACAATTCTTGCCAAGGGGTTTGGCTGTCAGGGGTGAAGGGGCGCGGGCCAAGTGCGGCCCTGCGGCTCTCAAGCTCGGCCGGTTCGACCAACATATCGGCGGTGCAAGCATTCAAATCAATGCGGATGATATCACCCGTTTGCACCAGGCCCAAGCCGCCGCCATCTGCGGCTTCAGGGGAGGCGTTGAGGATCGAAGGGGATCCAGAGGTGCCCGATTGCCGGCCATCACCCAAGCAGGGCAAGGAGGTGATGCCCTTGGTCAAAAGATAGGAGGGCGGGCGCATATTCACCACTTCCGCCCCGCCGGGATAGCCAATTGGACCGGCGCCCCGCATGATTAAGACGCAATTTTCGTCAATATTGAGGCTTGGATCATCAATGCCATGGTGGAAGTCCTCCGGCCCATCAAAGACGATGGCGCGCCCCTCAAAGCAATTTGGGTTGGCCGGATCAGACAGGTAGCGCGTGCGAAATTCTTCCGAGATTACCGAAGTTTTCATGATCGCGCTGTCAAACAGATTGCCCTTGAGATTGATGAAGCCGGCGGCTCCCACCATTGGCGCTGCGACCTGCCGGATGACATCGCTATTGGTGCTGCGGCACTCTTGGCAATTTTCAGCGATGGTTTTGCCATTGGCCGTCCTGGCATCCGGATGTGGCAGCAGCCCTGCGGCGAGCAATTCGCCGACCACCGCCGGTACGCCTCCGGCCCGGTGGAAATCTTCGCCAAGATATTCGCCCGCCGGCTGAAGATTGACCAAAAGTGGCACCTCATGACCCAGGTTTTGCCAATCATCATTGTTCAGCGCGACGCCCAGGTGTTTGGCGACACCGTTGAGGTGAATGGGCGCATTGGTCGAGCCGCCGATGGCCGAATTGATCACAATGGCGTTTTCGAAGGCTTCACGGGTCATAATGCGGTTAGGCCTTAGATCCTCATGCACCATATCGACAATCCGCAGCCCGGTTTGGTAGCTGATCTGTCCTCTTTCGCGATAGGGGGCTGGGATGGCGGCAGAGCCGGGCAATTGCATACCAAGACCCTCGGCCAGTGAATTCATCGTCGTGGCCGTGCCCATGGAGTTGCAATAGCCCACAGAAGGGGTAGAGGAGGCCACCATATCCATGAAGCCGTCATCATCAATTTCGCCCGCGGCCTGCATCTCTCGGGCCTTCCAGACGATGGTGCCGGAACCTGTGCGTTTGCCGCCGAACCACCCGTTGAGCATTGGGCCAACGGAGAGGGCAATCGCTGGAATATTGACCGTTGCGGCCGCCATGAGCAAAGCCGGGGTGGTTTTGTCACAGCCGATATTGAGCACAACCCCATCAATGGGATAGCCAAATAGGGTTTCAACCAAAGACAGATAGGCCAGATTTCTGTCCAACATCGCCGTGGGGCGTTTGCCGGTCTCTTGGATGGGATGCACTGGAATTTCAATCACCGTGCCACCGGCGGCGATGACCCCATCGCGCACCCGCTTGGACAGCTCAATGTGGTGCCGATTGCAGGGGCTGAGGTCGCTGCCGGTCTGGGCAATACCAATGATTGGCTTACCTGACTGTAGCTCGTGGCGTGTCAGACCATAGTTGAGATAGCGTTCAAGATAGAGCGCTGTCATCTCTTGATTGTCGGGATTGTTGAACCACTGTTGGGATCGCAATTTAGGTTTGTTATCTGACACGTGGGACGTCCTCGTTAAGTTAAAGTTTTACGCGCCTGCAATTAGTTGGACCAGCCGCCATCAATGACCTGTGTTGTGGCGGTTGTGAAGGCACTTTCATCCGATCCTAAGTAAACTGCAAGGGCTGCAATTTCTTCGGCTGTGCCAATACGGCCCATGGGTTGGCGGGCAACAAAATCTTTCATCGCTTGCACCTCATCTCCAGTGGCCCGCAGGCGGTCATGTAAAGAGGGGCTTTCAACTGTGCCGGGACAAATTGCGTTACAGCGAATTCCCTGTTTGATGTAATCAATGGCCACAGATTTGGTCAGGCCGATCACCGCAGCTTTGGTTGTACCGTAGATAAAGCGATTGGGCGCGCCAATCACGGACGAACAGGCGGACGACATATTGATGATCGAACCGCCGCCCCGTTCCAGCATGCCCGGCAACGCGGCTTGAATGGTGCGCATCATCGAGCGGACATTGAGGTTGAAGGCAAAATCCCATTCGTCTTGCGTGGCATCGATAATGGACCCGTGATGCACAAACCCTGCGCCATTAAACAAAATATCAGGCTGCGCGCGATCGACACCTGCCTGTGTAGAGGCCGCGTCAAGAACGTCGAGCACATAGGTTTCAATCTGCCCAGTGCTGGCGGTTTGTACCTCAGCCAAAGTTTCGGGGTTTATGTCTGTGGCAAAGACTTTGGCGCCCTCAGCGGCCATGGCCAAAGCGGTGGCTCTGCCAATACCCTGTCCTGCGGCGGTCACCAAAGCGCGTTTTCCTGCGAGTCGTCCCATCTCGATCCCCTGTCGTTTCTTTTGAGAGGGCAAATGTGCATGGCGCGCCGGCATTAGGCAATGACATTTCTGAACAAATTTGCATTTTTTGTCACCGCAGCTGTTGCTGTCGCTGTTGCGGCCCTGGTGCGGGTGAGATTGGGGCGTCCAGCGTCACCGCGGTGACTTAAACGGTTGCAATTTGCCAAGGCCAGCCGCACAAATGCGCAAAGGGCGGCGAGGCCCGCATTATGTGCAAAGGGTCAAACTCATGTCGAACAAACAGAAAATCGCAGTCTTGGGAACAGGGCTCATGGGCGCGCCCATGGCGCGGAACCTTTGCCAGGCAGGGTTTTCAACGGCGGTCTGGAACCGCACAGCAGCCAAGGCGGCAGCTTTAAGCGCCTTTGGAGCCGTGGTGGCGGACCATGCGGCCGAGGCGATCGCTGAAGCAGATATCGTGATTTCCATGCTGTCAGATGGGCCGACCGGGGCGTTGGTGCAAGCCGATCAGGCGTTGCGCGCAGCCTTGCGCCCCGGCACAGTCTGGGTGGAGATGGGGTCGATCAAACCAGAGGAGGCGCGGGCCGCAGCTGAAGATTTGGCGCAGCTCAATGTGTCTTATGTAGATGCGCCCGTATCGGGCGGGACAAAAGGCGCCGAGGAGGCCAGCCTGGCGATTATGGCCGGTGGCGCGCCAGAGGATTTCGACACCGTTGCGGCCGCTCTGAGCGCCATGGGGCGGCCGGTGCATGTGGGGCCAATTGGCGCCGGGCAATTGGCAAAATTGGCCAATCAAGCCATTGTCGGCGTCACGATTGCGGCGGTGGCTGAAGCCATGTTGATGCTGCAAAAAGGGGGCGCAGATCCCGCAGCTGTGCGCGCGGCCTTGAAAGGCGGGTTCGCAGATAGCACGATTTTGCAATTGCACGGCGCACGCATGACCAATTTGGATTTCACCCCCGGTGGCCTCAGCGCTTTGCAGCTTAAAGACCTCAACAATGCATTGGCCGAGGCTGAAAGTTTTGGGCTGAGCTTGCCGACTTTGCAAAAGACCCGCGATCGCTTTGATCACTTGGTTCACGAGATGGATGGCGCAGGATTGGATCATGCGGCACTCTATCTGGAGCTATTGGCCCGCAATGGCCTAACCGCTGAGTGATGCGCGGGACCCATGCGCGGGTTTGTGAGGCGCAACTGGACAGGCCGCCGCGATTGCTCTTAGTCTGCCTTTGAATATGCAGAGCAATTTGGAACATATTGGGGCAGTTGAGATGGCAGTCACCGAAGATATGACAGCAATGGCCTTGCGGCTGCACCGGCAAGGACAGAAAGTGGCGCTGGCGACTGTGATGGCCACCTGGGGATCTGCGCCCCGGCCCATTGGCGCTCAAATGCTCATTTGTGAGGATGGCCGCTTTTTTGGCTCTGTCTCGGGCGGCTGTGTCGAAGGGGCTGTTGTCTTAGAGGCGGCTGAGGCATTGGCGACGGGGCAATGCCTGCGTCTGCGCTACGGTGTTGCCGATGCGGATGCTTTCGCCGTGGGGCTGGCCTGTGGCGGCGAGATTGAACTGGTGGTCGAACCCGTGGGGCATGGCCAGGGCATGGATCCAGCCGTGTTGGAGCGGCTTGTTGAGGCCCAATCAGCTCGAAAGCCCATTGCAGTGCGGTTGGATTTGTCCAGCTGGCAGCGCGAATTAATTTCAGGGCAAGCGGCGCTTTCAAGTGTTCAGCCAACGGGCGGGCTCGCCGGGGATGTCTTCACCTACGTTCAAACCGTGCCGCTGCGGTTGGTGATTATTGGCGCGGTGCATATTGCCCAATATTTGGCGCCAATGGCACAGATGGCCGGCTATCTCGTCACGATTATTGATCCGCGTGACAGTTTTGCAAGCCCGGCCCGCTTTGACGGGCATCAGGTGATCGTCGACTGGCCAGAGGAGGCTTTGGCGCGATTGTCTTTGGATCGGCGCACGGCGCTTGTGACACTCACGCATGATCCAAAAATGGATACACCCGCCTTGCAACATGCGGTTGCCAGTGAGGCATTTTATATTGGGGCTCTGGGATCATCGCGGACCCATGCTAAGCGTCGCCAGTCCATGTTGGACCTCGGCGTGAGCGCAGCGGCGTTTGATCGGATTCAAGGGCCAGTAGGGCTAAACATCGGCAGCCGGACCCCGGCAGAGATTGCCCTGTCCATTCTGGCGGCCATGACCGCAAAATTGCGAGGACAGGCCCATGTCTAAGCTGTTCTCTGATCGCAATCGACCGGTGCATATGGGACGATATCCAACGGAACTTCTAAAACGCAGCCGGGTGATGCCTGATCTTGAGGGGCTGGCTCCATGGCCGGATCTGTCCTTTGAGCTGCCCGCAGGCAGTCACAGTTTGGTGCCCGCTATGGCGGAGTTTCAAGCGATGATGGATGCGGTACGTGATGGTGCGCAAAATTGCGCGCCGTCAGATATTCCTGCCGACCCAGAAGAGCGCTCCAACCATCTCAAAGCCTTCGCTTATTTTAATGATATTTCCATGGTCGGCATAGCGGCGTTGCGCTCGGATGACAGGCTCCAAGTGCCACGGCGCAACCCGCAAATCGACCGGCTGTCCCATGCGCTGCAAACGCGCCAAACCAAGACTTTGGCCGCTGGTATTGATATGATCATGGCGGATTTACGAGAGAGCATGACCGCCAAGCCAGAACCGATGGATCACCATGCATATGCGTTGGTCTTTCTGGTGGCGTATCGGCGCGATCCGCGAAGCGGCGAGACCGGCTGTGATTGGGTTCAAGATGCGCAGGCGGAACGTGCGGCACTGCTGGGTGCTGAAACTGCCACTGTTTTAGCCAATTACATTAGAGTTTTAGGGCATAGCGCTCGGGCGCATTCAGCCACCACCTGCGATGTGGATTTGGCGCGCCTGGCGGTCAAGGCCGGTTTGGCACAGGTTGCGGGCGATCAGATCATCCATCCTTGGTTGAAACAAAGATTTGGTTTGGCCGCTGTCACAACGGATATGGCACTGGCTCCGGATTTGCCTTTGGCCGCAGATCAGCCAAAATCCGTCCGAATGGGGCTGGATTGGGGTCTTGGTCGCCATGGCGGCGCGAGCCGTGGATCCCATGATCCCTATGCGCGGCGCGATTACGCGCAGGGTGCCCATCCGTTTGAAACCCTCAAGCGCGTTGAGACCCCCACCACCTATATTGATGAGCCGAATGTCGCCCGAGTGCCCAAACGCACGGATATGTTCGCCCGCGCGCAATTTGGCGATATGGGACCGGCGCTGCAAAAGGGCGCGACGGCTGGTCACTACGTGCGCAAGGCGGCGCCCAGCTCTGCGCAACGCAGGCTGCTGGGTGCATTTGTGCTCTTGCAGGACGGGGAACCGGCGGCGCATGCCCAACCGATTGCGCCTAAACTGGCGGCCGATAACATCAAAGGGGCCAGCTATTTTCTCGGCATAGATGCCACCGGTCTGTCGCGCTGCCCTTCCTGGTCATGGTATTCGCATGACGCCCGGGGCACACCCATTGCCCCGCCCCATGACCAAGCCATTAGTATGATTGTGGATCAAGGGTTCGAAACCATGGAAGGTGCGTCGGGCGATGATTGGATCTCAGTGGCGCAATCCATGCGGGCCTATCTGAGGTTCTCGCTTCTGGGCGGAATTTTGGCGCAACATATTCGCAACCTGGGCTATGCGGCCAAGGCGCATACGGTGATGGATGGTGAGGTGCTGCAACCGCCGCTGCTTTTGCTGTCCGGTCTGGGGGAGGTGAGCCGAATTGGCGAAGTGATCCTGAACCCGTTTCTGGGTCCGCGGTTGAAATCTGGTGTGGTGACCACCAGCCTGCCACTTGCCCATGACAAGCCAATTGATTTTGGTTTGCAGCGGTTCTGCCAAAGCTGCAATAAATGCGCCCGCGAATGCCCATCCGGGGCGATCACAGCTGGGCCAAAATTGATGTTCAATGGCTATGAGATTTGGAAATCTGACAGTCAGAAATGCGCCAGCTATCGCATCAGTACCCCGGGTGGCGCTATGTGTGGACGCTGCATGAAAACCTGCCCATGGAACTTGGAGGGGCTCTTCGCTGAAGCGCCCTTCCGCTGGGCGGCGATGACCGTGCCGCAGATGGCACCAGTTTTGGCAAAAATGGATGATATGGCCGGACGAGGCGCGCTCAATCCGGTCAAAAAATGGTGGTGGGATTTGGAGTTGACCGAGGAGGGCGGGTATCGCCCCACAACACATCCGGTCAATGCGCGTTCTTTGCAAAAAAATCTGGATCTGAAATACGAAGATCAAACTTTGGCGGTCTATCCTGCGCCCTTGGCTCCACACCCATACCCCTATCCCGCGCCGATGGATCGCGAGGCTGGAATTGAGGCCTATCAAGCCATGATCACCGCAGAGGTTTATCAAGCGAAATCTGCCACAGGCGCGCGGGATCATTTGCATCTTTACCAAAATGATCACGAATCGCCGGTCATTCAAATGACTGTGGCTGAGATGGAAGACTGTCCGGGTGCCGTTAAAAAATACCGGCTTTCTGCGGTAGATGGCGCCGAATTGCCCCGGTGGACAGCGGGGGCGCATTTGGACATTGTCGTCGCGCCTGAGTTTTTACGGCAATATTCCATGTGCGGCGATCCGGCCGATCTTAGCTGCTATGAAATTGCTGTGTTGCAGGAGCCCGAGGGGCGTGGGGGCTCGCAATTGATGCACCGCATCTTTGAGCCTGGTCGGCGGATCTTTGTCTCCAAACCCATAAATCACTTTGAATTGGAGGCTTCGGCCAAGCTGTCCTTGCTGTTTGGCGGCGGTATCGGTGTGACGCCGATGTTGGCATTTGCCCATGAGCTTCATCGTCAGGGCGGGGCATTTCGGCTGATGTATTCAGCCAGTCAAAAGGCAAAGGCCGCCTTTGATGGGGCATTTGACGATTTTGCTTGGGCCGATCGCGTGAGCCGGCATTACTCAGATCAGGGCACGCGTCTCGATATTGCCCAAGCGATGCCGCCTTATGAGGCTGGAACGCGCATATATGTCTGCGGGCCAGCTGCCTATATGAGCGCCATTTTAGAGCATGCCCGCTTTATTGGTTATCCAGAGACGGCGCTGCATGCGGAGTTCTTTACGCCGCCCGAGTTGCCCGAATGGGAAAACTTTCCCTTTGAGATCGAGCGGGCCAATGGGCAAAAAATTCCAGTAACGGCCAGTCAATCGGCCAGTGATGCGCTGATCGCGGCTGGAATTCCGGTGGATGTGAAATGTGCCGATGGGCTTTGCGGCGTGTGCAAATGCACGCTGCTGTCTGGTGAGGTTGAGCATCGTGATTTCGTGCTCTCATCGGCGCAGCGCGAAACTACGGTCATCCTCTGCCAAAGCCGAGCTGCCGAGGCGGGCGGGGTGCTCAAGCTGGACATTTGAGCGCCATTCTTGGGTTACATGCGCCGCAAGATCTCAATCCCAGATATGTCGCGGCATTCAACCAGAAGGCAGATGCGTTTGAGCTCTGCAATAAGCCTTTCGATACGCGCTGCGCTAAATTTCACTTTCGCTTCGGGCCAGAACCCTATAATTTCAATTATATTTTTCTTTCTATCGGCCTTGATTTCTATGTGGGCGATCAGGGCGCTGCCTTCTAGGATTGGGAAGACATAATAGCCATATTGGCGCCGTGCAGCCGGAACGAAGACCTCTATGCGATAGGAAAAGCCAAATATTTCTTCCGCTCGTGCGCGGTTGCGCAGGGCCGGATCAAAGGGGCTGAGAATACGCAGACGGTTTGAGACGGCCAAAGGCTCTTGTAGGCTGGGCCAATCTTGCGTGAAGATCACCCGGTCGCGCAGCTGGCCATTGGCCGCTTCGGTTTTGATTTCGCGCAGCGCGCCTGATCTAAGGCCACGCGCGATCCAAGCCCGCGCTTCGCTGGCGGTCACAAAATCGTAAAAGTCACTTATTTCTTTGGCGGTGGCAAAGCCCAACGCGCGCAATGCCCCTGTGCAGGCCCAATCTAAGCTTTCGTCAAAC
>Ga0233393_1000726_pt1 | contig 12351 bp, 10 predicted proteins | sample 21DmetaG_FD_183170 | JGI IMG/M metagenome (GOLD analysis project Ga0233393, IMG submission 183170) | Seawater microbial communities from Monterey Bay, California, United States - 21D | ecosystem: Environmental > Aquatic > Marine > Coastal | place: USA: California | collected 2016-10-24 | reverse complement strand
ATTTTTGCTCTGGTAGGGCTTTAACCCATGATAATTATTATCCTTCAATGGTGGTCGGCACTTTTAGACAAGATGAGTGCGGTGGGTTAGCGAATAATTTGATCGTTGCACGATATAAAGTCCAGTTCGTCATAGCCATTGCATCGTGCAATGCAGGGATTAGCAAAAACCAAGGTATCGCTTTGAACAATAACGCATGTGGGACGATATTCTCGTGTACAGAGACAGGCCACTTCTGTGGGTGTTTCCTTAGAAACTCCACAACTTGTCAGCAAAAATATTAGAGACAGCTTACGTAACATCAGTACGGCGGGCAGTTGATGAAATCATTCTGGCCAAAGCCGTCACACATCGCCTGACAAGCATTGGAGTAACGCAAAATCTTACCATTACCTTGTATACAAACGGGGTCGTATTCCATCGTGCAAATGCAGTTGGGATTTGAGGGCGTTACATTTTCTACGGATTGCCAACTTGAGCACCCACTTAATCCAAGGACAATCACTGTCAATGTAAGAATTCGTTTCATCATTCCAACGATTAAATTAACACATCTAATAAGCCAAATTCTGTGCCATAAAAAAGTCCACGGACCAGAGGTCCGTGGACTTCTCTATAATTTATAAGAGTACCGTTTACTTATTACGACGACGATTTTTACGTTTCTTCTTTCCTTGTACCACAGTCATTTCATCGACCAAATGACCGGCACCTGCATATTTATCAATGATAAACAAGGTGTAACGGATATCAACAGAAATACAACGTTGCAGCTGATCCTCGAAGAAGATGTCACCTGACATCGCTTCCCAGTTTCCATCGAACGCTGTTCCGATCAATTCACCGTCGCCGTTAATTACAGGAGAACCTGAATTACCACCAGTGATGTCGTTATTCGAGATGAAGTTCACCACTAAATCCCCATTCTCGTCTGCATAACGACCGTAATCTTTAGCGTTGTACAACTCCTTCAAACGTGCAGGCACGATGAATTCGTCATTGCTCGGATCTTCTTTCTGCATCACACCATCCAACGTAGTTATATAGTCGTAGTGAACGGCGTCCTGCGGGTCGTAAGAACCCACAACACCCCAAGTCATACGGGGCGTAGAATTGGCATCCGGTGCAAAAGTTTTCTCAGGCATGGCTTGACGCAACCCATCCGTAAATAGACGGTAGCCCTTTTCCATTTTTTCGCTTACCTCAGCATTGCCTTGTTGGTTACCGAAGTACGTCATGATGAAACTCGAAGCGACTTTACCACCCATATCTGCTTTCAGTGCATCAGCGTCCATAGTTTCCATCCAGGATTTTAGCGCATCCATTGATGCATAAATGGAGTTATCGTAAACCTCAGTAGCAAGTACTGTAACGTCACCTCCCATGCTATCGCGAACTTCAGTGAAGATGCTCGGCTGTTGATCAGCTGGCACGTTTTCCATCCACATGCCCCACACTTTCGAGGCTAAAGCACGGTCAACATCCGCTTGGTATTCCCCGAAATGGTCTTCAGCATAAGCCAACGCGGCTGCTTTGTCTGCTTCAAGATCTTCTGAGCTCGAAAGTGCGCTCAACATGCGTCCTAAACGGAACGCATACAGCGGCAAAGAAGCACCACGTATTCCGGCTTCCATTAGATAAACACCGCCTTTTACAGTGGCGTCCGTTGCAGCATACGCTTCATTCAATAAATCCAACGCCCCTGTATATTCGGCACGCGATGGGTCTGCTTGAGCCCACTCCATGTAACGTGCCTCGATGGCTTCTTTCTTCTCTTTTACACCGTTTTTCTTGAGCTGCTCTGTTTGACCGATGAAGTACTTCCAGTAGTTCGCTGTTGAAGCATAGTTAGAGGCCAATGCGATACGCACCGCGTCGTCTGCGTCCATAGCCTTTTTCATGATGGCTAATTTCTGCGCACGAATCTCAACTACTGTTGGGTTGTAAAGATTGATCGCTTGTTCAATACCTGTAGAAGTAAGGAATCGATCCGTAGAACCAGGAAAACCAAATACCATACTGAAGTCTCCTTCTTTCACTCCATTTAAACTCACGGGCAAGTGATGTTTCGGAGTCAAGGCTACATTATCTGCACTTGCATCGGCTGGATTTCCTTTAGCATCTGCATAAATGCGGAACATTGAAAAATCACCCGTATGACGGGGCCACATCCAGTTGTCTGTATCGCCACCGTATTTCCCAACGCTGCTCGGCGGTGCACCTACCAGACGTACATCTTTATACGTGTTGTAGACGAAGAGGTAGTATTCGTTATTGTGAAAGAAGCCGCGTACATACCCATTATGAACGGTACCTTCCGTTGCTTCTTTAGCCAATGCATCACCCACTTCCTTAGCTTTTGCAGCGCGCTGCGCTTCAGACATATCATCTGTGAGTTCGGCCATAACTTTATCTGTTACGTCCTCCATACGGACTAAAATAGCCGCAGTAAGTCCTGGATTCGTGCGCTCCTCTTCACGAGTCATCGCCCAGAAACCGTCCGTTAGGTAGTCGTTCTCAACGGTTGAATGCGAACGAATGGCATCGTAACCACAGTGGTGATTGGTCAGCATCAATCCCTGGTCAGAGATGATCTCGCCCGTACAAAAACCACCCAAAGAAACGATGGCGTCTTTTACAGATGCGTTATTAATATCGTACAATTCTTCTGCGGTCAAATTCAACCCGTTTGCTTGCATCTCCGCCATATTGAGGCGCTTGATCAGCATAGGCAACCACATCCCTTCGTGTGCCGTAGAAACTACAGAACTCAGGACCAAGGCTAGGGTTAGTAGGCCCGAAATAAATCTTTTCATGCGTTGTTATTTCTGTTTGTAAATCAAAAGGAGCGCTGCCCTTTCAGGCAGCGCTCCCAAATATAAGAATTTAAGGCCTGGTTATAAGCCTAAGGCTTTACGAACATTCCCTTCCATCAGCACTTCTGCTGGATTTTCGAGTGCTTCTTTGATTGCAACTAAAGTACCCACACTTTCGCGACCGTCTATCACGCGGTGGTCGTAGCTCAATGCAACGTACATCATGGGACGAATCACTACCTCACCATCCACAGCAACTGGGCGCTGAATGATGTTGTGCATGCCTAAAATGGCACTTTGCGGGGGATTGATGATTGGTGTAGAAAGCATGGAACCAAAAACGCCACCGTTGGTGATGGTGAAGGTTCCTCCTGTCATCTCATCCACTGTGATTTTACCGTCGCGTACCTTTGATGCTAGGCGACCTATTTCACTTTCTACCCCAGCGAAATCTAACGTTTCTGCGTTGCGAACGACAGGAACCATCAATCCCTTAGGACCGCTTACAGCGACACTCACATCCACATAATCAAAGCTTACCAGCTCGTTACCGTCAATCATACTGTTGGTAGATGGGTACATTTTAAGTGCACGTGTCGTAGCAAGCGTAAAGAAGCTCATAAAGCCTAATTTCACCCCGTGCTTCTCAAAGAACTCGTTTTTGTATTCGTTACGCAAGTCGAAAATCGGCTTCATATCTACCTCGTTAAAGGTGGTTAGCATCGCGGTTTCGTTCTTCACAGTAACTAATCTACTGGCCAATTTGCGACGAAGACTACTCATCTTCTTACGTGTCTGCGCACGTTCACCGTGGTCAGATGAACCCATAGAGGCTACTGCATCAATCACATCTGCCTTCGTAATTCGCCCATCTTTACCTGTTCCTTTCGCTACAGATGCGCCCGTTTCGGCCATCATTTTCTTAGCAGCAGGGGAAGCAGTGCCTGTAGCATAGGTCGTTGCTGCTGGAGCTGCTGGAGCTGCCACAGGCTCAGGATTTGGGGCTGCTTCTGCCGGTGCTGCACTGCCTTCAGGGCGTGCGGCGCTGGTATCGATCAAACAAACGACTTGACCCACCTCAACCGTGTCGCCTTCCTCTGCCTTTAAGGTGATAATCCCGCCTTCTTCTGCAGGTAATTCAAGCGTTGCCTTGTCGGAATCGACCTCAGCAATGGCTTGATCTTTTTCTACATAGTCGCCGTCGCTTACCAACCAGGTTGCGATTTCAACTTCAGTAATGGATTCGCCTGGTGAAGGCACTTTCATTTCTAACATATCTGATAGACTTAAATGCTAAATACTCGTTCTATAGTTTCTCTTTGGCGCTGCAAAGCCACTTTATTTGATCCACTCGCTGTCGCTGCGCTCGGCGCAGGACTAACAAGCGTTAAAGGCTGGTGCATTTGCCACAACATGTAGGTCCATGCCCCCATGTTCGCCGGTTCTTCTTGCGCCCAAACGTGCATCGCAGCGTTCGGATATTTTGCTACTTCCTGCTTGATGGCAAGATCATCGAGCGGGTATAATTGTTCAATTCTAATAATGGCCACGTGATCCGCACCTTGTGCTTCACGCTCGTTCGCAAGTTCGTAATACAGTTTCCCTGAACAGAAGACCACTTTCGTGACTTTTTCCGGGGCTACTGTAGTGTCCGACAATATGGGTTGGAATGTACCGTGGGCCAATTCTTCCATACTGCTTTGCGCTTTAGGCAAACGCAACAAACTCTTTGGCGACATTACTACTAGCGGACGTCTAAAGTTACGCTTGTGTTGACGTCGCAGCAAATGATAGAAATTCGCTGGGGTGGTACAGTTTGCCACCGTCATATTTTCCTGCGCGCACATCTGTAAGAATCGCTCCAGTCGAGCAGAACTGTGTTCAGCACCTTGTCCTTCGTAACCGTGAGGAAGAAGTAAAACCAATCCATTCTGAACTTTCCATTTGTCCTCGGCAGCGGTGAGGAATTGGTCAATCATGATTTGGGCGCCGTTGGCAAAATCACCGAATTGGGCCTCCCAAATGGTCAAGGTATCCGGGGATGCCATGGCATATCCGTAGTCAAATCCCATCACTGCGTATTCACTCAACAATGAATTATAGATGGCGAAACGGCCTTCTTTTCCAGGATATTCGTTGAGAAGGTTGACCTCTTCGCCACTGTCCTCTACTTTTAAGATGGCATGACGGTGCGAGAACGTTCCACGCTCCACATCTTCTCCTGAAATTCGAATATTATAATCCTCTGCGAGAAGGGAGCCGTAGGCGAGCAATTCACCCATACCCCAATCTATGGAGTTACGTTCAAAAACTTGTGCGGCACGATCCCCCATCAATCGAACTGTTTTCTTTAAAAACTTCTTGCCCTCAGGTAAGGTCGTAATATGCTTCGCGATGTCCTTTAGCTTATCTAAATCGAAGGTTGTATCCACCGGATGTAGCATTACACCAGGCTCTGCGCTCGGATAATCTACCCACTCCTTTTCCATGAAAGGAGTAATCACATTGTGTTTGATTTTTTTAGCCTCATCAAAGTCAAGCTCGAGCATAGATTTAAACTCTTCCTGCATCTCCTTGACCATAATCTGTGTGGCAACGCCATCACTCATCAAACGTTGCGCATAAATTTCGCGTGGGTTTGGGTGCTTGGAAATAGCCTTGTACAATAATGGCTGCGTAAATCTAGGTTCATCGCCTTCGTTATGTCCGTATTTCCGGTAACACAATAAGTCAATAAAAATATCACGCTGAAAACGTTGACGGTATTCTATGGCCAAACGCATCGCGTGCACTAATGCTTCAGGATCGTCCCCATTCACATGCAGCACAGGTGCTAAAATCACTTTTGCTATATCCGTACAATAGGTAGATGAACGTGCGTCAAGATAATTTGTAGTAAAACCTACCTGATTATTGATGACAATATGCAAGGTTCCGCCAGTGCTGTAACCGGCCAATTTTTCCATCTGAAGCGTTTCGTACACTACGCCTTGCGCTGCAACTGCGGCGTCTCCGTGAATAAGAATAGGCAATACCTTTCCCGATTCCATGCCGTAGTCGTTGTTGATTTTAGCACGAGCAATACCTTCTACAACTGGATCAACGGCCTCAAGATGCGACGGGTTAGGCGCAATATTCATCACTACTTCCTTTCCGTCTACTGTTTTGTGCACAGTCGTATGGCCTAAATGGTACTTTACATCACCATCTATAGTCACATCGTCAAAAGCCTTTCCTTCAAATTCTGAAAATATCTGCTTACGCGGTTTTCCGAAAACATTCGTTAAAACGTTTAATCGGCCGCGGTGTGCCATACCTAAAACAAATTCTTTTACACCGTAACGAGCACCATGGTTAACAGCTTCATCCAAGCCTGGAATCAATGCTTCCGCACCTTCTATCGAGAAGCGCTTTTGCCCTACAAATTTTGTATTCAAGAAGGACTCGAAGCTAACGGCCTGGTTAAGTTTATGTAGAATTTGCTTTTTCTCTTCAATGGAGAGTTTAGGCTGGTTGTCGTCTTTATGAATCCAATTTTTAATCCATGTGCGGCGCTCTGGATCTCGAATATAGTTGTACTCTACCCCTGTGCTTTGGCAGTAGATTGCTTCTAAATGCGAGATGATTTCACGCAACTTCGTAGCCCCAGGCAGCCCCAATTCTGTGGCTGCATTAAATGGCGTATCAAGATCGTCTTTGCTTAATCCGAAGTTTTCGATGTCTAACGTTGGCTCGTAACTGCGACGCATGCGAACCGGGTTTGTCTTTGTAAACAAATGCCCACGCGAACGGTAGCCTTGAATCAAATTCAAAACGTGAAACTCTTTAATTACCTCTTCAGGCACACCCGCGCCTTCAAGGTCTTCTTCAGAATAGATTTCTTTCGCAAAATCATATCCCTGAAAGAACGCTCGCCAGCTCGGCTCGATACCGTCCGGATTTTTAAGGTAGTGCTCGTATTGATCGTCGATCAATTGGGCGTGAATGCTTCCTAAAAATGAAAATCTATCCATTTATATGTGTTGGATTTACAATCAAAAGTACAACACAAAACGCCGTCTATAGATTGGAATTTTGCAATATTCCCAACGGCTTTAACTATTCTGCAGCACGTAAACAATCGGTGCAAAAAAAAGCCCCTTAAAAAGGGGCCTTAAATCAATATTCTTCTTCGTTCCAAAGGAAATCTTCTTCAGACGGATAGTCTGGCCAGATTTCTTCGATACCCTCGTACGTTTCTTCCTCTTCCTCCTCGATGGCTTGTAGGTTCTCAACCACCTCCAACGGTGCTCCCGTGCGGATGGCGTAGTCAATAAGCTCATCGCGAGTTGCCGGCCATGGCGCGTCACTCAAATAAGATGCTAGTTCTAAGGTCCAGTACATAAGTCTTCAACAACTTTTAATGTATTATCAGTCGTGCAAAAGTAGTTTTTCTGCTGACTTATGCAACACCTTTAGAAAAAATGTAAGTGCTTAATACTTAGGAGTCCAAATTCTGTCCGGCGCGCCATTGGAAAAATCAATCCAACGTGCCATGACAAATAAAAAATCTGAAAGTCGATTTATGGTTGTAATGATTTCTACCGCCACCTTCGCTTCATCATTTAATGCCACTACCTTGCGTTCTGCGCGGCGACAAACGGTGCGCGCTACATGACAATGGGCACTTTGCGGGTCTGCACCCGGTAAAATGAAACTCTTTAGTTCCGGTAGGATTTCATTCCATTGATCTATTTGACGTTCCAACTGCCCTACTAAGTCCTCGTTGAACTTTGGCAGGGGGAAATCAGGGGTTCCTTCTACTGCGAGATGGGATCCCATTGCGAAAAGTTCGCTTTGAATGGCTTGGGCATAAGGGAACTGATCGGACGGGAGCGTTGCTGCCAATACACCTAAATGACTGTTCAACTCATCAAATGTACCGTATGCTTCTAACCGCAATTCTGCTTTCGAAACGCGGCTTCCGCTCAACAGCGATGTCTGACCATGATCGCCGGTTTTAGTGTAAATTTTCATGTTTTAGTAGGCTCGTTCTGTACGTCCTTCAACGTAATACATGAAGCTCTTGTTCACGACACGATTTCCGCCCGGAGTCGGGTAATCGCCAGTAAAGTACCAATCTCCAGGATGATCGGGACAGCTCAAGTGTAAATCTTCAATGGTTTGATACAGCACAGTAACCTTTGCTCTGACCTCAGGTGGTGTCAATAATTCCGCAATCTTATCACTGATCTCTTGCGCTTCGAACGGCTCATAGATGTCTTTAACGAAATTCTGTACTTCGTGGTCGGCCAGATGGGATTGGGCCTTACATTTTTCGTAGACCGTTTGAATCACGTCTTCTTGACCGCGTTCTTTTAGTAGGGCAATTGCGGCTCTGAAGGCCACAAAATCTCCCATACGCGCCATATCTATACCGTAGCAATCCGGGTAACGGATTTGAGGGGCAGAAGAAGCAATGACGATGTGCTTCGGGCTTAGTCGGTCAAAAATGCGGAGAATGCTTTGCTTCAACGTCGTTCCACGCACAATACTATCATCAATTGCTACCAAGTGATCCGTCGGTTTTACAGAACCGTGAGTAATGTCGTAGACGTGGCTAACCAATTCATCTCTTGAACTATCTTCTGTAATAAACGTACGTAGTTTCACATCCTTCCAAGCCACTTTTTCAACCCGTGGACGCAAGTCTAAAATCGCTTTCAACTGGTCGTTTGTTAGATCTTCTAATGAAGTAATACGGTCGTATTTCATGCCATTAAAATGATCTTCCATTCCCTTCACCATCCCGTAAAAGCTCACCTCAGCGGTGTTTGGAATAAAAGAAAATACCGTGTCCTCTACTTCACCGTCGACAAGGTCTACAATTCTTGGGATTAGTCTACGGCCCAATTCAATGCGTTCTTTGTAAATGTCTTTATCATTCCCGCGAGAGAAGTAAATGCGCTCAAAAGAACACGCTTTAAATTCTGTTGGTGTTTTGATTTCATCAATCGAGACCTCCCCATGATGCTTCACAATAAGCGCATTTCCCGGGGGCAATTCTGTGATTTGCTCAGATTTTAAATTCAGGGCCGTTTGTATCACAGGGCGTTCTGATGCCACAACAACTATTTCGTCATCGTAATAATAGTAGGCCGGTCGAATTCCAGCCGGATCGCGCAATACAAAAGAATCACCGTGTCCGGTCATACCAGCCATTGCGTATCCGCCGTCCCATTTTTTAGAGGCGCGGCGTAGGATATCTGCAAGGTCTAATCGGTTGGCAATTTCTGCAGTGGCCTCTTTTTTAGAGTAGCCCTCCGCCTTGAGCTCGTAGTATAATTCGTCATTGGCCTCATCAAGGAAGTGACCAATTTTTTCCATGATTGTGACCGTATCCGCTTTCTCTTTAGGATGCTGGCCCAATTCGACCAATTCGTTAAAGAGTTCGTCAACATTCGTCATGTTGAAGTTTCCTGCAACAATCAAATTCCGAGTCGGCCAGTTATTCTGTCTCAAGAACGGGTGGCATGCCTCAATGGTGTTCCCTCCATAAGTTCCATAACGCAAGTGGCCCAAAAAGACTTCCCCTGTAAAGGGCAGGTTTTCTTTCAACCACGGCACATCAGAAAGGCGCGATGCATCACCCGCAATACCCTCTGCAATACGCTTCTGTGCTTTACCGAAGATGTCCCCAATGCTATTGGTGTCAACCGAGCGGTAACGCGAAATGTAACGCGTACCTGGGGCCATGTTCAGCTTGATATTCGCAAGACCCGCTCCGTCTTGACCACGGTTGCGTTGCTTCTCCATGAGGAGGTACATCTTATTGAGGCCGTAAAATGCCGTTCCGTATTTTTCAACGTAGTATTCGAGAGGCTTTCTCAGGCGAACGAAAGCTATGCCACACTCGTGTTTGATGGGATCACTCATAGGAGGTGTTAATGTGAGTCAAAATTACCGAAATTCTCGCAGGTGTACCAAGGATTTTCTAGGGGAGTAAGTAAGATAAATCCATTCCTAACCATTCCAGTGCAGCACCATGTAGCAGCTTTCCTTTACGCTCCTCGCTCCAAGGCATTCCGTTGATGATTTTACCGGGTTGTAATTCGCCCAGCGGGAAAGGGTAATCGGTCCCTAATGCGACTCTATTTTCTCCCACAAGACCCACTATATATTCGAGCATTTGGGGATCATGCACTAACGAATCGAGCCAAAATTTACCCATGTACTCTTTTGGGGCAATAGGGTTATCTACAGCACAAAGGTCTGGGCGCACGTCAAATCCGTGTTGTACACGAGCGAGCGTGGCAGGGAACGATCCACCGCCGTGTGCAAAAGCAACACGCAGCTTTGGAAGGCGTTCAAAAACCCCACAGAAAATCATTGAACAAATGGCCAGCGAACTTTCAGCCGGCATTCCGACCAGCCAGGGCAACCAATACTTTGTCATTTTCTCCTTTGCCATCATGTCCCACGGGTGGACAAAAATGGCCATATCTAAATCTTGACACGCCTCAAAAATGGGGAACAACTCCGGTGCGTCGAGGTTCCATTCGTTGATGTGTGTTCCGATCTGAATTCCTTTTAGCCCGATCTCTTTACACCGACGCAGTTCTTTAATGGCAAGGTCTGGTGCTTGCATCGGCAAGGTCCCTAGACCAACAAAACGGGTAGGGTAACGGTCGCATATTTCCGCTATGTGATCATTTAAAAACTGGGCCACATCAAGCGTGTCTTGCGGCTTCGCCCAATAACTAAACATCACGGGAACTGTCGACAATACCTGTACATCCACATGGTGGTGACCGCATTCTTTCATACGGGCCTCAGGGCTCCAACAATTGTCCTCAACCTCGCGAAAAAACTCGCCATCTTTCATCATTCGAGCACTGCAGCTCTTGTGATGATCTAGCGTTATAAATCCTCCATAGCCGAACTTCTCCCTAAAATTTGGGATGTGCTCGGGTAGAATATGTGTATGAATATCAACTGTAAAATTTCTAGATGTAACCTGACACATACCCTAAACGAATCTAGGATCAACCTCCATCACGTGCCCACAATTCTTACAAGTACGGCTAAATTCGCTTCTATAATAGTCGCGAAAATGCGGAAGAAAGTCTTTCTCAATATCTTTCAACTCGAAATAGGTTTCGTGTAATTTACCGTTGCAATCATCGCAAAACCACATTAGACCATCCGTGAATCCACGACCCTCGCGAATGCGCTCAATCACAAGACCGATACTGCCTTCGTGACGAACGGGACTGTGCGGCGTTTTCGCCGGGACGGTCATCATGTCGCCGGGACCCAAATGCAGTTCATGCGCCTGACCATCGACTTGTACTTTAACCGTGATATTGCCTTCTAACTGGTAGAAAAACTCTTCCGTTTCATTGTAATGGTAATCTTTTCGAGCATTTGGCCCTGCTACAACCATAACGATGTAGTCGTCCGATTCTGGGGTTAAATTCTTATTCGCCACCGGGGGCTTAAGAAGGTCTCTATTTTCATCCAGCCACTGCTGAAAATTGAAGGGTTTTGGTACAGCCATTTGTGTTTGCTTTGGAACCTCAATTTATGAAATTCAAAACCGATTTCATCCTGCCTCACCCTTCCTTATATTCGTACGGACAGATCACAGCTATGGATTTACAGAATTACATTGGAGGAAAGTTCCTTGAACCCCTTCACAAACAATACCTTACTAATACTAATCCTGCTACGGGAGAAGCCTATGGACGCATACCCAGGTCCGGCGAAAAAGATGTAATGCGCGCCACAGAAGCGGCGCGCGAAGCATTTCCTCACTGGAGCGCACTGCCTGCCTCTGAGCGAAGTGCATGGATGTTAAAGGTTGCGGATGAGATTGAACGACGCTTGCCAGAATTGGCTCTTGCGGAATCTATTGATAATGGGAAACCGCTTTCGCTTGCCACTGCTGTTGACATTCCTCGCGCTCGGGACAATTTTAAATTTTATGCCACCGCGATCCTCCATGATGCCTATGAAACTCACGACATGGGAGCCCATGGTTTCAACTATACGCTACGCCAACCTGTGGGTGTCGCCGGATGTATTTCGCCATGGAATTTACCGCTCTATTTATTTACGTGGAAAATTGCTCCAGCCCTTGCGGCCGGTAATACGGTGGTTGCAAAACCCTCAGAAGTGACCCCAGCCACCGCCTTTTTATTATGTAAGATTTTAGACGATATCGACTTTCCAGCGGGTGTTTTAAATATCGTCCATGGATTAGGTCCAGAAGTTGGCGCAGCTATTGTCGCCCATCAAGACATTCCTATCATTTCCTTTACAGGCGGCACACAAACCGGTAAAGCCATTAGTGCTGTTGCGGCTCCAATGTTTAAAAAACTAAGTCTTGAGCTTGGCGGGAAAAACGCGAATATTGTTTTCGAAGATTGCGAATTCGACGAAGCGGTTAAAACCAGCGTTCGCGCTGCATTCGCCAACCAGGGTCAAATCTGTCTATGCGGATCACGCATCTATATACAACGCAGTATTTACGATAAATTCAAAGAAGCTTTTG
>Ga0233393_1000712_pt1 | contig 12417 bp, 10 predicted proteins | sample 21DmetaG_FD_183170 | JGI IMG/M metagenome (GOLD analysis project Ga0233393, IMG submission 183170) | Seawater microbial communities from Monterey Bay, California, United States - 21D | ecosystem: Environmental > Aquatic > Marine > Coastal | place: USA: California | collected 2016-10-24 | reverse complement strand
CGATCATCCTCAGCGTGATAGGGCTCAACCTGATGGGCGATGGTTTGCGCGACTTGCTGGATCCAAAACTGCGCGAGGCCCCCCGATGAGCCTTCTTAACGTACAGGATTTGACCTTAACGCTTTACGGGGCCCCAATTTTAAAACAGCTTAATTTCACGCTGGAGCCCGGCGAAATTCTGGCGCTTACAGGTGAAAGCGGCTCTGGAAAATCGATGACTGCGCTTAGCCTTTTGCAATTGCTGCCCGATGCCGCAGGGTTGAGCGGAAAAATTACCCTGGATGGTACAAACCTGTTACACCTCACCGAGCCGCAGCTTTGCGCCCAACGCGGCGGTATAATGGGGATGGTGTTTCAAGAGCCGATGAGCGCGTTAAACCCCGTACAAACCATTGGCGCGCAAGTTGCTGAGGCGCTTCGACTGGATCCAAAGACAAACGCAGCAGCGGCCCAAAACCGCGCCGGCGCGATCCTAGGGCGGGTTGGACTGGCGCCCGAACACGTGCCCCCGAGCCGCTATCCACATGAATTATCAGGTGGTCAAAGGCAGCGCGTGGTGATCGCCCTAGCGATTGCGCGACAGCCAAAATTACTCATCGCGGATGAGCCCACAACCGCGCTTGATGTCACAACGCAAGCGCAAATTCTGGCGCTGCTCAAACGCTTGGTGCGCGAGGATGATATGGGGCTGATCATGATCACCCATGATTTGGCCGTGGTGGCCGATATGGCGGATCGTATCGCGGTGATGCATCAGGGTGAAATTGTGGAACAGGCAGCTACAAGCAAAATTTTAAAGGCAAGCACGCATCCGTACACGCAAAAGCTGCTGCAAGCAGCCAGCCATATGGCGCGGCAACCCAGCGCAGAACACAGCCCTAGGCCGTTGCTAGAGGTGGCAAATGTCCGGCGCAGTTATCCGGCCAAACGGCCATGGCCCTGGATAAAACCACCCCGCAATATTGCCGTCAAGAATGTGAGTTTTTCGCTTCAGACAGGCGATCGGATGGGGCTGGTGGGGGAATCAGGCTGCGGAAAATCTTCGTTAACGCGGGCAATATTGGGATTGGATCCAATCGAGAAGGGCACAATCACCCTGAATGGAAAGGCAGTTTGGGGCGCTTCATCCGCCATCAGGCGGGATCTGCAAGTGGTGTTTCAAGACCCCTATGGCTCTTTCAACCCGCGCCATAAAGTGGCCAAGCTCATTCAAGAGGCGTTTCATCTCTATGAGCGCCCACCGCTGCGCGAAGATCAAGAGCATCGCACCTGCGATGTCATGCGCGCGGTTGGCCTGAACCCGGATGATCGTGACCGCTATATCCATGAATTTTCAGGTGGCCAACGCCAGCGTATCGCAATCGCTCGCGCCTTGATAACACGCCCGAAACTGGTGATTTTTGATGAGGCGGTTTCGGCGCTTGACGTCTCGGTGCGGGCGCAAATTCTTGATCTGATCGCAGATTTGGCAGAGCAATACGGCCTCAGCTATCTGTTTATCAGCCATGATCTCTCAGTTGTGCGCAGCATCACCGATACCTGTATGGTTATGAAGGAGGGGGAGATTGTTGAACAGGGGCCAACCGCTTCGATCCTGAATACCCCCACCCATCCTTACACCCAGCAGCTGCTCCGCGCTGCGCCGAAACTGCCCAAAATCTTGACAGGAGCTTAAGCCATGCCGCTTCCAAACTTGCCCTTTAACCCTGCCTTTTGCTTTATTGATGGCCAGTGGCAGCCCAGCAGCACCGCTCAAACGCTTGGATTGATCAACCCCTCAAGCGGGGCGGCCTTATCTGCGATTGCGGATGGCCGACCTGAAGATATCGATTTGGCTGTGGTGGCGGCGCAGCGGGCGGCGCGGGGCGAATGGGGGCGCAGCACCGCGCTAGAGCGCGGCCGGCTGCTCGTGCGGCTTGGCGTTTTGATCTTAGAACATGTCGAGCTGTTGGCGCAGATTGAAGCATTGGATGTGGGCAAACCGCTTAAGCAAGCGCGCGCGGATGCTGTTGCCATGGCGCGTTATATGGAGTTTTACGGCGGCGCCGCCGATAAGATCCACGGCGAAACCCTACCATATCTTGAGGGATATACGGTTTATACATTGCGCGAGGCGCATGGCGTGACCGGGCATATCGTGCCTTGGAATTATCCCATGCAAATCATTGGGCGTTCGGTGGGGGCCGCCTTGGCGATGGGCAATTGTTGCGTTCTCAAACCGGCAGAAGAAGCCTGTCTTAGCGCGCTGATGTTCGCCGAATTGGCGCGGCAGGCCGGCCTACCCAGCGGGGTTCTGAACGTGGTGCCGGGGCTGGGCGCGCAAGCTGGCGCAGCGCTTGCGGCGCATGATGGCATCAATCACCTTAGTTTCACCGGCTCGGTGGCCACCGGGCGGCTTGTACAGGCAGCAGCGGCGCAAAATGTTGTGCCGGTGACCTTGGAGCTGGGGGGGAAATCTCCGCAAATCCTGTTTGAAGATGCGGATGTCGCCGCAGCGCTGCCCTTTTTGATCAATGCGGGCATTCAAAATGCCGGACAGACCTGCTCGGCCAGCAGCCGGATTCTCGTGCAGCGCAGCCTTTATGATACAATTGTTGAGGCAATGGCCGCCCGCTATCAGACGCTGGTTGCAAAGCCGGCGATAGAAGATGGCGATTTGGGGCCGCTGATTTCGCAGCGGCAAAAAGCGATTGTCGAAAACTTCCTAAGTCAAGGCCATGACCTAACTTTGGCGGCGAGAGGTCAAATTTCAGACACAGCCCCCGCCGCGGGGGCCTATGTCAAACCACATCTGTTTTGCGATGTCGCCCCCAGCCATAGGCTAGCGCAACAAGAGATTTTCGGACCGGTGCAGGTTATCATTCCCTTTGACAGTGACGAGGAAGCGTTAGAGATCGCCAATGGCACTGACTATGGATTGGTCGCCAGCCTTTGGACACAAAACGGGGCGCGCCAAATGCGCTTGGCCAAAACGCTTAAATCGGGGCAGGTCTTCATCAATAATTACGGAGCTGGCGGTGGTGTCGAATTGCCCTTTGGAGGCCGCGGCCTATCCGGCCATGGGCGCGAAAAAGGCTTTGAAGCGCTTTATGGGTTTTCATCTTTAAAAACTGTGGCAAGCTATCACGGATAACCGAAAAGAAAGGGAGCGGCCAATATGCGACTTGCAGGAAAAACAGCCATCGTAACAGGCGCAGCCTCGGGCTTTGGCTTAGGCATTGCCGAAAAGTTCTTGGCCGAGGGCGCCAAGGTCCTAATGGCCGATATCAATGGTGAAGCCGTGGCCGATCAGGCCTCGCGCTTGGGAAAATTGGCGATTCCAATGCGCGCAGATGTGGCAAGTTCTGCGTCAATTGCGCAGATGCATGACGCGGCGCAGACAGCGCTTGGCGCGGTCGATATCATCGTGAACAATGCGGGCGTTACGCATTTACCCAGCCCGTTAGAAGACGTCAGCGAAAAAGATTTTGATCGCGTTTTTGCCGTGAATTGCAAATCTATCTATCTGATTTCGCGCGCGTTCGTTCCAGCACTGAAAACCCGCCGCAGCGGCGTGATTTTGAACATTGCCTCAACCGCCGGTGTCTCTCCGCGGCCAAATTTGAATTGGTATAACAGCTCAAAAGGCTGGGTAAACACCGCCACCCGCACGATGGCGGTTGAGCTAGCACCCTTTGGGGTGCGGGTGAATGCGCTGAACCCGGTGGCCGGGGAAACCCCGCTTCTTACCTCATTCATGGGCGAAGACACGCCCGAGATGCGCGCAAAGTTCCTGTCTACCATTCCACTTGGGCGGTTTTCCACCGCAGAGGATATGGGCAATGCCGCCTGTTATTTATGCTCGGAGGAAGCCAGCATGGTAACCGGGGTCTGCATGCAGGTAGATGGCGGGCGCTGTATTTAACCATGACACCGGGACCCAAAAACCTGATCACAGATATCGCGGGCATAATGGTGGGCAATGCCGAAGACCAGCGGCTGAAATCCGGCGTCACGGTGCTGCGCGCCGCGCAGCGCTTTACCGCCGCTTATGCGGTGATGGGCGGTGCGCCGGGCACGCGCGAGACGGATCTGCTGGAACCGGATAAATCTTTGCAACAGATTGATGCTTTGGTGCTGTCGGGTGGCTCTGCCTATGGTCTGGATGCGGCCAGCGGTGTGGTCGAGCGTTTACGCGCCCAGCAGGCGGGGTTTGCGGTTGCTGGCACGCAGGTTCCAATTGTGCCAGCAGCGATTCTGTTTGATCTCAACAATGGCGGCGAAAAAGAATGGGCGCTATCGCCCTATCCCGCGTTAGGGCGTCAGGCTTTTGACGATTTGAGCGCAGAATTCCAACTGGGCAGCGTAGGCGCGGGATGCGGTGCCACCACAGGGCGCCTAAAAGGCGGCCTTGGCTCGGCCTCGTTCATTCTGTCAAATGGAATTCGTGTGGGCGCAATCATGGCGGTCAACGCCGTCGGCAATGCAACAGGCGAAGATTTACGGCATTTCTGGGCTGGACCTTTCGAAGCAAATGGTGAATTTGGCGGATTGGGCGGGCCACAAGCTTCGCCTCAGCCACACGCTTTCAGGTTGAAGAATCTTGGACCCTTGGTTGAGGGGGAAAACACCACAATCGGAATAGTCGCCACGGATGCTAGCCTCAGCAAAGCAGCGGCCAAACGCCTTGCCATCAGCGCCCATGATGGTGTGGCGCGCGCGCTCATTCCTTCGCATATGCCCCAAGATGGCGATTTAATCTTTACAGCGGCAACGGGATCAGCGCAGGGGCAATTGAGTCCAACCGACATGGCCGAGCTGTGTCACGGCGCCAGCCTTTGCGTTGCGCGCGCCATCGCGCGGGCCATATATCATGCTGAAAAAGCCCCCAATGACCGTTTGCCAACATGGCAAGAGTGCAATCGTTAGTCAGCCTTTTTCATGGAAAAAATCATAGATTTTTTGCGCTAAAGAGGCCGATACGCCCTCAACCGCTTTCAGATCGGCCAAATTGGCACGCCCCACGGCTTTTGCCGATCCAAAATGCGCCAAAAGCGCCCGCTTGCGTGCGCCACCGACACCGGCAATTTCATCCAAAGGCGAGGCCCCAATGGCTTTGCTGCGTTTGGCGCGATGGCTGCCAATGGCAAAGCGATGAGCCTCATCGCGCATGCGTTGAATGAAGTATAAAACCGGATCATTGCGCGGCAAACCAAAGACCGGCTTGCCAATGCGGTAAAACTCTTCCTTACCCAAATTGCGATCAACGCCTTTTGCAACGCCGACCATCGGAATATCTTGCACGCCAAACTCGGCCATGATCTGCGCCACGGCCGAGACTTGCCCCGCGCCACCATCAATCACCAGTAAATCAGGCCAATCCCCGCTTTGCCGCGCCGGGTCTTCTTTGACCAAGCGCTTAAACCGCCGCGTCAGCACTTCTTTCATCATCCCAAAATCATCCCCCGGCGTCAGATCATCGCCGCGTATATTGAATTTGCGATAATTGTTTTTGGAAAACCCATCCGGGCCTGCAACAATCATCGCCCCAACCGCAAAACTGCCTTGAATATGCGAGTTGTCATACACTTCGATCCGTTTGGGGGGCGACTCAAGCTCAAACAGTTCTGCAACACCACGCAACAATTTGGTTTGTGTCGCTGTCTCGGCGAGTTTGCGCGCCAAACTTTCTTTTGCATTGCGCAACGCGCCAGAAATCAGCTCTTGCTTTTCACCACGCTGGGGTACCAAAATTTCCACCCGCCGGCCGCGTTTATCGCTGAGCAGTTCGGTCATCAGATCCATATCGTCAAACCCATGCGAAAGCAGAATCTGCCGCGGCGGCTCTTTACTGTCATAAAATTGGCCCAAAAACGCCTCAAGAACTTCATCATGGCCCATATCGGCGCTGATGCGGGGGTAAAAATCACGGTTTCCCCAATTTTGATTGGCGCGAATGAAAAACACCTGCACGCAGGCCTGCCCCCCCTCAAGATGCAAGGCGATTATATCGGCTTCGCTGACGCTGCGCGGGTTGATGCCCTGCGTGGTCTGAACCTGCGTTAAGGCGCGAATACGGTCGCGCAGCGCGGCCGCGCGTTCAAATTCCATTGCTTCGGAGGCCTGCGCCATGCTGGTGGCGAGCGTTTCCTGAATTTGCGTTGATTTGCCCGATAAGAATTTTTGGGCATCCTGCACGGCGGCACCATATTCTTGCTTGGACACGCGATCCACGCATGGGCCGCTGCAGCGTTTGATTTGATATTGCAGACAGGGGCGAGTGCGGCTTTCAAACATCGCATCTGAACAATTTCTCAACAAGAACACCCGTTGCAGCTGGGCAAGTGTACGATTGACAGCCCCCGCCCCAGCAAAGGGGCCATAATACGCCCCCTTTTCGCTTTTTGCGCCACGGTGCTTTTTAATTTGGGGAAAATTATGCTCTGTGGTCACGAGAATGTTGGGAAAAGATTTATCATCGCGCAGCAACACATTATAGCGCGGTTTTAACTGCTTGATTAAATTTTGCTCCAGCAGCAACGCTTCGGTCTCGGTCTGCGTGGTTAAAAACATCATCTGCGTTGTTTCAGAGATCATACGGGCAATGCGCGCCGAATGTCCGGTTGGGCGCGCATAACTGGAAACGCGTGCCCTGAGGTTGCGGGCTTTGCCCACGTAAAGCACGCGCGATTGATCATCGAGCATCCGATAGACGCCTGGCGAGGTTTCAAGCGATTTTGTATACTTTTGTATCAGCGCGTAGCCTGTATATGCCATTTTTATCGCCTTCGTCTGGTCTGGCTACCGATCTGGCCATGATTCTGTTTGTCCTGCAATGATCTGGCGTCGGTTTCAAGGAAAAAGCTGTCCACTGATCCTGTGGATAACATTGGGGGTAACTCTGAATTATTGGAAATTTTCCTTTGCTTTTTGGTAACTTCCCCTATTTGCCTAAAAAATAGGCGTTTTTGTAAGGTGCTGTTATCATTTGATATTTTAATTAAATTATACGCAAATGACTGAAAACAAACCATTTTTGTTAAAACGCTGTCACAATTATGTAACCCCGTGTACAACTTGGGCGCCGTGGCTTACTCAACCCCAAGCACATCTGGCGTTTTCCAAGCCAAATGTTGGCCACCATCTGCGCAAATCAACTGCCCCGTAACCGCCGAAGCATCCAAAAAATACCCCAAAGCCGCAGTAATATCAGACGCATTTGCGCCGCGTCCCAGAACCGTATGTTTCCGTTGGTCTTGAAAATGATCCGCCGATTGGCGCGCGCCCTGCAAAGTCGGCCCGGGCCCAATCGCATTCACCCGGATATCAGGGGCCAAGCCCTGCGCGGCCGTTTGCGTTAACGCCCAAAGACCCATTTTAGCGATGGAATAGCTGGAAAATTCAGGCGTCAATTTACGCACGCGTTGGTCCAACATATTGATCACCAAAGCTTGCGCCAAAGGCTCGCCTTGGTCATCCTGACGGGCGCGGGGGGCCTGCCGCGCAAAACATTGCATTAACACGAATGGTGCCCGCAAATTGCTTTCAATATGGCGATCCCAACTGCGCCGCGTGGCGCTTTCCAGCGTATCATATTCAAAAATAGAGGCATTATTGATCAGGCAGGTTAAATTGCCCCCAAGGCCGTGTACCGCCCGATCAACCAGAGTCTCAACTTGATCTTCTTGTAACAAATCGGCCTGTAACGCGATGGATTTCCGGCCTTTGGCGATAATCTCTTGCACAAGGCTTTTTGCGGCTGTTTCAGAGCTGGCAAAATGCACAGCCACGTCATAGCCACGATCTGCAAGATAGAGCGCCATTGCGCGCCCAAGCCGTTTTCCTGCACCCGTTACCAAAGCCCGCATCATTCAAATCCCTTTGCGTTACATAACCACCAACCAAACATAGACCAGATATGCGGCAGTCAAGAGTGCGCCCATTAAGCGGTTGATTCGCAATCGGTAAACCACGAAGGGGGCAAGGATCAAAGAGGCAGCCAGCATCACCCAAAGATCCGCCGATAAAAGCTGCGGAGAAACCGGAATTGGGCCCACAAAGGCGGTGACGCCCATAATTGCCAACAGGTTGAAAACGTTGGACCCGATCACATTGCCTAGCGCCACATCCGCTTGCCTGCGTATTGCACTGGCCAAAGTGGTTGCCAATTCTGGCAGCGAGGTTCCCAAAGCAACCAAGGTCAACCCGATAGTGGTTTCGCTGATTTGATAGCTGCGGGCAATTTCAGTGGCATTATTCACCAAAAGATTTGCGCCATATGGCAATCCCACCAAACCAATGCAAATCAACCCGGTTATTTTCCAAACCGGCAGCGCTGCATCTTGCACGGCGCCGCCCTCAAGGCTGATATCCGCCGCATCTGCGCGCTTTGGCTCCTGCAGCGTATCGCGCAAAGCCAACCCCAGCACGACTGCCAGCGCCGCCAGCAAAATCATCCCGCTGCCATAGGAAAACACTCCAAGCGACGCCAAATAAATAAACAGTAGGCTGCCACCGATCATCAACGCATAGTTTTTTCTTAGATCGGTTTCTGCCGCATCAAGCCCAAACAACACTGCAGGCAACCCCAAAACCATCAGAATATTTGCAGTATTTGATCCCACCACATTCCCAATGGCCATTCCGGGCACCCCGGACAGCACCGCTTGAATAGAAATCAGCAGCTCGGGCGCTGATGTCCCAAAAGCCACAATGGTTAATCCCACAATAAATGCCGGAATCCCAAGCCGATCGCTGAGCGCAACGGCACCTTTAACCAGAAAATCTCCGGACATCACCAAAATGATCAGCGCCAATGCAGAGAGCAGCCAAGTCATCAGGCCTGCCTATTTGGAACCGCAAGAGCAGCCGGATGTGCCCAATCGGAAGCGGCCGCACGCATTGCATCTCATCGCTTCCAATTTGGTTTGTCCGGGCAGTTTGATCCGTCCAAACATCGCCAAAACAGCGATCCCAATCAAAAATAGGAAAACAATTTTTACGATCATATCACAAACCAAAGCGGCCGAACGCCGCCCTTTCCTCAAAATACAGATCCGCAGATTGGACAAGTGAAGATGAAAACCTTTGCAAGACGCCTTTTTTCTGCCCGTATGTTCGAAATTTCACGTTTTCGCCAAAACGCTGTTTCATCACCGGCACCAGATGGCCAAGCCCATCCGCTAGGCCGACGGATACAGCTTCTTCGCCCACCCAAATTTCACCCGTAAACAAATCTTCGTCATCGCTCAATTTAGCGCCACGCTGCTTGGTGACATGTGCGATGAAAACGCTGTGTATCTGCTCAAGTAGTTTTTTCAACCGATCAACATCTTCGGGTTTTTCCGGCTTAAAAGGATCCAATGTCGATTTTGAAGCACCTGCGGTATAAACGCGCCGTTCAATCCCATAGCGCTGCAAGAGATCATGCGCTCCAAAGCCAGCCGAAATAACGCCGATTGAGCCCAAAATTGAACTGTCATCTACGTAGATTTCATCGGCGGTGACGGCCAACCAATAGCCACCTGAGGCGGCTACATCTTCCACAAAAGCAAACACTGGAAGGCTATTTTCAGCCGCCAACCGGCGGATCCGCGCACCGATTAAAGACGATTGCACCGGCGAACCGCCGGGCGAGTTGATCACCAGCGCCACCGCATCCGGTTTGCCTTTGCTGAAGGCTTTTTCCAAAACAGGCGCCAGCGCCTTATCATTCAACTGGCCGCGTGATCCACCCGAAATCACCCCAGAGAGATGCACCACAGCCACGGATTTTTTGGCTTTCATAAAAGGCAGTTTAAACTTCATACCCTGTATGTAGAGCCCTTGCCGCACGGGCACAAGACGCGCCGCGCAGGAAGGTTGCAAAATCCCTGCAAACCCTGCTTTTTAGCTGCGCAACCGCCAACCCGTTCTAAAAATCCACATAATCGCGGCAAAACACAATAAAATGAAGCCAAAAACTGCTAGCAAGCTGACCATGATTGGCACGTCCGCGGTTCCAAAAAAGAACCACCTAAACGCAGAAACCAAATAGACCACGGGATTAAACAACGAGATCGTCTGCCAAAACGGGGGTAGCATGGAAATCGAATAAAACGTTCCGCCCAAAAATACCAAAGGGGTGATGATCAGCATCGGGACCATTTGCAATTGTTCAAAATTACCCGCCCAGATGCCCACGATAAAGCCCAATAAGGCAAAGGCGATACTGGTCATGACAAGGAAAAACAGCATGGCCAAAGGATGTATGATCGTCAGGTCAACAAATAATAATGAGGTCAACAGAATAACCAGACCGGTAAAGATCGCCTTGGTGGCCGCAGCGCCAACATATCCCACCACGATTTCCGCAGCGCTGATCGGCGCTGAAAGCACCTCATAGATACTGCCAATGAATTTTGGAAAATATATTCCAAAAGCACCATTTGAAATGGCCTGTGTAATCACCGTTAACATGATCAAACCCGGCACAATAAAGCTGCCATAGGCAATACCCTCAACCTGCGAAATCCGGCTGCCCATGGCGGCGCCAAACACGATAAAGTAGAGCGAAGCGGATAAAACCGGCGAGACAAAGCTCTGCAGAATTGTACGAAAAAACCGCTGCATTTCAAATTTATAAATGGCTTTTACCGAGTGAAAATTCATGCCGCCTCGCTGACCAGCTGTAGGAAGATTTCTTCCAAAGATGATTCGCCCGTTTGAAGATCTTTGACTTTGAGCCCCAAGGCCAAAATTTCCGAAAACAGCTTTTCGATCTCCGGTCCAGCCCCCGTCAAATCATATTGATAAATCAACGACAGACCATCCGCAGCCAAGGTCACACCCAAGGCCAAAAGCGGCGGCGGCAGTATTGGTAACGGGCTCAACAAATCGATCTGCAACTGTTTTTTACCCAGCCGCTGCATCAACGAGTCTTTTGCCTCGACCAGTTGCAACGCACCTTGATCGATAATCCCTATCCTATCTGCGATGGCTTCGGCCTCTTCGATATAATGCGTGGTAAGAATGATCGTTACGCCGCTGGCGCGCAGCCGCTCAACCAGCGCCCACATATCTTTGCGCAATTCAACATCCACACCGGCTGTGGGTTCGTCTAGAAACAACAAGCGCGGTTGGTGGCTCAAGGCCTTGGCAATGCTCAACCGGCGTTTCATTCCCCCCGATAAGGTTCGAATTTGGGACGTTTTTTTATCAGATAATGACAGCGCCTCCAGCAAAGAGGATAGATACCCCTCATCTGGTTCTTTGCCGAATAAACCGCGCGAGAAGCGCAGCGTATTTTCAACCGTTTCAAAAGGCTCTAAGGCCAGTTCTTGCGGCACCAAACCGATCAAACTGCGCGCCGCGCGATATTGCTGCACGATATCATAACCGGCCATTTTTACCGAACCCGCGCTGAAGCGCGAAATTCCACAAATTGTTGAGATTAACGTGGTTTTACCCGCACCATTCGGCCCAAGAAGCGCCAAAATCTCTGCCTCGTGCACGTTCAAATTTATATTTTTGAGCGCGTGAAACCCGTTCGCATAAAATTTCGACAGGCCGCTGATTTGCAAAATATCCGACATTCATCTCTTTTCATGTCACCAAGCTACGGCCCCGATGCCGGCTTTGGGCTCAGACCTAATCCAGAACGCAGAGATTGCAAACACCGCTGCGCAAAATAGCCGCCCGAACCTGAACCGTTTTGCCCCCGAGGAAAAGATTTAGCCAGATGCTCCTTCGCGCACGGTCTCGATCATCAACTTCACATTTTCTGGATCTGCATCCGGTGTGATCCCATGCCCTAAATTGAAAATATGAGGCCCCTTGCCCAGCGCTTTTACGATGCGCCTTGTGTCATCAACAAGCTCTTGCCCCCCCGTCACCATATGCGAGGATTTCAAATTGCCCTGCACACAGCCATCAACTTGCACATGGCTCGCAACCCATTCCGGCGTAACCGAATTGTCAATCGCCACGCAATCCGCACCGGTTGCTTTTGCAAAACCGATATAATTATCTCCAGCCTCACGCGGAAAGGCGATCACCGGCACCTGCGGATAACGTTGCTTGAGCGCTTGCGTTATGCGGCGCGCCGGCGCCAACGCATAATGTTTAAAATCATCTCCGCGCAAGGATCCCGCCCAACTGTCAAAAAGCTTCACAACTTCAGCCCCTGCGTCGATTTGGGCGCTTAAATACTCGATCGTCGCATCGGTTAGCAGGTCAATTAAACGTTCAAACAGTTCTCGGTCTTGGCGCTTCAGCGCGTGTGCAGGCGCCTGATCTGGGGTGCCCCGCCCCGCAATCATATAGGTTGCCACGGTCCACGGGGCCCCAGCAAATCCAATCAGCGTTGTTTCAGCGGGAAGCTCTTTTGACAAAATTCTCACCGTCTCATAAACCGGATCCAAGGTTTTATGGATTGCCGAAACCGGCTTCAGCGCATCA
>Ga0233393_1000702_pt1 | contig 12578 bp, 11 predicted proteins | sample 21DmetaG_FD_183170 | JGI IMG/M metagenome (GOLD analysis project Ga0233393, IMG submission 183170) | Seawater microbial communities from Monterey Bay, California, United States - 21D | ecosystem: Environmental > Aquatic > Marine > Coastal | place: USA: California | collected 2016-10-24 | reverse complement strand
TTCAAGCACTTGACCTTTTTCTAGTTGACTGATGATTTCTTTCTTTTGAATTTCAATATCAGCTTCAATTAGCGCCTTGTGCGATACAACAACGTTTTTGAATTCGTGGTTGATTTTCACTACTTTGAATTCCATAGTTTTGTTCACATATTGGTCATAGTCTCTAATTGGTTTAACATCAATTTGAGAACCAGGCAAGAATGCCTCAATACCAAATACATCGACAATCATACCCCCTTTGGTACGACACTTCACAAAACCATTGACGATTTCGCCAGTTTCGTTAGCTGCAATGACACGATCCCATGCTTTGATAACACGAGCTTTTCTGTGTGAAAGTACTAGCTGCCCCGTAGCATCTTCACGAACGTCAATAAGTACTTCAACTTTATCGCCAACGGCAAGATTTGGATTATATCTAAACTCATTGAGTGAAATAACGCCTTCGGACTTTGCATTGATGTCAATAATTGCATCGCGCTCAGTCATGTGAATAACGGTACCTTCGACAACTTGATCGTCAAGGGTTTCTACAAAGTTTTCAGAGACCAACTTCTCGAATTCATCGAGCTTTTCGTCTGCAACAGGGTCTATCCCCTCTTCGTAATTGTGCCAATTAAAATCTTTTAAAAATTGCTCCGGATTAGTTTGAGCTTCGTTTGTTGTTTCAACAACTGGAGTGTCTTGTATAGACTCTTCCGCATTTGTGGTTTGTTCTTCAGCCATAGCTGATTAAAATTTGTATTCCATGTGTTCTAATGGTTAGATTTACTGCAAAAACACACAGAAGTGTTAGCTTAAGTTTAATTCTTCTCTCCAACCTTTTTGCTAAGAAGAGTGCAATAATACGACTAATCTATAATTTGGACAAATATTTATATCTATGATTTTGAGACAGATAGCTTCTCAAAGGTGAAAAAATAATTTCAAAAAGTTGAAAACTAAAAAAAATAGTCTAATTTTAAAATTATTATAACCCTATAAATCTACTTATTATGATCAAACAAAAATACCAATCTGTGTTGGACTTAGGTACCGAGTTGAATATCCAAAATGGCGATGTTTCTGAAGAAAATGGCGTTCTGAAAATTAAAGGAACAGCCAAAACACAGTACGAAAAAAATATTATTTGGGATGAAATTAAAGCTGTTGGAGGACAAAATCCATCCGACATTAAAGCTGATATTAAAGTTTCCGATGAAAGTGTATACCACCGTCATACAGTAAAAAGTGGCGAAACTTTAGGTAAAATTGCAAGACACTACTACGGGGATCCTATGAAGTACAAACAAATTTTTCAAGCCAATTCGGATATTCTAAAAAATCCAGATTTAATTTACCCTAACCAAGAACTGGTGATTCCTAACCTATAAAACTAACAAAATAAAGGCCGATAACCTCGGTCTTTATTTTATTATAGAGATTAATCTATCAAATCCTTAATCCAGTCCATGACTATTTTGTATTGTTGAGATTGTGTGAGGTTAGTGTTATCTAAAACACGTGCATCTTTGGCTTGAGTAAGTGGGGAATCGGCTCTTGTGGAGTCTTTATAGTCGCGTGAAGTGATGTTTTCATAGACTTCATCGAAATCAACCTGCTCCCCTTTTGCGGTAAGCTCATCAAATCGGCGTTGAGTACGTGTTTGAGCAGAAGCCGTCATAAAGATTTTAAGTTCTGCTTCGGGAAAAACAACAGTACCAATATCTCTACCGTCCATTACAATGCCTTTGTTTTGGCCCATCTTACGCTGCTCTTTTACAAGACATTGTCGAACCTGTGGAAGTGCCGCCACTTTGCTAACTAAATTTGAAACTTCCATACCTCTAATTTTTGAGGACACTTCTTTGTTATTCAAATAAAGAACGGTTGGATTGTTTCCTTCCTTTTTGAATTCAATATTGACGTTTTCAATGTTTGAAATCAAAGCATTGGGGTCAAATTTTTCATCACTAATAAATCCTTGTTCAAGAGCATACAAGGTAACTGCACGATACATAGCCCCAGAATCGACATAAATGTAATCCAACGCTTTGGCAAGTTGCTTGGCTAGAGTACTTTTTCCTGTAGAGGAGTGCCCATCAATGGCTATGGTAATTTTCTTCATTATTGTAAACTTATCTGTACACCCAAAAAACTAGTGTTTGCTGCTGATGAGTAGCGAGCATGAGTGTAACTGAAACGTAATTTATTAAACTTTAGGCCAACCCCAAAAGATAAACCTGAAAAGTTGCGCTGTTCCAAAATTCTCAATTCTTCGGCGCGCCTAAAACTGTAGCCTAGACGAAGGTTAAAGCCCTTGTCCGGAAACAACTCCACTCCTACCAATGTGTGGCGAATTAAGTTGCTAAAAAAACCTACTTTCTCTTGTGTCTGATTACCGTTTAGATCTGATGTAGCACGAGCAGGATTGGCTGTAGCTATTGGCCATTTTTGCAAGTTTTCGAAAGTTAAATGCCAGCGAATAGGTACAAATTGCAAGGTTTGACTAAAGCCCAAGTCCACTTCAAAGGGTAAAGGCTCCCGCAGGCCCGCATAGGTTGTAAATTGTGTTCCAATGTTGCGTACCACAAGCGCTGCATTAAATTCAAGGTATTCATTAAGATAAACCAATCCAAAATCCAAAGCCCCTCCAAAAGAATTGTACTGCTCTAACTTAGACGATATAAGTTTTACATTAGCACCAGCATAAAAGTCTGTGTACCCAATTTGTAAAGCATATCCAAATGAAATAGCCGTTTCATTACCCGTAAAGGAACCCGTACTATTCCCAAATTCATCGTACCCATCAAAAGTTCCATAATCAACATAAGTAGCGCCAATATGAAATGTTTGTGTTCTTCTATCAACAGTATAAGCGTAGGCTGCAGTACCGTAGCGTATATCACCAAGATGATTGGCATAATTTAATGCCAGTTGATTATCCATCTCTACATTAATAGAAGCCGGATTGTAAAGCCCTTGAGTAACATCATAGTCAACATTAGTAATCACTTTACCACCAAGTGCAGCTTGTCGAGGAGAGGACATGAGGTTGAGGAACTGATACGTAGCTTCACCACCCAATTGAGCAAAAACTGATGATGGTGCAGCAAAAACTAAAATAAGCGTAACTAATATCCTCATTGGCGTTCAAAAATAACTAATTCAATTACAAAACGAGTTATTGCTTGCTTTATTTTAAACTAAGGGTAGAATAAATGCCCTATAACTAAAGGGATTTGGCGTGGGTTACTTTAGATTTTGTTATGGCCAAATCAATAACCTCGCGCATTTCGGATACATAATGAAACGTGAGGCCCTTTAAGTAATCTGCATTAATTTCATCCACATCGCTTTTATTAGCTTTGGACAATATGATTTCTTTAATTTTAGCACGCTTTGCTGCCAATATTTTTTCTTTTATACCCCCTACTGGAAGAACTTTACCACGCAAAGTAATTTCACCAGTCATAGCCAAGTTTTTCTTTACTTTTCGTTGTGTAAATAAAGACACTAAAGAAGTCAGCATAGTAATTCCGGCGCTAGGTCCATCCTTAGGCGTGGCACCTTCTGGAACGTGAATATGGACATTATAATCACTGAAAACATGATTTTTAATGCCAAAATCCTCAGCGTTTGCCTTGATATACTCCATGGCTATTGTAGCTGACTCTTTCATAACTTTTCCAAGGTTACCAGTAATATTGAGTGCACCTTTGCCCTTTGAAAGAATTGATTCGATAAATAAAATATCTCCTCCAACTCGTGTCCAAGCTAAACCAGTCACCACGCCTGCAACACTGTTATTCTCGTAGCGGTCTCGTTCAAGCTTAGGAGACCCCAAAATTTCTATGAGATCGTCGTTTGATACTTTAACAGCATAGTCCTCTTCCATCGCAATATTTTTAGCGGCATAACGCACTACCTTTGCAATTTGTTTTTCCAAACCACGAACTCCAGATTCCCTTGTATAGCCCTCAACAATCTTCTCCAACTGTGGTTGTGCAATTTTCAAATGTTTTGTCGTTAGCCCATGCTCCGTTAATTGCTTTGGAAGAAGATATTTTTTTCCTATTTGGACTTTTTCTTCAATTGTATAACCATTGACGTTTATGATCTCCATACGATCTAATAAAGCGGGTTGAATGGTATTTAAACTATTTGAGGTGGCAACAAACATGACTTTGGACAAATCGTAACCCATCTCCAAAAAGTTGTCGTAAAACTCTGCATTTTGCTCTGGGTCTAAAACTTCAAGCATAGCCGAAGAAGGATCTCCTTGATGAGAATTTGATAACTTATCAATTTCATCTAAAACAAAAACTGGATTTGAAGTTCCTGCTTTTTTTAAACTCTGTAAAATTCGACCAGGCATAGCGCCTATGTACGTTTTGCGATGCCCTCTAATTTCTGCTTCATCACGCAATCCACCAAGCGAAATACGAATATATTCACGGCCTAATGCTTCAGCTATAGATTTTCCCAAAGAAGTTTTTCCAACTCCTGGAGGACCGTACAAACATAAAATCGGCGATTTCATATCGTTTCGAAGTTTTAAGACAGCCAAGTATTCGATGATTCTACGTTTTACTTCTTCTAAACCAAAATGATCACGATCCAATATCTTTTGAGCGCGTTTCAAGTCAAAATTATCTTGACTGAAATGATCCCATGGCAGATCTAAAAATAAATCCAAATAATTGCGCTGGATAGAATATTCAGCTACCTGTGGATTCATCCTTTGAAGTTTACCTAATTCTTTATTGAAGTGATTTTTTACTTTCGTGTCCCAACTTTTAGCTGAGGCACGCTTTTTCATATCCTCTATTTCCTCCTCATAACTAACCCCCCCAAGTTCTTCTTGGATGGTTTTAATCTGTTGCTGAAGAAAATATTCCCGCTGTTGCTGATTCATGTCGTGCTGAACTTTAGACTGAATATCATTTTTAAGCTCTAAACGCTGGTACTCAACATTCATGTGCTTCAACGTCTTTAAAGCCCGCTGATGCAAATCATTAACTTCGAGCAAAGCTTGTTTTTCAACAACTGAAACACTCATGTTTGAGGACACAAAATTGATGAGAAACGAATTACTTTCGATGTTTTTGATCGCAAAAGATGCTTCAGACGGAATGTTTGGGCTTTGTTTTATAATTTCTAAAGATAAATCCTTGATAGATTCTATTGCGGCAACAAATTCTACGTCATCTTTTTTGGGAATGAACTCATCAACACTCTTTATTTTAGCAGTCATATACGGATTCTCAGAAACCAATTCAGTAATTTCAAATCTCTTTTTTCCTTGAATGATAACCGTTGTGTTGCCATCTGGCATTTTCAAGACTTTCAAAATTCGTGCAACGGTTCCAATACTGTGAATATCGTCAAAGTTTGGATCCTCTACACTCTCGTCTTTTTGTGCCACCACTCCAATAACTTTTGATCCCTTATTCGCATCATTAATTAGCTTAATAGATTTATCACGGCCAGCGGTAATAGGAATAACTACTCCCGGAAAAAGCACTGTATTCCTCAAGGATAGTATTGGAAGAGAATCCGGAAGGCTTTCATTTTTAATGACCTCTTCATCTTCTGTAGTCATGAGCGGAATCAATTCTGAATTTTCATCAAAATCTTGGAGTGACAAACTGTCAAGTAATTTATATTTTGGGTTATTCATATCAATTATAAGTCATTCTGTCATGTAAAACAGAAAATATTAGATTTTAGTCGTTTAAAAATATTTGTATTGACACACTAACACGAAGTTGATTAGGTCAAATACAACACCTAAAGGACAATTCTTGTGCCAATCTACTGATGAAGTAAACTTTTATTAACGAACATATTTTGTTCTCTTGAGCTTAAAGAGACACAGAAAGGCCATGAAAAAGAAACCGGCAAGAGCTAAGACAGAATATTGCATCGATCCTGTGATGGCGATGAGTAGACCAAAAACAATCATTCCAAGGACAATAGCGATTTTTTCGGTTACATCATAAAAACTAAAGTAGGTGGCGTGGTCTTGTGTTTCGGGTAATAACTTAGAATAGGTAGAGCGTGTTAAGGACTGGGTTGCACCCAAAACAAAACCTAAGACAATGCCCATTGTATAGAAATAATTATCAACATTGGGTTGGTCTTTATCTAAAACAAAAGCTATAAAACAGACTAACCCCCAAATACATAGCGTAATTTTAAGGGTTGAAATATTGCCAATTCTATCGGAAAGTTTTGAAAAAAGATAAGCGCCAAAGATTGCAACAATCTGAACGATTAGAATAGTTAATATCAAATTAAATGTTGGCAGGCCTAATTCTTCACTACCAAAAATACCAGCCATTAATATGATGGTTTGAACTCCGACACTTAGAAAAAAGAAAGCCATTAAAAAATATTTCAGGTGGCTTTGTGAATTTAAAGACTTAAAAACTGATTTTAATTCCAAAAAACCATTCCATATGTATTCCTTATCAGATTTTTGATTAAGTTCATTTTTAGGAAGACGCTTGTAAGTAATTTGGGCAAAACCAAACCACCAAACCCCTACCAATGCAAATGTAATTCGTGGCGCAAACGTTGGGTCAGTAATTCCAAACCATTCTGGTTTTTGAACCAAAACAAGACTAAAGATCAGCAATAAAACTGAGCCAACATAACCATAAATAAATCCTTTGGCACTAACCGCATCCTGTTGTTCAGGGTAGGCAACTTCAGGCAAATATGCATTGTAAAAAACAATACTGCCCCAAAACCCAATACTGGCAAAGACAGTGCATAAAAGAGCTATCCAAAGCGTGGACTCGCCTTTAAAGAAAAATAGGGAAATAACTGAGATGGATCCCAACAAGCAAAAACGCTTTAGAAACTTTAATTTATCGCCTGTATAATCTGCAATACCAGAGAGTATTGGAGAAATAAATGCTACAATTAAAAAAGAAAAAGCTAAGGTGTAGTCGTATAAAGTTGTGGGGTTCCAAAGTGCTCCTAAAAAAACTATTTTGCCCTCGATATTAGCAAAAGAGCTCGCCATACTGCTGTAGTAAATTGGAAAAACCGCTGTACTTATCACTAGTGGATAAACTGAGTTGGCCCAATCGTAAAAAGCCCAAGCATTGATGAGCTTTTTACTACCTCTTTCAAGTTTTTTCATAAAAAAGCTGCTTTTTTCTAAGCAGCTTACAATTTAGTTAATTATTTTAATATGTTTCAACTTTATCTAAAGTGAGTAACCCCAAATTTTTCTGCTTCTGCTTTTGCTTTTGGAGCCAGTGCTGAAAGATTATCAATTCGTGAATCGTTTGATGGATGTGTACTTAAAAATTCTGGTGGTCCTTTTTTATCACTTTTACTGGCTTTCATACGCTCCCAAAGCTTAGAAGCTTCGTAGGGATCGTATCCTGCTATAGCCATGATATAAACCCCAATTTTGTCGGCTTCAGATTCGTGTCCTCTGCTGAAGGGTAAAATACCTCCAACGGTTGTACCTACTCCATAAGCCATATTAAAAATATCTCTTTGTTTATCATCCTTAAAAGCAAAATTCCCTGCTGCTGCACCCGCTTGCTGGAGTAATCCTGCACTCATACGTTGCTGACCATGGTTTGCTAAGGCATGAGCTACTTCGTGCCCCATAATGGCAGCTACACCTGTTTCGGAAGATGCAATTGGCATAATACCTGTGTAGAACACGATTTTACCACCAGGCATACACCAAGCATTCACCGTCTCGTCTTCAACCAAATTGTACTCCCATTTGTAGTCTTTCAAATAACCAGGAAAATTATTTGCATCTAACCAACGTTTAGCAGCTATTGAAATACGTTGACCAACACGTTTTACCATGTCTGCTTCTGCAGTCCCAGTTACTACCTTGTTTTCAGAAAGAAATTGATTGTACTGTTCAAAAGCCATGGGCAAAATTTGTGAGTTAGGCACTAATGCCATTGTTTTCTTCCCAGTAAAAGGATTTGTAGCACATGAGATCACTACAAAAATCATTAAAAAAAATAAAAAATAAGTTTTCATACATTAATATTAAGTATCAAGAAGTATTCCATTGTAAAACCCGACAAATAGGTAATAGTCACAAAGTTTTGTGAAAAAATATAATTTAATTCTAAAAATAGCTAATTTTAATAAATAAAACTCACCCATGTATTATAAAAATTTAACCTTCATTCTCATCAGTGTTTTGTTAGTGTCTTGCAAGTCCGAAGCCCAAAAAAAGGAAGCCTTTAAGATACAAAAAACAGAGATTGAGTGGAAAAAACAGCTCACAGAAATGCAATATTATGTGTTGCGTCAAGAAGGTACTGAGCGAGCTTTTTCCAGCCCATTGGACAAAAATTACAGCCCAGGAGTCTATGTTTGTGCGGCTTGCTCAACCCCACTTTTTATAAGTGAACACAAATACAACTCGGGCTCGGGATGGCCAAGTTTTGACCGCGAAATAAAAGGAAATGTCGCTTTTTCTATTGATTACAACATAGGGGTTGCACGAACTGAAGAGCACTGTGCAACTTGTGGTGGACACTTAGGACATGTTTTTAACGACGGGCCAAGAGAAACCACTGGAAAACGTCATTGCGTCAACGGTGCAGCACTAAAATTTATAGCCAAAAAATGAATCAAAACAAAACTTTAAAATCAGAAGAGGACTGGAAAAAAGAGCTCAATGAAGCTCAATATACCATTCTTCGAAAAAAAGGGACCGAAAGACCTCATACAGGCCAATATAACATGCATTTCGAAAATGGAATTTACCATTGTGCAGGTTGCAAATCACCATTGTTTAAAAGCCAAACAAAATTTGACGCAGGCTGTGGATGGCCAAGTTTTGATGCTTCCATCAAAGGAAATGTTAGCTATGTTCTAGATAAAAGTCATGGTATGATGCGTACAGAAATCGTTTGTTCTTCTTGTGAGGGCCACCTAGGTCATGTTTTTAATGACGGGCCAACGGAAACTGGAACCCGCTACTGTGTGAATTCTTTGAGTTTGACTTTTAAAAATTCTCAATAGGGCAAATATCTGTAGCTACTTTAGTTCATTTCTTTTTTATTTATAGATTTAGGTTTTGTAAATTTGCAACTTCTAACAACAACTAAAGGACTGTACCTATGAGTAAATATGATGTGATTGTTTTGGGAAGTGGACCAGGCGGGTATGTAACTGCAATTCGCGCTTCTCAATTGGGGCTTAAAACTGCTGTTATTGAAAAAGAAAGTCTTGGAGGCGTATGTCTGAATTGGGGCTGTATCCCCACCAAAGCACTTTTAAAATCTGCACAAGTTTTCGAATACCTTAAGCATGCAGGAGATTATGGCCTGAAAGTAAGTGAATACGACAAAGATTTTGATGCTGTAGTGAACAGAAGTCGTAATGTGGCTGAAGGCATGAGCAAAGGCGTTCAATTTTTAATGAAAAAAAATAAAATTGACGTCATTTCTGGATACGGTAAACTAAAAGCTGGTAAAAAAGTTGATGTTGATGGTACAGAGTACAGCGCAGATCATATCATTATAGCTACAGGAGCGCGCTCTCGTGAACTTCCAAGTTTAGCTCAAGATGGAGAGAAAGTGATTGGCTACCGAAAAGCAATGACGTTGGAAAAGCAACCAAAAAAACTTATCATTGTTGGTTCTGGAGCAATTGGAGTTGAATTTGCCTATTTCTACAATGCAATGGGTACAGAAGTAACTGTAGTTGAATACATGCCTCGAATTGTTCCCGTTGAGGATGAAGATGTCTCTAAGCAACTTGAACGTTCGTTTAAGAAAAGTGGAATTACAATTATGACTTCTACTGAGGTCACTGCCGTTGATACATCTGGGAAAGGAGTAAAAGCAACTGTAAAAACCAAAAAAGGAGAAGAAACTCTTGAAGCAGACATCGTACTTTCTGCTGTTGGAATAAAAACTAATATTGAAAATATAGGCTTGGAGGATGTAGGTATAGTAACTGATCGCGATAAAATTCTAGTCAATGATTTTTACCAAACCAATATACCAGGCTATTATGCCATTGGCGATGTTACGCCTGGACCAGCCCTAGCCCATGTCGCTTCTGCTGAAGGGATTTTATGCGTAGAGAAAATCGCTGGACACCATATTGAGGCTTTAGATTACGGTAATATTCCGGGCTGTACCTATTGCAGCCCCGAAATAGCTAGTGTTGGATTGACCGAAGCACAAGCCAAAGAACAAGGAATTGACATAAAAGTAGGTAAATTTCCATTTTCAGCGTCTGGAAAAGCAAGTGCTGGTGGAAATACAGAAGGTTTTGTAAAAGTTATTTTTGATGCCAAATATGGTGAATGGCTGGGCTGTCATATGGTTGGCGCAGGTGTAACTGATATGATTGCTGAAGCAGTATTGGGTCGAAAATTAGAAACTACTGGCCACGAAGTTCTTAAAACGGTTCATCCTCATCCAACAATGAGTGAAGCAGTGATGGAAGCTGTTGCAGATGCTTATGATGAAGTCATACACGTCTAATTAAAACCTGAACAAATAACAAAGGCGGTCTTTTGACCGTCTTTTTTTATGTAAAACTTTGAAGCGCCAAAGAATAACTTCCAAGACCAAATCCTAAGATAACTCCTTTAGCGTTGGGTGAAATAAAAGAATGGTGACGAAATTCTTCTCTATTGTATGTATTTGAGATATGAACTTCTATAACAGGAGAAGAAATTCCTTTAACAGCATCACCAATACCGACAGAAGTATGCGTGTAGGCAGCAGCATTAAGAATAACGCCGTCATATGAAAAACCAACTTCATGTAACTTATCAATCAACTCCCCTTCAATATTGGACTGAAAATATTCAATTTTAAACTGAGGGTATAGAGATTTTAATAATTCAAAAAAATCTTCAAACGTTTCGGAACCGTAAATTTCTGGCTCGCGCTTACCTAACAAGTTGAGATTAGGACCATTGATAATGATAATTTTTTTCATGTGGTAAAAATACAAAAGTTATGGCATAAAAAAAGCGATGCCGAAGCACCGCTTTTAAATTTATTGTTAAGCAAGGTTTAGAAACTGTAAACAGCAGCTAACATAAATGCTGTTTTACCACCAACAGCATCATTATCGTTATCTGTGAAAATATCCTCACTAGCAGAATCTAATCTTAACTCTGGGATGATTGTAAGATCTCCAACTGAGTAGTTAGCAGTCAATGTTGGTGTAAATACATTTAAGTCATCACCAACAATTGAATCTTTAATCATCATATACTCCAAACGAAGACCCCAAGACAAGTTATCTGACGACTTAATTTGAGGGTAAGCAGATATAGATGTGAATGATTCACCCAAAGCAAAACCTTCGTCACCGAAATCAGCATTATGCACGTTTAACTTTACATTGATGTTTCCAAGATTAACTGCAGTTTTGAAATCGATGTAGGTTCTTTCTTGGCTACTAGCAAAAGAAATACCTGTATCACCTTTAGAAATACCAGCAGCGATAGAATAATCACCAGTAGTATTACCAGTTACTACATCTGTTGGATTCATAACAGCAACACCAAAATTGAAATCGTTGCCAAGGTCAAACTGACCTACTAAACCATTCCAGTTACGAGCAGAATACGTAAACATGTGCGACATACTATAGTGAAAATTGTTAGCAGCAGAGATTCTTTCATAACCCATCCAAGAGTTGAAACGACCCATCATTAAACTAACTTTTTCGTTAACGTTCCAGTAAACATATGCTTCGTTTACTACGCCACCGTTCCACTCATCCGCTCTAGGTCCGTAAGCCATATCGGCTACAAAACCAACTTTTTCTCCTTCATAAGAAAGAGTTACATTGGCCATACCTAACGAGAATCCAGAATCATTAGCGAAAGCACTGTAATCTCCAGTACCATCTTCATCATTAGCTGATGTTAAATTTGCTCTGTAATAAGCATCTACTGAACCAGATACATTGAACTTTGGTTCTTCCTCTTGACCGAATGTTAAACCAACAACGGCTAGAGACATTAAAGTAATTAATTTTTTCATAATTAATTTTTTTTTGTTTATGATTAATGGTACAAAGCTATATAAAATAATTAACGGATTGGCATAAAATCCAATTTTTTTTTTATTTCAACGGTAAAATCGTGCACTTTATGGATTTTTTAAGAAGGAATAGAGGAAAGCGGGTGTTGTAATTATTTTAACTAAATTTTAGCAAATATTGGCTTAAATATCCGAAATTTGCAGCTGTTTAACAGCATACATAAAAAATAATTTACCATGAAAAACAAACTAACCCTTCATTTTTTATTGCTTTTTGCAATAGTTTTTGCGCAAAACCCCACATCCTACTCTAACAATATAGATGCCAACGGATTAAAAGACAAACTATACACCTACGCCTCAGACAAATTTAAAGGCAGAGAAGCTGGAACAGAAGGTGAACTTATTGCTGTTGAATACCTCAAAGATAAATACCAAGCCTTGGGAATAAGCCCAGCACAAGCCAATGGAGATTATTTTCAAAATGTACCCTTAAAAGTAATAAAGACACCCAAAGTAAACATCTTAATCGATGGAGCTAATTTCATATATTACGATGATTTTATAGCGGTTTCT
>Ga0233393_1000695_pt1 | contig 12657 bp, 13 predicted proteins | sample 21DmetaG_FD_183170 | JGI IMG/M metagenome (GOLD analysis project Ga0233393, IMG submission 183170) | Seawater microbial communities from Monterey Bay, California, United States - 21D | ecosystem: Environmental > Aquatic > Marine > Coastal | place: USA: California | collected 2016-10-24 | reverse complement strand
ATACCAATAGCCTTGCCGCTTCAATATCAGTAGCCATTTCTGCTAACTTAAACGCAATAGCTTGGTGGTTGCTTATCTCCGTTCCAAATGCTTTCCGTTCTTTTGAATATTTCAGAGATAATTCGTATGCTCCAGCTGCAATTCCAAGTGCCTGAGCAGCGATCCCAATGCGTCCTCCAGACAAGGTTTTCATAGCGAATTTGAATCCAAATCCATCTTCACCTATACGGTTTTCTTTAGGTATTTTAACATCATTAAATTGCAAGGTATGCGTATCGCTTCCGCGAATTCCAAGCTTATTTTCTTTTGGACCTACTTCAAAACCAGGCATGTCCCGCTCCAATATAAATACATTAATGCCTTTATGGCCTTTATTTCGATCGGTTTGTGCAACGACTAAGTATATTTGCGCTCTACCACCATTTGTAATCCAATTTTTTGTGCCATTTAATAGATAATAATCACCTTTGTCTATTGCGGTAGTGCTTTGAGAGGTAGCGTCGCTACCTGCTTCCGGTTCACTTAAACAAAATGCTCCAATCCATTCGCCAGCTGCCAATTTGGGTAAGTATTTTTCTTTTTGTGAGTCGCTACCATAGGCTTCTAAGCCATAACAAACAAGTGAGTTATTGACAGAAACCATAACACTTGCTGAAGCATCAACTTTGGATAATTCTTCCATGATAAGAGCATAAGTAAGTGTATCCATACCGCTGCCCCCATATTTTGGTGAAACCATGATCCCCATAAATCCTAATGCTCCCATTTTTTTCACTAAATTGTCAGGAAACTCCTGCGCTTCATCCCGTGCGATGACTCCAGGAAGGAGTTCTGTTTGGGCAAACTCTCGTGCGGCCTCTCGCACCATGATTTGTTCATCCGTTAGATTAAAGTGCATTAAAATAAAATTTAATTATTCTTAAAAATGTCCTACAAATATAGTTGAATATTAGAATATTATCAATTTGAACCCCTATTTTTAATTATATGACAAGAAACACTTATAATGCTGTTGGTGTGATGTCCGGGACTTCCTTGGATGGTATTGACCTTTGTTGGGCTGAGTTTTCAAAAAAAGAGGCTTGGTCTTTTCGTATTTTGGCCGCAGAAACATTGCTGTATTCAGAAGATATAAAAGCGCGATTGAGTACTTCAATTGCACTAAAAGTCGATCAATTAAATGAATTGAATAGTGATTATACAACGTATTTAGGTTGTGAAATCAATAATTTTATTCAAAAACACAACATTGTAAATTTAGATGCTGTTTGCAGTCATGGACATACTGTTTTTCACCAACCTGAAAAGGGGCTTACACTACAAATTGGCAACCTACCCCAATTAGCCGATTATATTCAACAGACCCTTATTTGTGATTTTCGTGCTCAGGACGTAGCTATGGGAGGGCAGGGCGCGCCACTAGTCCCTGTTGGCGATGCATTCCTATTTTCGGAATATGATTTTTGCTTAAATCTAGGAGGCTTTGCTAATATTTCATTTCAAAAACAGCACCATCGCCTTGCTTTTGATATTTGCCCAGCAAATCTTCCTCTAAATCATTATGTTCAATCTTTGGGTTTTGCATACGACGAAGGTGGTGTGTTGGCTGCTCAAGGAACTTTAAATGAGCCGCTTTTAGCCGCCCTGAATGGACTTGATTTTTATAAAAAAAAACCTCCTAAATCCCTTGGACTGGAGTGGTTAAAATGTGAAGTTTATCCACTTTTAGATCAATCCAGTATAGATAGAAATTCAATACTTAGAACTCTAGTAGAACACACCGCAATACAAATTTCTAACACATTAAAACAGAACAAATTGAGTAAAGGAATATACACAGGAGGTGGTGTACTCAATACTTTTTTGATGGCACGCATTGAGGCTCATCTAGGTTACAAAATCCAAGTTTCTGATCTCGATTTAGTACATTATAAAGAGGCGTTAATTTTTGGATTTTTAGGGGTTTTGAAACTCCGTAATGAAGTCAATTGCCTACAGAGTGTTACAGGTGCGAGTAAAGACCACAGTAGTGGCGAAATTTATTTACCTACTAAATATTAAATGCCTAAAATGTTTTATTATATTTGTCAGAATCTTAAAAAATAATTGATTTAACTTTATTATTTTCCTAGTTTTTACATTATGGATACCATTATCATTTTTGTTTTTGTTGCTGGATATTTAGCCATCACCCTAGAACATAGCTTAAAAATTGACAAACTCATTCCTGCGCTTATTATGATGGCCATCAGCTGGGCATTTATTTCGTTTGGAATTGATGATTTTGATGCATGGTTTGATTCTTCAAAGCATGCGCTGCTAAATAATTTTGAGTTTCTTAATCATGATGATAAAATGCATATTCTGGAGGAGAGTTTACTTCATCACTTGGGCAAAACGGCTGAGATTTTAGTTTTTCTTCTGGGTGCGATGACTATAGTCGAAATTATTGCCTATTTCAATGGTTTTGCTACAATTAAGAATTTTATTAAAACAAAAAAGAAAACAAACTTACTTTGGATTTTTTGTTCACTTGCTTTTGTTTTATCTGCTATAATTGATAATCTTACCGCCACGATTGTTTTGATTTCTTTGCTTCAAAAACTTGTTAAAGACCGCAATATTCGATTGTGGTTTGCGGGTCTTATTGTGATCTCGGCTAACGCTGGTGGTGCGTTTTCCCCTATTGGAGATGTTACAACCACTATGTTGTGGATCGCTGATAAAGTGTCCACCCCGCGTTTGTTTGGTTATTTGTTGTTGCCCTCACTGGCATGCATGTTGCTGCCCACATTTTTGGCATCCAGACTTTCTGTTTTTAAAGGGAATTTAGAAGTCGATCAAAGCCAAGACCTTGCCCCAGGGCGCTTCAGTAGTACCATGCTTTATTTAGGACTTGCAGCAATTATATTTGTTCCAATTTTCAAAATGGTTACCCATTTACCACCCTATGTTGGAATGATGCTTTCTTTGGGTGTTGTGGCTGTTTTTGCCGAAATTTATAGCTCAGCTAAATTTAGTCTAGAAGCATTAGACAAAGAGAGTCATACGAGTCCAGTACATCATTCATTATCAAAAATAGAATTACCCAGTATCTTATTTTTCTTAGGAATTTTAATGGCCGTAGCTGCCTTGGAATCCTTAGGTATTTTGTTTGGTTTTGCCGATTGGCTAAAAGAATCGACTCCTCACATAGGTTCTGAAGTTACTGGTGCTCAAGTTTCAGATCTGGTAGTACTGCTTTTAGGTGTTGGTTCCGCAGTTATAGACAATGTGCCTCTTGTGGCTGCCTCTTTGGGAATGTTTTCTGAGCCTGCCGACAATATTCTATGGCATTTTATTGCCTATTCTGCTGGTACAGGCGGAAGTATGCTAATCATTGGTTCGGCAGCTGGTGTAGTTGCCATGGGAATGGAGAAAATCAACTTTTTCTGGTATTTGAAAAAGATATCCTGGCTTGCTTTTGTTGGATTCATTGCAGGGGCATTGGTCTTTTTCTTTACAAGAACTTTATTCTAAACATACGTTTTCTTTAAGGACTACGTTTAACATCATATATGATTACACATTTAATTATGAATTTGAGTATGTTTCAAACCCAATCCGTTCCCCTGACAGAACCTGAATCTGTAGAAAAAACATTATCAATTATTGAATTAATTAAAAGCGGAGGCACAGCTGGTCAACTAATTATCGCTCTGCTTTTTGTCTTATTGGTGGTAGCGCTTTATATTTATTTTGAACGTTTATTTACCATAAAATCTGCATCCAAAGTTGATCCGAATTTTATGAATGAAATTAAGGATCATGTGAGCAGTGGAAAAATTGAAGCTGCAAAACTTTTGTGTGCTCAGGAAAATTCACCTGTTTCACGTTTGATTCAAAAGGGGATATCTCGCATAGGTCGACCCTTGGCTGATATCAATTCAGCCATTGAAAATGCAGGGCGATTGGAGGTTTATTCTCTAGAAAAAAATGTAAGTGTATTGGCGACAATTTCTGGTGCAGCTCCTATGATTGGCTTTTTAGGGACTGTGATCGGGATGATCCTTTCTATTTTTGAAATTGCTAACTCAGGAGGACAAATCGATATCAAACTTTTGGCTGACGGCCTTTATACTGCCATGACGACTACTGTTGCTGGTCTTCTTGTTGGAATTGTTGCTTATATTGCTTTTAATCACTTGGTAAGTCGGACCAATAAAGTGGTGTATAACATGGAAGCCAACTCCGTTGAGTTTTTAGACCTTCTTAACGAGCCAACACACTAATGAATATTCGCGGTAGAAATAAAATCACTCCCGAATTCAATATGTCCTCCATGACGGACATTGTTTTCTTGTTATTGATTTTCTTTATGTTAGCTTCAACATTGGTCACTACAAACGCCATAGATATTCTATTGCCCAAAGCCGCTGGAAAAACAGAAAATAAAAAAGCAGTTTCGGTCAGTATTAAAAAAGACCTTTCGTATTTCATTGACCAAAGGCAAGTCAGCGATACTCAATTGGAAACAGAACTCATTTCTGTATTGAAAGCAGAACAAACACCAACACTCATTTTGCGTGCAGAAAAATCTGTTCCGGTAGAAAATGTTGTTCGGGTTATGGATATTGCTAACCGTAATAAGTTTAAAGTCATTTTAGCGGTAAAACCCAATTAAGATGAAGTATTTTAGAACCAAACAAGAACGCCACTCAGCACGACTTACGGCGCTGATCGCTCTTCTATTGATTCTATTACTCTTTGTTGTAGGACCGCCTTATATGGATCCTCCTGAAGAATACGGCGTAACGGTAAATTTTGGCACTACCGATTTTGGAAGTGGTACTAAGCAAACCCAAACACCCACCCCTACAAACAATGAAGATATTCCCGAACCCAATGAAACTAAAACAGCTGTAGCCTCGGAGTCTATTTCAAATAGTACTGAGGAGGTATTAACTTCAGATGAAGAAGCGGCTATAGCAGTAAAGAAAGTAGGTCAAGAAGCCTTAAAAAAGCAAGTTGAGGAAGAAGCAAAAGCTAAAGCAGATGCCGAGCGTATTCGAAAGGAAAATGAAGCGAAAGAACGCAAGAAAAAGGCTTTAGACGACCTAATGGGGGGGATTGGAGCCGACAACGGAAACACCTCTGGATCAGAAGGCGATGACGATATTATTGGTGATAAAGGTCAGCTCAACGGGGACCCTTACGCGCCGAGCTATTTTGGTAGTCCTGGTAGTGGTACTGGAGGTGTTGGTTATGGGCTTAATGGGCGCGGTACTCCCACAAAAACTAAGTTTATTCCCGACTGCGATGAGGAAGGTCGCGTAGTAGTTGAAATTTATGTCAATCAAAACGGCGTAGTGACCAATGCTACAGCAGGGAAACAAGGAACAACAGGCGATATTTGTCTTTATGAAGCTGCCAGAAAAACAGCACTTGCTCATAAGTGGCCCGCCGATTCTAAAGCTCCGTTTAAACAAATTGGTTTTGTTATTGTAGAGTTTAGTGTACGTCAATAAGATGAATTATAAAGAAACTACAGCTTGGATGTTTTCAAGATTGCCCATGTATCAACAACAGGGTGGAGCAGCCTACAAAGAAGATTTGAGTCGAACTTTGAAACTCGCAGCTCAACTCAATTACCCTGAACGGAAGTTCAAGTCGGTACATGTTGGCGGAACAAATGGAAAAGGATCTACCGCACACATGATTGCGGCTATTCTTCAAGAAGCAGGATTCAAAGTAGGTCTATACACTTCACCTCACTTAAAGGATTTCCGCGAGCGTATCAAAATTAATGGCGCTATGATTTCAGAACAATTTGTGGTTGAATTTGTAGCACATCAAAAAGCGTTTTTAGAAGACCATCAACTTTCATTTTTTGAAATGACCGTAGGAATGGCTTTTTCATATTTTGAAAAAGAAAATGTTGATATTGCTATTATAGAGGTAGGTCTTGGAGGACGATTAGATTCTACAAATATTATCTCACCAGAGGTTTCTGTAGTTACTAATATTGGTTTAGACCATACCCAGTTTTTGGGAGATACTTTACAAGAAATCGCAGCTGAAAAAGCGGGGATTATTAAAGAAAACACCCCTATTGTCATCGGAGAAACTCAAGACGAAGTACTATCTATTTTTAAACAAAAAGCAAATAATTTAAATGCAAATATTTATTTTGCTGATGTGTCCATACACAAAACTTTTCCTTGCAGTCTTCGGGGGAATTATCAGAAAAAAAATATAAAGACTGTATTACAGACGATTAAGCTTTTACAAGCAAGAGGTCACAAGATTAGTGAAGAACATATTCAAAATGGGTTTTTGAATATACAAAAAAACACAGGTTTGCGAGGACGATGGGAAGTGCTTTCTGAAACCCCAAAAATTATTTGCGATACGGCTCATAACATGGAGGGGTTGAGTTTGGTATTAAACCAACTTTTAAGTAGATCATATGATTCTTTACATATTGTACTTGGAATGGTTCGGGACAAATCGGTTGGAAAATTAGTAAAATTATTTCCAGTTGATGCTAAATATTACTTTTGTAAGCCCAATGTGCCAAGAGGAATAGAAGCTGAAACAATAGCCCAAATTTTTAAAGAAAAAGGGTGTAATGGTCAAGTCTATTCATCTGTAAATGAGGCATTCAGTACTGCAAAGGCAGAAGCCAAAGAGCAAGATTTAATTTTTGTTGGCGGCAGTACTTTTGTTGTAGCCGAAGTGCTGTAAATTTTACTAAAAAACCTTTTGTGAAAAGAAAAACTAGTCTATATTTGCACACCAATTGTTAGGGCGCGTAGCTCAGTTGGTTCAGAGCACCTGGTTTACACCCAGGGGGTCAGGGGTTCGAATCCCTTCGCGCCCACAAAAAAAACCTCACTTTTTTAGTGAGGTTTTTTTATTTATTCGCAATCCTTAATTGGATTTTATCTATGGCAATTTGAATAAATCCTCAACATTACATTTAATCGTTTTTGCTATTTTTAAAGCTAAAACTGTTGAAGGGATATAGATGCCATTTTCGATCGCATTTATACTCTTTCTCGAAACTTCTGCTGCAACAGATAGCTCTTGCTGAGTTAGTCCAGCAGATTTTCGGAGTGCTTCTAAATTATTTAAAAGTTTTTTGTGGTTCTTCCCCAAAATTACTTTTTTTCAAATTCTTCGACGGCATCTGTAAGCTCTTTCCCTGTGTTAGGGTAAAGGTAGCCAGCAATCATAGTACCGACTCCAATTAACCCTACTAAGGCCCCAGCACCCTTTAGTATATCACCTAAAAAGAAAATCCCCATCATGTAAAGTCCTGAGCCTACAAATATTGTGATTACACCACTTCTGCGGTAATCTATAGGTTGTTTTTTACGTTCGTCAAAAAGAGTCAATAGCTCCTGTAATTTAGATGGGTCATCTAAATGCTTTGAAATTTCTAAAATAGTATCTCTTTTCCCTTTTTCTTCATAATACAGCCAGATGAATACTGAAACTGGGACGATTATCCCGGTTAACATCCCTAAAGCTGGTATGATAATATTTTGATCCATAGTATTTTTATTTAATGTAACGCAAAGGTAACATTTTTTAAATGAGAAGCAAACGTTACATCAAAAATTTTGTAATTAATTTTTATTTAGTTTTTTTCCGTCCATTGCGCCTTTGTAGTTGAGCACACAAAAAGTTATTCCGCAAAGAAATTGGAGGAAACCAAATATTCTGAAACCCTCTGGAGTTGACGTATTTAAGAGTCCTACTACAGCAAAATAAATCCCATATAAATACCAAAATATTTTTCCGATTTTTTTCTTTTTTTCATCTGAAACACGCATTACACGAAGAGAAAAAAAGTGAAGCATAGCGATTACCACAAACACTAAAGATAAAATAAGTAAGCCCTTAATCATTTTTTTCTACTGAATTAAACAAAATAGTACAATAACTTACTCAAATAAGTTGGCTCATGTTGTAGTTATTGTTGTTAAACTAACATGGTTACTGGATTTTCAATAAACCCTTTAAGAGTTTGTAAGAATGCTGCTCCAGTTGCTCCGTCTACAGTCCTATGGTCACATGCAAGGGTGAGCTTCATTGTATTTCCTACCACAATTTGGCCGTTTTTAACTACTGGTTTTTCTACTATTGAACCAACAGATAAAATTGCTGAGTTTGGTTGATTTATGATTGAGGTAAAACTTTCGATGCCAAACATACCTAAGTTAGATATAGTAAATGTACTGCCTTCCATTTCTTGAGGAGTAAGTTTTTTGTTTCGCGCACGTCCAGCAAAATCTCGAACAGCAGATCCAATTTGTGGTAACGATTGCTCATTAGCAAATTTTACAACAGGCACTACAAGACCATCTTCCACAGCTACTGCCACGCCAATATGTACATGATTGTTTAGTTTCATTCGGTCGTCAAACCACTGTGAATTGACTTGTGGATGTTGGCGGAGTGCCAAAGCACAGGCCTTTACCACAATGTCATTAAAAGATATTTTTGTGTCAGGGATAGAGTTGAACTGTTGACGGAATGCAATAGCATTATCCATGTCAAATTCTACAGCCAAGTAATAGTGTGGTGCAGAAAATTTAGATTCACCCAAACGTTTTGCGATGACTTTTCGCATTTGAGAATGGTTGATTTCATCAAAATCTTCTTGACCAGTGGCAACAAATTTTGCAGTTGGTGCTGCAGCAGGTGTAGCAGACGGGGTATAAAATTCCACATCGCGTTTGATGATCCTTCCATTTTCGCCACTACCTTGAATCTGATGTAGAGGTATGCTCTTTTCCTCAGCAATTTTACGTGCTAATGGAGAAATATAAATTCTTCCGTTGCTGTTGGTTGTTGGCGCTGCAGCGGGGTTAACTTTTGGTACTTCTGTAGTTTTTTCAACCGTTGGAGTAGGTTTTGGAGTTTCTTTAGGTTTTTCTACTGTTGATTCGGCTTGAGTTTTTGGTGCTTCAGCAACAAAATTTTCAGCCACTCCACTTATGTCAGTTCCTTCAGGACCGATGATGGCTAGAAGGTCATCTACTTTGGCCGTATCGCCAACGGCAAGACCTGTATAGAGTAAAGTTCCTTCGTTAAAAGATTCAAACTCCATTGTAGCTTTGTCGGTTTCAATTTCAGCTAATATCTCGCCTTCTTCAACAAAATCACCTACATTTTTCAACCAACTTGCTACCGTGCCTTCTTCCATGGTATCGCTCAAGCGTGGCATAGTAACCACAACAACACCCTCTGGAAGTTCAACTGATGCAGTAGTGTTTGTTTCCACACCACCTTCAACAGATTCTTCGTTAGTTTCTATTTGCCCTTCTTGGGTGGATTCCTCTCCAGATGACCCATCCAAAAGTGAAGATATATCTTCACCTTCCTCTCCTATTATGGCCAATAATTCGTCAACTTTTGTTGTTTCTCCTTCTTGAACACCAATGTGAAGTAATGTTCCTTCATTAAAGGATTCAAATTCCATAGTAGCTTTATCAGTCTCAATTTCAGCAAGAATATCGCCTTCTTCAACTCGGTCGCCTACATTTTTTAGCCAGCTAGCTACTGTACCTTCTTCCATGGTATCACTTAGTCTGGGCATGTTTACTACTATTGCCATATTCTATAGTTTATGTTCTAAAAATGGGTAATCTTCTTGTTCGTATACTGCGTCGTACATTAAGCTTTTTTCTGGGAATGGTGATTCTTCCGCAAATTTTTCGCATTCGGCTACCAATACTTTGACGCGCTTATCTATTTCTTTAATATCTTCTTCAGAGGCATATCCATTTTCCAGAATAACGTTTTTCACTTGCGTGATAGGGTCAATTTTTTGGTATTCTTTGACCTCTTCTTTGGTTCTGTAATGTTGGGCATCACTCATAGAATGCCCTCTGTAGCGGTAGGTTTTCATCTCCAAAAATGTTGGACCATCTCCACGTCTTGCACGTTGAATCGCCTCATCAAAAGCTTCAGCAACTTTAATGGGGTTCATTCCGTCGACTGGTCCACAAGGCATTTCATAACCAAGTCCAAGTTTCCAAATGTCGGTGTGGTTTGCTGTTCGCTCAACAGATGTACCCATGGCATAACCATTGTTTTCACAAACAAAGACCACAGGAAGCTTCCATGTCATGGCCATATTGAAGGTCTCATGTAGCGAGCCTTGTCGTGCGGCACCATCGCCAAAGTAGCACAAGGTAACAGCCCCTGTTTCGTTGTATTTATCGCCAAAGGCCATTCCTGCGCCTAAGGGAATTTGTCCGCCCACAATTCCGTGGCCTCCGTAAAAACCATGCTCTTTAGAAAATATATGCATCGAACCTCCTAATCCTTGCGATGTTCCTGTAGCTTTTCCGTATAGCTCTGCCATGACACGACGCGGATCGACACCCATACCGATGGGTTGTACGTGGTTTCTGTATGCCGTAATCATTTTGTCTTTCGAAAGATCCATTGCGTGAAGTGCACCTGCTAAAACGGCTTCTTGACCATTGTATAGGTGTAAAAAGCCTCTTACTTTTTGTTGGATATAGACTGCCGCGAGTTTGTCTTCAAACTTACGCCAAAAGAACATGTTTTCGTACCAGTCAAGATAAGTTTCTTTGGTTATTTCTTGCATGAGATTACTGTGGTATTAGTATCGTTTCTGCAAAAGTAATACATTGCTCCTTAACCTAAAAAAGGAAGCCGTAAATTTTTTATTAATTTTTACAGTGCTTTTTTATCAAAAATCCAAGGAAGAATGTTTTCCACGGAGTTTGAGTATGCAACTTGACCTTTTGTACCCATAAAATATAGTTCAATTTGTTTTTTCTGAACTTGTTCATATTCTACGAGCGCTTGGCGGCAACCGCCACAAGGCGGAATGGGTGTTTCTGCTTCTTTGTATTCTGATCCTGCAGCTATAGCCATGCGTAAAATAGCCTCTTCTGGGAATTGGGCATGGGCGTAAAATATTGCAGTTCTTTCCGCACACAAACCTGATGGGTATGCTGCATTTTCTTGATTGTTTCCGGTTATGATTTCACCATTGCTGAGCTCGAGGGCAGCGCCAACCAAGAATTTTGAATAGGGTGCATATGCTTTTGAACGTGCATTGTGTGCTTTATTCATTAGTGATTGCACATCTTTAGGCAATTCATCCAATGTCTCAAATACATCGATGTTGCAGCTTATTTTGAGTTGTTTCATATTAGTATTCTACATATTCGCCGTCTCCAAAATTGAACGATAGCGAAAAACGTAAAGTATTTTCTAATGGACTCTGTACTTGTCCTGCTGAAAATAAATATGATAAATCTATATCTATAGTTGAATATTTGAATCCTGCACCCAAGGAGAAAAATTTACGTGCTCCTTTGAGCTCATTTTCGTTAAAATATCCTGCGCGTAATGCAAAGGAATCTTGGTACATATACTCTGCACTAAGAGCCCAGGTAAATTCGTCTAATTCTTCACTAAAACCCCCTGGAGCATCCCCAAAAGATTGAAAAATACCCTTAACAAAGCTTACATTGGGGTCTTGCCCATCGATAATGACCTCGCCGATAGATGTTCCAAGTTGCCCATCGTCATCAAAATTATATACACCATCTTCATTGACATCTGTATAGTTAAATTCCTCTCCTATAATTGGTGGGGTTGGCACTAACAGTTTGGTAACTTCGGCAGTGACAGAGAGTTTATTGTATGAATCGAAGATAAAATCGAAGCCTCCGCCTAATCTCAGGTTTGTTGGTATAAAGTTTTCGCGACCAGCATCGTCATATTTCAATTTTGGGCCAAGGTTTTGAAGGGTAAAACCAGCACGCCAACGCCCATTAAAATCTGCGTAGGCTTCTTCTTCACCTTGGTAGTATCCAGCAATATCCACAGCAAAACTATTGGCTGCTTCGGAAATTGGATCTATTGCTCCAATTTTCAAATCTGAGCGAAGATAGCGCAAGGCTACTGCCATAGAAAATTGATCGGAAAGTCGAAGCGAGTAAGAGGCGTCAAGCGTAAGTTCGTTTGGCTTTTCGATTAAGGCTTGTACAAACTCATCTTCGCGCAATTCTATTTCACCAAGAGAAAAATATTTTAAACTAACCGCAAAAGCACTACGTTCACTAATTCTATTGAAATAGTTGACGTTGCCAAGAAAGATGTCATTTACAAGTTTGCTGAGGTAGGGGGTGTAGCTTATGGCCATTCCAGATTTTGTTTCAGAAAAGGCATATTTTGATGGATTCCACTGCTGGGAAAACGCATCTACAGAGGTTGCTACCCCCATATCGCCCAATGCTGCAGCACGAGCATCAGAAGCAATAAGTAAAAAAGGTACGCCGGTTGTGATTACTCTTGAGTCGTTATCATTGGGGATAACAGTTGTTTGTCCTAATGTAAAATTTGAAATTAAAAGTACGAGCACTGCACTTAGTGCGCGCAGATGTCTTAAGGTTGGTGTAATTAATTCTAACATTTTAATATTGGTTTGTTAACAAATATAAGTTTTTATTAAAGGATAACAAGTTTTTCAATTTTTTCAGACTTTAAACCTGTTAATGGAGACGATACATTCAATTTGTACACATAGACCCCTTTTCCTATTTTATTTCCAAAGTCATCGTAGCCGTCCCATGTAATATCTCTAGACAATGAACTTGTTCCGTTTCCTGTATTTGTTTG
>Ga0233393_1000663_pt1 | contig 12983 bp, 9 predicted proteins | sample 21DmetaG_FD_183170 | JGI IMG/M metagenome (GOLD analysis project Ga0233393, IMG submission 183170) | Seawater microbial communities from Monterey Bay, California, United States - 21D | ecosystem: Environmental > Aquatic > Marine > Coastal | place: USA: California | collected 2016-10-24 | reverse complement strand
CAATCTGTACGAAGTTTAAACGAGACAATAACTTGAGCTATAAGCCGAGTCAAATTGTAGTATCTACTGGAGCTAAACAATCTATTGCTAATGTTGCTCAAGTACTTCTTAATCCTGGAGATGAGGTACTATTGCCGGCTCCGTATTGGGTAAGTTACTCTGCGATTGCAATTTTATGTGAAGCAACATTCGTAGAAATCCCATCTTCTATAGAAACTGATTTTAAAATCACGCCAGAACAGTTAGAGGCATCTATTACACCCAAAACAAAAATGGTGTTTTTCAACTCTCCTAACAATCCTAGTGGAACAATTTATACGGAAGAAGAATACAGAGCTTTAGCAAAAGTTTTGGAAAAACATCCCCAAATATATGTTCTTTCTGATGAGATTTATGAGCATATAAATTACAGCAATCCAACCTTTAGTTTTGCTGCAATAGAAAATATGTTTGACAGAACGATTACTGTAAATGGTCTAGCAAAAGCTTTTGCTATGACTGGGTGGAGAATTGGTTACATTGGAGCGCCAGAATGGATTGCTAAAGCATGTACAAAAATGCAAGGCCAAATTACATCTGGGACAAATTGCATAGCACAACGAGCAGCTATAACTGCTGTACTAGCTCCGGTTTCTAAAGTACAATATATGGTAGACGAGTTTAAATCTCGCAGAAATATTGTATTAGAATTACTCGGCGAAATTGAAGGGTTTAAATTAAATATCCCTGACGGTGCTTTTTACGTTTTCCCTAATATTTCCTACTTCTTTGGAAAGACTATCAAAGGAAAATACATTAAAGATGCAAATGACTTTTCTTTATTTCTACTTGAGGAAGCTAACGTAGCCTCGGTTACTGGAGCTGCTTTTGGAGCTCCAAATTGCATAAGATTATCTTATGCAGCTTCTGAAGCTATCTTAAGAGAGGCTATTAAACGAATTGCTAAAGCATTAGAATCTTAGGAATAAAAAACCGCACTCAAGTAAATGAATACGGTTAAGGAGATAGCCGGGGTCATGCGTTCTTAATCTACATTGTCATGCAAAAAAGAGTTATTTGACTTCAATTGTATATCATCATTATCATCTGTAGACAAGGTTGTTTTAGATTTGCTAATTATCGAACTGCTTTCATCTAAATTTACACCCAATCTTTTGTAGGCTGGCTGACGTTCAATTTCATCTATATTTTTATTCATTTGATCAGTAAATTTATAGTTGAAACCTTTCATTTTTTGTCTTCGTTCTTCAGCTCTTTTTTGAAGTTCTGTAATGGTAAGACTCATAGGGGACACTTCTTCACTAGAGGCTTCAATTTCATTAATTTCTGACTGTGGAATTGAAGTTTTTAATTCAAATTGTAATTCTTGCTCTAGTTCTTTTGAATCCTTATTTATTGATGAACTTTTACCTATGGTAGGCTGAATATCAAAATCTTCTAAAATATGTTTTGTAACTGACTCATCTCTTTTGTCAGCAATAATTTCTTGAGCATCTGTAACCTCAAAATTCAAAATATCTGGAGTGAGCTCATGGCGAATTTCATCTTTATTTATTTTAATCTCTTCAAAATCATTGATTGGAAGATCAAATAATAAATCTGGTTGAATTGATGAAGATTCATCTTTAACTTCTTCTTCAACAACTGGTGATATATTGGTAATAATAAAATCATCTTCAGAAATATCTTCAGAAAGAATTTCATCATAAACTACAGCACTGTTTCTGATAACCTCAGAAGTTGGAATTAAATCCATTTGAAACTCTTCTCTCTCTTCTTGATGCTCTGGTTCATCATCTACTTCAAGAACATGAATTATTTTCTTTTCAGTTGTATCAATTGGATCTTTAACTAATGGAGTTTTAGATAAAATAGTATCTGAAAAATCATACGTAGCTTTTTGTTCATCTTCTAGAGTATAAACAGTTTTCTTAACTTCTGTATTTGTAATATTACTTTGTTGATCCAAGGCAAAACCAGTAGCCACAACTGTGACAGCTATAGCATCTCCTAAATCTTTATCTTCTCCAATACCCATAATAATATTGGCCTCAAAACCTGCTTCTGTTTGGATGAAATCATTAATTTCTCCAATTTCGTCTAATGTTACCTCATTAGTTCCTGAAACAATTAATAATAATACATTTTTTGCACCAGTAATCTTGTTGTCATTTAATAAGGGAGAATCTAATGCTTTAACTATAGCACTTTTAGCTCTAGAAGTTCCTTCCTCTTTAGCAGAACCCATAATGGCTGTTCCGCTATTAGAAAGTACTGTTTTTGCATCGTGTAAATCTATATTTTGTTTGTAGTGATGTGTTATTACTTCTGCAATTCCTCTCGCTGCTGTAGACAAAACTTCATCAGCTTTTGAAAATCCAGCTTTAAATCCTAAATTTCCATATACTTCTCTTAGTTTGTTGTTGTTTATAACAATAAGAGAATCAACATTGTTTCGTAACTCATCAATACCAGCTTGTGCTTGTTTAGATCTCATTCTTCCTTCAAATTGAAAAGGCATGGTCACAATTCCTACAGTTAGAATATCCATATCCTTAGCAATTTTAGCAATAATTGGAGCTGCCCCTGTTCCTGTTCCACCACCCATACCAGCAGTAATAAACACCATTTTCGTTTGGGTGTTTAACATCTCCTGAATCTCTTTAATGCTTTCCTTGGCAGCCTGTTCTCCAACTTCTGGATTTGCTCCAGCACCTAGTCCTGAAGTTAAGTTAACTCCTAACTGAATTTTATTAGGTATAGAGCTGTTTTCTAATGCTTGAGCATCTGTGTTACAGATGACAAAATCTACCCCTTTGATGTCTTGCTGAAACATGTGATTAACAGCATTGCTACCTCCACCACCTACACCAATTACTTTAATAGTATTAGATTGTGATTTAGGCATCTCAAATAAAATGTTATCGAATTCTCCGCTCATAATAACTTTTCTATTTTTATTTATTTATAAGTTCTTAATAATTATTCTGCATTGTCTAAAAACTCTTTCAATCCGTCTGTAAACTTATCGAAAAAAGATTTTTTATTTATCTTTGTTTTGGCATCTAATTCTGGAACATTCTCCTCAACATTTTCCTCTTGTTTTTGTCTCTCTTGCTCCTCTTTTTCCTCTCTTGAATGATTTTCTAAACCTTCCATTAATAGTCCAACAGCAGTTGCATAAGACGGGCTAGATAGGCCTTCATCAGAATCTCCTGCTAGATGCTCATTAGGATAACCAATCCTTGCATCCATACCTGTAATATACTCTACTAGTTGTCTTAAATGTTTTAACTGCGAACCTCCACCTGTTAAAACAATTCCTGCTATTAGTTTTCCTTTTTGTGTCTCATGTCCATAGTTCTTTATCTCTAAATATACATGTTCAATAATTTCTTGAACTCTAGCATGAATTATTTTTGAAAGGTTTTTGAGTGTAATTTCTTTTGGTTCTCTCCCTCTTAACCCTGGAATAGATACTATTTCTGTTTCCTTATTTTCTCCTGGCCAGGCTGATCCAAATTTAATTTTTAATAACTCTGCTTGTTTTTCAATGATAGAGCACCCCTCTTTAATATCTTCTGTAATCACATTTCCTCCAAATGGAATAACTGCGGTGTGTCTAATAATTCCATCTTTAAAAATTGCTAAATCAGTTGTACCCCCTCCAATATCAATCAAAGCAACTCCAGCCTCCTTTTCTTCCTGACTTAAAACCGCTGATGCCGAAGCAAGTGGTTCCAAAGTAATATCAGATAAATCCAATCCTGCACTTTTTACACAACGACCAATGTTTCTAATTGATGAAACTTGCCCAACAACTACATGAAAATTGGCTTCTAGTCTTCCTCCATACATTCCAATTGGTTCTTTAATATCTGCCTGACTGTCTACTTTAAATTCTTGAGGTAATACATGAATAATTTCTTCACCAGGAAGCATAACCAGTTTGTGAACTTGGTTTACTAGATTTTCAATATCGTTTTCGTCTATAACTTCGTCTGCATTAGATCTTGTAATATAGTCACTATGATGAAGACTTCGAATATGTTGACCAGCTATACCAACAACTACATTTTCTATTTTCTGACCAGAAATACTCTCCGATTCTTCAACTGCTTGCTGTATAGATTGTATTGTTTGAGTAATATTACTAACTACACCTCTTTTAACACCAAGACTTTTTGCTTTACCGATTCCTAAAATCTCTAACTTTCCATATTCATTTTTACGACCAATCATAGCTACAATCTTAGTTGTACCTATATCTAAACCAACGGCTATTTTATTATTTTCCATTTCTTTTATTTTACACCAACAACTTGATTGTGATATTTAATATTTATGGTTTTGTACTTTTGTATTGTACTATCTAAAAAAGCTTTGCCATAAAACGCTTTTAACTTTTTTATTTTTTTATCTATTTCTATCAGATTCCCAAAATCTATCCTATAATCTCCACTTCTAACTGTCATCAAATACTCTTTATTGTCTTTTCTATGGATTGAAGTAACCTCTTTTTTCAAAAAATTATCTTCATCAATTTTATTTAACAATACCAATAATTCCAACAAATTACTATCATCATTTAAACCAGACACCAAGGGAACTCTAGCTGAATAGTTTTCAGAAACTGGAACTTTTACTCCCTCTGAATCAATATAGTAAGATAAATTACTAGTAAGTATTCTAGCGATAGGTTGCCTTTGTTTTATGAAAGACCCAAGCGTACCATCTATGGTAAAAAAAAGTGATGCTTTTTCAACATATGGGTTTTCTAGAACCAGTTCTTCTAACTTGTATAAATCTATTACAGATTTTGCTTGTTTTTGTACTCTTTCGTTGTTTTGTATTAACAATTTATTAACTATTTCGTGAGTTAAGAAATATGACTCTTCAGATTCAAATTGAATATCTATTTTATTAATTGTTTTTTGTGTATTTCTTTGATTAGAAAAAATGAATAAGAATACCAATACCCCAATAAAAATGGGCACAAATAGATATTTTACAATTCTTTTTAACTTCATAATTAACATATAGAAATTAATTCGTTTTTTACGCCTTCAACCATCTTTCCGATATCTCCTGCACCTAACATTATAACTATATTAGCTTCGGAATTTTTAATATCTTTTACTAAATTTATTTTATCTGTGATTTTTTTATTCTTGTTAAGAATTTTTTCTAAAAGCCATAAAGAAGAAACTCCTTTTATAGGCATTTCTCTTGCCGGATAGATATCTAGCAAGAGTACTTCATCAAACTTTGCTAACTCAACTGCAAAATCTTCAATAAAATCTCTAGTTCTTGAGAATAAGTGAGGCTGAAAAACTACTATATTTTTTTTAAAAGGATACAACTCTTTTATAGAACTATAAACAGCTCTAATCTCAGTTGGATGGTGCGCATAATCATCAATAAGAGTTAGTTTTTCTGATCTAATTTTATATGAAAAGCGTCTTTCTACTCCTCTAAATGTTTCTAATGATTTTTTAATATTTTCAGCAGGGATACCATAGCAATCTGCCATAGCAAAAGCTGCCAAAGCATTCATCATATTGTGTTTTCCTGGCAATAAAAATGACACCTCATTGATGATTTTATGAGGTGTTTTTATATCGAAAATATATTGGCCATTTTTTCTTTTTATATTAGATATGCTATAATCTGCATCCTCTTCTACAGCATACGTTAACCCTTCTAATTTACATCCTTTAGCAACAATTAATTGATTTGAAACCTTGTCTGCAAATTCTTGAAAAGAATTCTCTAAAGAAGTTTTCTCACCATAAATATCTAAGTGGTCTGCATCTGTAGATGTAACACAAGCTATGTTTGGTGAAAGTTTTAAAAATGAACGATCAAATTCATCTGCTTCTACTACTGAAATTTCATCCTTTCCCAAAATTAAATTAGAGTGATAATTTTCTGAAATACCTCCCAAAAAACTAGTGGCATTGTAAGGTTGCATAATATGACCTAAAATTGCAGTGGTAGTTGTTTTACCGTGTGTTCCAGCAACTGCAAGACAAAAAGAATTTTTTGTAATAAGACCTAAAACCTCTGCACGCTTCATAACTTTAAATCCGTTATCAATAAAAAAATTTAATCCTAAATGATCTGAGGAGACTGCTGGGGTGTACACCACCAAAGTATGGTGTTTATTTTTAAAATTTTCAGGAATTAAATCTAATGAATCTTCATAATGTGTAACTATTCCTAAATTTCGCAAACCTTCTGTGATGGCAGAAGCTACTTTATCATACCCTGAAACTTGTTTTCCTACAGCGTGAAAATACTTTGCCAATGCGCTCATACCGATACCCCCGATACCAATAAAATAAATAGTATGTATGCCTCTTAAACTCAAAAATCTATTAATTTTTCTACTTGACTTATTATTTTATTTGTCGCATTTGGTAATGCTAACTCCTTAATATTTTGACTTAAACTTTCCTGCTTTCCCTCATCTTTTAACAAGGTTTCAAAAACTATTGGAAAAGTTTCTAATTCAGACTCTTTCAATAAAATAGCACCGTGTTTTTCTGCAATAGATTGCGCATTTTTAGTTTGATGATCTTCGGCCACATTGGGTGATGGAATAAAAATGGTAGGCTTACCAACAATACATAATTCAGATACAGAGCTAGCTCCAGATCTAGATATAATAATGTTAGCTGCTGCATATGCTAAATCCATTTTATTGATGAATGAATGAACATGAATATTTTCAAGCTCATTATATTTTTTATATTCATCAAAATACAGCTTACCACATTGCCAAATTACTTGTACTTTTTGTTCTTTAAAAAACACAATATTTTGTTCAATTAACTGATTTATTTTCCTAGCACCCAGACTTCCTCCTAGAACTAAAATTGTTGTTGTTTTCTGTTTTAGATGATATAATTTATTCCCATCAAAAATCTTATCCTTAGTGTGTATTGATAATAAGCTTGATCTAACTGGATTTCCTGTTTTTACAATTTTCTCTTTTGGGAAAAATCGATCCAAACCGTCATAGGCAACACAAATAATTTTAGATTTTCTGCTCAATAATTTATTTGTAATTCCAGGATAAGAATTTTGTTCTTGAATCAGTGTTGGGATCTTACATCTATTAGCCATTATAATTGTTGGCCCACTAGCAAAACCTCCAGTCCCTATAGCTATATCTGGCTTAAATTCTTTTATGATTTTTCTTGACTTAAATAGACTGACTAATAATTTTACAGGGAATAATAAATTTTTGAATGTTAATTTTCTTTGAATGCCTGAAATCCATAGTCCTGTGATTTCATACCCTGCCTCCGGCACTTTTTCCATTTCCATTTTATCCTTTGCTCCAACAAATAAAAATTTTGCATGCGGATACCGTTCTTTTAACTCATTAGCAATAGCAATGGCCGGATAAATGTGACCTCCCGTGCCACCACCACTAATTAATATGTTAATCGATTGCTTCATGTAAAATATCTAATGGATTATCATCTAAAATTGTTTCCTCAGTTTCTTGCTTAGAAGAACTTACACTTAGAATCATACCAAGAGCAAAGCATGTCATCCAAATGGAAGTACCTCCACTACTTATTAATGGTAATGTTTGGCCTGTAACTGGAAATAAATTTGTGGCTACTGCCATATTAATAACTGCTTGAAAAATAATAGGTAAGCCCACCCCAATCACTAACAATGTGCCAAAAATTGTACTGGCTTTTTTAACCGTAACAAAAATTCTAAATAGTAATAAAAAATAAACAAAAACAATAAGTACTGCCCCAACCAATCCGTATTCTTCAACTATAATGGCATAAATGAAATCTGACGATGATTGCGGTAAAAAATTCTTTTGTATGCTTTTTCCGGGACCTTTTCCAAAGGTTCCTCCTGTTGCTATGGCTATTTTTGCTTTTTCTACTTGATAAGACTCTTGACCTTCTGAATTGGAAAAGTTTTCAATTCTACTTCCCCAGGTATTTACTCTATTAGGCATCGAATCTGGAAATGCTTTAGCAATTAAAATAAATAATGTTAATGATAAAATTCCAGCTCCAATTATATACCCTATATATTTTATGGGATACCCTCCTATAAAAGCTAAAATTAAAATCATTGAAAAAATAATTGCAGTGGTAGAAAAATTAGCAGGTAAAATTAATATTAGAATTAAGGCAACTGGCAGCCATAGTTCAATCAAACTTTCTTTAAAAACTATTTTTAGATCTTTATTTTTAGCCAAATATCTTGAAGTATAAACCATTAGCACCAAGCCAGCAAGTGTTGATGTTTGAAAGCCTACACCTATAAATGGAATGCTAATCCATCTACTCGCATAGGTACCTCCTATTGTAGTTCCTTGTGCTAAAGTGTAGATCAATAAGAAGAAAACAACTGGTAACAGTAACACAGATCCACCACTAAAATATCTGTAGGGGATTTTATGAACTGCATAAATAATAGCAAAACCCATGATTAAAAGCACAACATGTTTTAATAAATATCCTAAAGTTGAACCTCCTACTACACTTACTAGATTTGCGCTAGCGCTGTACACAGGCATAAAAGAAAATAATGCCAAAATAGCCACCAGGGCCCAAATGGTTCTATCTCCTTCTATATGTTTGAAAATTCCTTTCATAAATGGAACTTATTCTTTACAATTTTATAACTAGTTACAAACTCATTACTGCATTTTTAAACTGACGTCCTCTATCTTCATAATTATCAAATAAATCGAAGCTAGCACATGCTGGTGATAACAAAACATTATCGCCTGATTGAGATAGTTTAAAAGCAACCTTAACAGCTTCCTCAGCTCCTGCAGTTTCTATCATCATATCTACTACATTATAAAACACAGATTTTAACTTTTCATTGTCTTCACCTAAACAAACAATTGCTTTTACTTTTTCTCTAACTAAAGGCAATAAATCTTCATAATCATTTCCTTTATCAATACCTCCAACAATCCAAACAGTTGGCTGCTCCATACATTCCAAGGCATAAAAAGTAGCATTTACATTTGTAGCTTTAGAATCGTTAATAAATTGAACTCCATTAACTTTATGTACATTCTCTAGGCGGTGTTCTGCTCCTTCAAAATTTGCAAGACTTTCCTTTATGGTTTGACTTCTTACATTAAGTAACTGAGAGGCCAAGGCTCCAGCCATGGTGTTTTTAATATTATGTTTTCCTTGTAATCTTAGATTAGATGTGCTCATGCTATATTTTTCTGTGTTTATTTTTATTTGTATCGTATTTTTTTTAAAAAATGCTCCGTTGTCAACCTCCTTTTCAATTGAGAAAGGAATTAATTTTGCATTTACCTTGTGTTCTTTTAGCCAGGTACTTATTACCTTATCATCTGCATCATATATCAAAAAATCGTCAGCCGTTTGGTTTTTAGTGATTCTAAATTTTGAGGCTACATATTGATTAAAATCATATTCATATCGATCTAAATGATCTGGGGTAATATTTGTAATTATTGCAATGTGTGGTCTAAAATTTATAATTCCGTCTAATTGAAAACTACTCAACTCCAATACATAACTTCCAAAGTCTTGCTCTGCAACTTGTTGAGCGAAACTATCTCCAATATTTCCAGCAACCCCTACACGCAAATTTGCTGATGTAAGCATATGATGTGTCATGAGGGTAGTTGTTGTTTTTCCATTTGATCCGGTTATCCCAACAATTGTTGCCTTTGTAAATTGAGAGGCAAATTCAATTTCGGAAATTACCGGAATCCTTCTTTTAAGGAGCAATGAAACTACTGCTGCTTTTTCTGGAATGCCTGGGCTTTTAACCACCAAATCAGCATTTAAAATCAATGAGTTTGTATGATGACCCTCCTCAAAACTTATTTTATGATGTGAAAGAACTTTTTTATATTTTTCTGAAATACTTCCTATGTCTGAAAGAAAAACATCAAACTCTTTTTGTTTTCCCAGTATGGCGGCTCCAACTCCACTTTCTCCTCCACCAAGTATGACTAATCTTTTCATTATTTGTAAACTCCTAATTTTAGGTTTTGAATACTATCTTAATTTTAATGTTACAATGGTAAAAACCGCCAAAAGAATTCCTATTATCCAAAAACGGACTACTATTTTACTCTCATGATATCCAGACTTTTGATAATGATGATGTAGAGGCGACATCTTAAAGATTCGTCTTCCTTCACCATATTTTTTTCTTGTGTATTTGAAATAGGAAACTTGAAGTATTACAGATAAATTTTCTACTAAAAAAATACCTGCAAGAATTGGCAACAATAATTCTTTACGAATTGAAATAGCGATCACTGCTATTATACCTCCAATTGTTAAACTACCTGTATCTCCCATAAAAACTTGTGCTGGATAGGTGTTGTACCACAGAAAACCTATCAAAGCTCCTGCAAAAGCTAAGATGTATACTGTCATTTCTCCAGAATTTGGGATATACATGACATCTAAATAATCTGAGAAAATAATATTCCCTGACACCCAAGCAAAAATCCCTAAAACAATTACTATAATAGCTGAAGAGCCGGTTGCTAAACCATCTATACCATCTGTGAGATTTGCACCATTAGAAACAGCTGTTATAATGAAAATTGTAATGAAAATAAACACTAACCAACCATACTTTTCATATCCTTCACCTAAAAAACTCAAGAAATCAGAATAATCTAATTCATTGTTTTTGAAAAATGGAACAGTTGTTTTTGTTGACTTATGTGCTTGTCCAAAAACCTGAGTTTTCCCATTTTGCTGGACTACTTGTTGAACTAATGGTAACTCTTCTTTAATTGTTACGTTGTCATTAAAATAAAGCATAGAACCAACTATTAAACCCAACCCTACTTGGCCTAATATTTTAAATTTTCCCTGTAATCCTTCTTTGTCTTTTTTAAATACTTTGATATAATCATCTAAAAAACCAATTAAGCCCATCCAAACTGTTGTTATAAGCAGGATGATGATATAAATATTGTCTAATTTGGTTAATAATAAGACAGGGATTAGTGTAGAAAAAATAATAATAATACCACCCATTGTTGGAGTTCCTGCTTTTTGAATTTGCCCCTCAAGCCCCAGGTCTCTGATACTTTCTCCTACCTGCTGTGTTCTTAAAAAATTAATGATTCTTTTACCATATATAGTGGACACCGATAAGGCTAAAATAAAAGCAGCTGCAGCTCTGAATGTAATAAACTGAAACAACCCTGCTCCAGGGAAATTAAAATGAGATTCCAAATAATCAAATAAATAATACAGCATCCTATTTTTTTAAAAGGTTAAAATATTTTTTTACTTCTACTAAATCATCAAAATGAAAGCGTTCTCCACTTATCTCTTGATAGTTTTCATGGCCTTTTCCAGCTATTAATAAAATATCACCAGTTTCTGAAAATTTACAAGCTGTTTTAATGGCTTGTCTTCGATCTGATATGGTTATTATTTTTTTTAAATTTTCTGCAGATACTCCTTCTTCCATCTCTTCCAAAATTGTCTCTGGATTTTCTGTTCTTGGGTTATCTGAAGTAAAAATTGCCTGGGTACTTAATTGAGACGCAATATGAGCCATCTTAGGTCTTTTCGTCTTATCTCTGTCTCCTCCACAACCAATAACTGTAATTAGCTTTTCGTTGTTTGTTCTAATATTATTGATTGTTTCAAGTACATTTTTTAACGCGTCTGGTGTGTGTGCATAATCTACAATAGCAATAACTCCATTATCTGAAACAAGATGTTCAAATCGTCCACTAACACTTTCTAACTGACTAATAATTGTTAAAATCTCTATTTTTTCTAAGCCTAATTCATAGGCCACCCCAATGATAGCTGCTAAATTATAGGCATTAAAATTTCCAATTAACTTTGTCCAAAATTCTGTGTCATTTATAGAAATTAATGTCCCTGAAAAACTTTTTTCAATAATTTTCGCCTTATAATCTGCCAATGTTTTTAGCGCATAAGTTCTTTTTCTGGCTTTTGTATTTTGCAGCATTACATTACCATTTTTATCATCTAAATTGGTAAGGGCAAATGCTGTTTTTGGTAGTGAATCAAAGAATGATTTTTTAACATCTCTGTAGGATGCAAAAGAAACATGGTAATCTAAATGATCATGTGATAGATTTGTAAAAATTCCACCAGCAAACTCTAGACCCTCTGTTCTTTTTTGATGAATACCATGAGAACTAACCTCCATAAAACAGTAATCTACTCCTAACAAAACCATTTGATGTAAGTAAGAATTTATAGTTACAGAATCTGGTGTTGTATGAGTTGCATTAAAGACAGTTGTATCTACTAAAATTTGCACAGTAGATAGCAATCCTGTTTTGTATCCCGATTTTTTTAACAATTGATATAATAATGAAGCTACTGTTGTTTTACCGTTTGTTCCTGTAACGCCTATCAACTTTAATTTTGAAGACGGATTATCATAGAAATTTGAGGCAATAATTGCTAACGTTTTACTGGAATCTTCTACTTGAATAAAAGTAATATTTTCTTCTAAGCGAATTGGTAATTCTTCACAAATAATTGTTGTAGCTCCTATGCTAATTGCCTTATCTATATATAAATGACCATCAACGGAATTGCCTATTTGAGCAACAAATAAGGAATCTTTTACAACTTTTCTTGAATCAAAATCAACTTGAGCTACTTTCACATTGGTGTCTCCATAAACAGCGTTTACAGAAACCTTGTATAATATGTCTTTTAATAATTTCAACTAAGACAGATTTAAAATTATAGTTGCTCCCTTTTTTATGAGAGTTCCTTTTTTAATAGATTGTTTTTTTACTTTTCCGATTCCTTTGATTTTAACATTTAATCCAACATTTTCCAGTAATGAAACTGCATCCATAGCTGGCATTCCTATTACATTTGGAATGGTTTCTGTATTTTTTATTTTATTGTAAAAACTTGAATATTGATCGCCAATTTTTTGAGAGGAAAACTTTTCTTTTACAAGATCAT
>Ga0233393_1000639_pt1 | contig 13214 bp, 19 predicted proteins | sample 21DmetaG_FD_183170 | JGI IMG/M metagenome (GOLD analysis project Ga0233393, IMG submission 183170) | Seawater microbial communities from Monterey Bay, California, United States - 21D | ecosystem: Environmental > Aquatic > Marine > Coastal | place: USA: California | collected 2016-10-24 | reverse complement strand
TTTCACTAGTTGCTGCATTAGTTGCTGATACAGAGGCTTCACTAGCTTTAGTAGTAGCTATACCAGCTTGTGTAGTTGCTGTACTTGCTGAATTGCTTGCTGATGTGGCAGATGCACTAGCATTAGTCTCTGCTGTCTCTGCACTAGCTTGTGCTGTTTCTGCTGCTGTCTGTGCAGTCTGTGCTGCCGTTGCAGAAGTTGACGCATTAGACGCTGAAGTAGAAGCACTGGTAGCAGACGTAGCTGCATTAGTTTCTGAAGTTGCTGCATTAGCTTCGCTGGTGGCAGCATTTGTTTCGCTAGAGCTTGCATTGGTCTCTGAGGTACTAGCATTAGATTCAGAAGTAGCAGCATTACTAGCACTTGTTGCAGCGTTAGATGCAGAAGTAGCTGCTTCATTTTTATACTCATTAGCATCTTGTACTAACTCTGTTACTTCATTTATGGTAGCATCAGAAGTAGCATCTCCTGAACCACCTGAACCTCTGTATATACTCAAAGCAAGTCTCCTAAATATTCTGTATTTGTGTGTAGATTAAAAAGAATAAATACAGGGGGCAATTAAGCCCCCCATACCGTTAGAACTTACTAAGCTGGAACAGCTACAACAAGTGCAGACTCAGGTCGTAAAACCTCTGTACCATAAAGAGTGTCAGAAGTAAACAAGTTACTTAAGTACTCTTGCTTGTATTGAGTTTGTGAACGTACGCCCATTTGCTCTGCAAGTACCATTGCATCTTTATGACCAATGATAGCAGCTTTAGTATCTATAGCTGAAGCTGTGTTGTTAGCAGCAGTTTCAATTACAGGACAGTTAGAACTAACGTAAACATCAATACCGTACAAAGTACCGATTTGACCATTCATAACACCACGACCATCTACGAAGTCGCTAGAGTTGTAACGGTCGATACCCATAATAGTTTGACGAACTGAAGGAGGAATAACAATAAAGCGATTTTCCATTGGAGTATCGTTATCATCTAGTTGCTTGATAAGTTCACGGAAAGCTAAATCTGTGAAAATATCAGTAGCAGCTACAGTATCTTCTGCATAAGCAGCAATACCGTTAGCACCATCAACATAGAAGCTGTTGCTATGAGTCCAGTCAGAACCATCACCATTACCTAGTGATTTACCTAAAGCAAACAAATCATCATCAACTTGTTTAGCTAGAGCGTAACCAGCATCATCTGTGTAGAATTTACGCATAGAAGCTAGTGCTTGTACATCAGTAATATCTTCGATTAAACGAGAGTATTCATAATGTTTGTCGACGCTGACTTGTACTTCTGATTCTGTAGCAGCAATCAAAGTTACTTGAGACTCTGCACCTTTAGCAGAAGCAGAACCACGGGTAGGTTTAGGGATATGTAAAGTATCACCTTTTTTACCAGACATTGGCATTTTATTTACCAAGTTAGCAAGTACCAAGTTAGATTTATAAGCAGCTACAATCTCGTCACTCCATAACTCTGGAATGAAAGTTGCGCCAGTTGTGTTTGTTACATGATTTGAACCAAGTGCCATTATATTTTACCTTTATAAAAATTTAAGATTATCGCACCCTACCTTCTGAATATGCCTGTGTTAATTCATCAGACAATTCTAAGTAGCGTGCAGGATTAGTTTGCATTAAGTTAATAATATCAGAGCGTCTGTAGATTTTCTTAGATTTACTTTCTCCAGTTCCTTTAGCAGAGCCAGAAGAAGCAGCCTTACGCTGTTGTCCTCTATCTTTTTCAACAACTTCCTGTGCCTTTGTAGATGCCTGAGTTCGTTCTTTCCAAGTAGAAAGAAGCTCATCTGCTGCATCAAAATCAAAGTTACTGTCAGCGCGTTGTAAAAGTTCTGTCCTTACTTTAGAAGCCTTAATCCAATTTAGGAACTCTTCTGACTTAGCAGTGTTCATAAAGTTAGGATGTGCTTGCTCTAATCTATTCATAGCATCTCTACGAGCCATGTCTAACTTCATCTGTTTAATTTCTTGAATATCAGAATTAGATGATATAGATTGTGCAATAGCTTCTTTAGGTCTTTCGAAGAAATCAATCTCTTCAATCTCAGCCTGTTTTTCGTGGGTATTGTTTTCGAGGTTTGTTTTAATGAAGTCGTCTACAACCTTACGAAGTTCTCCTACTTCTGAGCTTTGTCTACCAACTAGCTTCTCAGCTTCTTGGTGCATCTGTACAATTTCTGCTACAGATTTATCTTTATATTTATCTGGTAGACTATTCTCTTCTTCTTCTGCTTGCTCTACTTGTTCTTGTTCAAGGTTGTCCTCTACGGATTCTTGCTCTTCGAACGTAGAAAGCTCTTCGCCTTCTTGTAGATTTTCTTCGTTAAATTCCTCTGGTGTATCTAGTATTGTTGCCATTATATTATAAACTCCGTACTCTTAAATAAGTATTGTGGAAAATTAAAAGATTATCTCTTAGCGGCTTTCGAATGTTCTCTTGCCCACTTCATAGTTGCTCCCGGATAATCGCCCGATATAGCATCTAATACAAAAGAACATTTAGAAATTACCCGCTTTGCATCTTGGTCACATTCAGGACACTCTATAGTCTGTGTTTCAGAGTCTATAAAGCGTTCAGTAATATGTCCGCTTGAGCATTTAAAGTCATAGATTCTATTCGCCATTAACGGCTTCCCTCTCGCTAATTAGAATAGAGTCGTAAGCTGCTCTGACCATATCTTCCATGTTGATTAAAGTATTTAAAACGTAAAGTTGTCCTTGTGTTTGATACAAAGTCTTTTCATCTGCAATAGCTTCAATCTGGAAGTTATCCTTATCTACTTGAACTTGCTCCATAAGCTGTGACCAGCCATCTGTGTTGAATAAGTCAAAGTAGTTTTCGTAATGTTTTACATTTTCTGGTGTCATACATTCTCCCCAATAGGTGTATGTGTGGTTAAGTTTATTTTTTAGTTGTAGCCTTTCTGGTTGTTGCTGGCTTAGGTGTATAAGCCTTTTCTAAGTCTGTAATACGTTTATTCATTGCTTGCAGGATGTTGTTGATTTCTATCAGCACCCCATCAAGTTCTTGCTTAGTTACCATTAGGTCTCCTCATTTGCATTTGAACAATATCTTCTTTTACTTTTAACTCTTGCTGCTTCAAGCTAAGTTCTGCCATCTTGACAGCTTGTGCAAACTCATCAGGTGGTAGTGTCTTAGCAATAGCATCAATACGGTCAGTCTCTTCAGCTACAGGCAGCAACTGTGTCTCAACATTGTTTTGTTGAATACGACTTTGTATCTCTGCATTTTGCAGTTGGATTTGTTGCAAGTTAGCCTTAGCAATCTCAAGTTCAAACTGCTTACGAATAACCTCTTCTTGTTGTGCTTCTGGGTTTGGTTGGTTAGCTTGCTCGATACCTGCAAGTATTTGTTCCCGTTTAGTAAGGTTCATAGACTCAACAATAGATTGAACTAGGAAGCTGTACATAGGGCTTTCTGCTGGCATAGTTTGAAGGAGTTGTACTAGCTGTGTTACTTCATACTCACGAGCAATAATGCCGAGAGAACTAGAAGCTACAAACTTATGGTCTTGTGCTTTGTAAAGCTGTGGGTCAAACTGCATATAACGATGTGCAGCTTTAGTAACGAATGGGATTAGGAAGTTATCTTGGAAGTTAAGCAGGGTACGCTTGTGACGCTTGATAATCGCACCTAAAGACATGGAGATACCAGCAGCAGTTGCCTCACCATTCATAGCGTTTTGCATACCTACAGTATCTACTGCTCCTGTGGCTTGCTGTACCATGTTTTGTAGCTGTGCACCTTGTGAAAAGGTGATATTATCTACAGCACCAAACTTAAATGGTTGTAATATCTCTGCCGGATTACCGTTAGTAAGTAATGTCTTACCCGGACGTATCTCAAACTGAGAGCCTCTAGGCATACGACTAGCATCTACTGCCATCATAGGGTGTACAGTAAGTGCAAGAGCGTCTATACGCGCACGTAGCTCTGTATCTAGGGCTTTTTGGCTATTATACCCCTTCTCACAGATGCCACGACCCCAGAATTTACTAGGTACTGCATCCCATTTGAACGCTACAATAGGTCTATCTTGCATCATATACGGGTTAGCTACTACTTTTAGTAGGGTATCTCCGTTAGCAATCACTACCATAGCTTCAATATAGCCAGATTCTTTCTCTTCTGTCTCGCCTAGTGCTACAGCAATCTCATCTTCTTCTAGTTCCTCTCCTTCTGCCTCATCAAACAGGGCTTTAGGTACTAATCCGTAATAACGAGTAAGACGAACCCTATCATCTACGTTCACTGTAATATCTTGGTCAGGTTCAAGGTCATCATCTGCTGCAACAGTTTCTACATCTACGTCACGATAAACACCTTTTTCAATATCAATCTCTACTTGGTGTAGTGGTACGTACATATCTACTGCACAACCCAGAGCTTCTTCGATAGAGGTAGCCAGTGGGTCAATAAGGAAGTTTTGTGGCATAATAGGACGTAGTTTAACCAAGAATCTATCACGCTCTATAACACCAACAGCTTGCATCTGACCATCTGGGGTAGGTTGCATAGCTGGTATGCTTTCTTTAGTCTCTTCAATGTAGACTTCACCGATACCAGTACCGTAGATAGCAGCATTAAGTAAACATTCTGAAACACAAGTCCTAGCTCTAGCAAAGGTCATGTCTTCAGCCAGTTGGTTCTTTAAAAACTCTATGTCTTGAGAGCCCGTAGGGTCTTGCATATCGTCTTTAATATCGAACCAGCTACCTCTACCAAAGGTTGCTTCTTCTACTTCAGCTACAGAGGATTCTACTGCTTGCTGTAGTGCAGGTGTAATGATACGAGAGCGTTCAGTTTGTCTTAGGCTATCTTCCTTAGACCAGATACCACGCCATAATCTGTAATACTCTTCATGTGATACACGATAGTTATCGTCATAGTGGTCACGCCACCCTTCACACTTATCCATCACCCACTGTTCTAGGTTAATGTTGTTTAATAGATTATCTTCATTTTCCATATATTAGTAACCTGCTATTGGGTCTATAAATTCAAAATCATCTTCATACTCTATCTCATACGAGTAACTAACCTTAGCTAGTTGGTCTATGTATGCTAGAGAATCAATAAGGTCATCGTGAACTAGGGGGTTAGGAAACTGGAATAACTCATCTAGGAACTCTGCGTTCCAATCTCCAGTGTTGAGAGTGATAGCGCCATTTTCAAACCTACCTTGTAAGCTCCAAACAACCCTATCTATCTTTCTTTTGTTACCATGTGTCAGTTCTTCTATACGAAAGAACCTTTGTCTAGCTCTCTGTATATCCATAAGATATGGAAGTACAGCGTTCTTAGCTATACCCTTCTCTATACCAATAGAGATAGGCTTATACTTTTCTACAACTCTGAATATCTTTTCTGCTGACTTCTTAACGTCCCACCTACCGTAGATTATCTCTTCTACGTACCACCCTTCTTCATTTACTTTAACAACGCTAATAGCCGTTTGGTCAAGTTTCTTAGCTTTTGATGTGTTAGCTTTAGATACGTCTGTAAAACCAGCCAAATCAATAGCAATGAAATAGTCCCCAATCTCTGGAGCTTCTTCACTAAACTTGACCCAATCTTCTTTAAATAATTCACTACCTTGCGCCTCAAACGATGCCATAAATTCTTGTCTAAAAGCAAAAGAACTCATAGTCTTTTTAGCAGCTTCTATTTCTTCTTCTGCTAATAGGGGATTGTCATACGAAGTAAAGTGCCAAGACTCTAGTGTAGGGTCATCCCCTAACTCAGCTTGTTTAAATAGCTCATAGAAGTGATTACGACCCATAGGTGTACCGATAAACAAAGCACTACCACGTTGGTCAGCTAGGGCGGGACGAAGGATTTGGTCAAACACTGCTGGCTTCATGTCAGCGTATTCATCCAACACTAAGAACTTAAGAGACACACCACGCATAGTCTCTGGTCTATCTGCACCCTTCAAGCTAATGGTAGCCCCATTAACCAGTGTAATCTGTAGGTTGTTAATATGGCTAGACTTGATTACCGGGTGACCTAACTCTAATAGAGTAGACCACATAATATCTCTTGCTTGCCCTTGTGTGGGGGCTACGTAGAAAACATGACCCTTTTCTAGCTGTAGAGCATTTACGATAAGTAACCAAGCAGCCAGTCTAGATTTACCAGTACGCCTACCAGCAGCTACTATCTTAAATCTAGTTTCACTATTCCAAACATCTTGTTGCCAAGGGAGTAGTTTAATACTGAGGTCGTTACTCAATTAAAAAATGCCCGATGACTTAAGCAAAGCAGCTTCTTTTTTTCTTCTGGTAGAGTACTTATCACCATAATTCATAAGGTTGTTATAAGCATCTTTCCATTTGCCACCTGTAACTTGTTTCCAAAAGTTATGGTTAAACATAGAATTACCATATTGAAAACCAACAGAAATTAATGGGGTCTGTACTTCAGAAGGCAAGTCTTCAAACTTTATATTAGAGTCTTTATTAAACCTATTAGCTATTTTTTCCGCAAAGTGGGTTTTAAATATATTGTTAAGCTCTACTGCATCTTCCTCTTTTAAACTAAGAGGGTTGTTATCTAAAAACTTTATTGCACTATCTTTTGTTTTGCCTAAGTAAGGCTTTAATTTATTCAGTATAGGTTGTGGTACTTTTAAGTTTACTAAGTCTTTTTCACTCCATTGCCCTAAATCAATACCTGAAGCAATAGTTACTCCACTATTACCCAAAGCCTTTTTAGTTTTTTTGTCTGTAGGAACATACGCATTTGTTTCAAAACCTTCTACCTTCTTCAAGAAGTTAGTGTCAAGTTTAATACCACTTTGATTATCCAAGGATTCCACATTCTGTTGACCTAACAACTCTTCTTCCCTAAGTTGGTCTCTAATCATAATATCATTCATTAGGTCAGCCTCTAGCTGGGCTATAGCACCTTGTTGTGAGAACTCAGGAGGAGCATCTAAATAACCAGCATCCATTACAGCCCTTTGTACATCTTCCTGTGTATACGAAGGAATACCTAAATAACCAGCACCCCTTACAGCTTTCTGTACATCCTCTTGGGTATATATATCTTCACCGATAATATCAGGTTCATTACCTAATCCGAAACTAGTCGCCATCTATAACTTCTCCATCAATTACGTTCTCTACTTCAGTAACACCCGAAATAGTAATGTTAATGCTAGGCTTATCTCCACCACCAGAACTAGCATCAAACGAAGAAAGTGGCATAAGTCTATCTACTAGAAGTTTCCAAGCAGCAGCTTGATGTTTATGCTCATCATCTAGTGCAGCATCTAGTATAGTATCTAAAACCTTACGAGACTTGGGAGACGCTAGAAGCCTAGCCTTGTACTCATCCATTATAGCCTTATCACCCGGAGGTCTACCGGGAGGTCTAGCTCCTTTCTTTTTGGACTGTACTAATGCTTTAGGTGGTCTACCTCTTTTCTTAGGGACTTTAACTTCTTTCTTTCTTTGTTCCGAGTAATCAGACAATACTACCCCCTTAAAGGATATTGCTTATAATGTATCTTAGTAATGTTTCCCAGTAGAATAACTAATATTACTAATAATTAAACCTAACTGGGTAATATACCTTAGAAAGGTGGTATTATATCATATATCATTTAGTTTGTCAAGCATTATTTTTTAACGTATTGATTTACTTATACATTTAGTTTAGCACCTTAGTAAATTTCCTAGAAACTGCGCAAGGGGTATTATTTCTTCCTTTTCTTATAATATTTAATTATACGTAAATAGATTTATATATCAATATCTTACGGTATTATTCCCCTCGGCTAGTTTTTTATAGATAGATATGCAAAAATCCCCCCTTTTTTCAATTTCACCTTTTTTTGTATTTGGGGTGGTACTATATGCTAGAGCTACACCATACAGCCCCCCCCTCCCTTCCTATGCAACTTCCATGCCAATTATTTATGGCACAATCCTTGCATACTATTCTACTCTATATACTTGGCATGATACTTGCATACCTTACTGAGAATGTTTGACAGTGAGTGTTGGGGATGGTGCTCTCTGACTAACTTGCTAAGCTATCTGATTGGGCTAAAACTTGCCGCTGATTTGGGTGTCTTATGGTATGTCAATAATTAATTTGCTATCTAAGTTATTGATAACATTGACAATCTAAAATTAATGGTGTTATTGGTGTTCTAATCTGTGTCTTAGTGTGTATAGTGGTCGACAAGCAAACGAGATTTGCGAATATTTAAATAACTTACTAACGAACAACAGGATAATAATATGATTACTACATACTCAATTGAGGATAAACTTACGGGCATTACGACTCTGATTGAAGCAATGCAAGCGGGTGACGTTAACAGCTTTTACGTTAGAGAGCTTGGATACTATAACGATGGTGATAGGCTTGACGCTATATGCTTGCATTTAAAATGGTACAACGATTTGCATAATAGCTAACACTTATTATATCAGGCGTGTATACTTAACTCATACAAATAAACTAGGATAAATAAAATGACTAACTATAAACCAAAAAACATATTATCAGTAGGCAAAGACGCCAAAACAAGCAAAGGCGATAAGTACGGCTTTACCACCGGCATTCTATACCTTGCACCGGCTAACCAAGCTGGACGCGGCAACGTTTGTCCAATGGCAAAAGAGGCGGGTTGTGAGAAAGCTTGTCTTTACACCGCAGGACGTGGTGCGATGTCTAACGTGCAGCAAGCGCGCATCAATAAGACAATACGTTTTTTTGATGATAGGGAAAACTTTATTAAGGACTTGGTTTATTCTGTGGCAATGGTAGCAGCCCAGGCGGAAGCAACAGACACCACGCCATTAATTAGGCTGAATGGTACAAGTGACATATTATGGGAAAAAGTACCCGTAATCAGAAAAGGTGAAGAGTACGCTAACATATTCGATGCATTTCCAAGTGTCCAGTTTTATGATTATACAAAAATTCCGAACCGCAAAAACATTCCAGAAAACTACGACCTTACGTTTTCTTATAGTGGTGTTGAAGGGTACGAAAAGCACATTAAGAAAGCGAAAGCGAATAAAGCATTGAAACGCATTGCTGTAGTGTTCAGCCACAAAGAGAGAATACCAAAAACATTCAACGGCTTGCCCGTAGTTGATGGTGACGACAGCGATATCAGACATAAAGATGGCGTTAACGTAATTACGGCACTATATGCAAAAGGCAAAGCCAAGAAAGACACAAGTGGCTTTGTTGTTCACGTCTAAAAAACAGGCTATAGCGTGAAGCATATCAACTGTGGTATGCTTTGCAGTGTAACCTAATTTAATAAACAAAAGGATAAAATAAAATGATTAAAACAATTTATATATCAATCATCACAACACTAGCTATTGGCTCTCTACTATGGGCGCTAGTGGATTACTTCACACTTCCAGTGGTTGCATTCAATCAAGCGGGTGAGTGCGCTTATATCGTAACAGATGGCGTTACAGACTATAGTTGTGATATGATACCTAACAAATACATAATGGAGAGAGTACAATGAAAACATTAGAACAGATTAGAAAAGAGAAGAGAGAGATTGAACGTCGTTTATTGTTCTTACAGCATAAAGATAGACACACACGTGATGACAAGCAAGCGTGTTACGATATGAACCAAGCTATTATTAAACTAGCTGCAGAGATTAATAAGGGGTTAAACAAATGAAAACATTTAACAGTGAGGAACTTAATGGGTTATTAGAACAACATAAATTGTGGTTAAGTGATAGCGCCAAAGGTAAACGCGCTGATTTAAAAGATGCTGATTTAAGAAATGCTAATTTAATTGATGCTAATTTAAGTAATGTTAATTTGAATGGTTGTATAGGTAACGGAAGTGAGATTCAATCTATACAAACTACAAAATATTTAATAAACATAACTAAAGAGGATATTCAAATAGGTTGCGAAAGGCACACAATAGAGACTTGGCTATCTTTTTCAGACAATGTTATTCAGGATATGGACAGAGGAGCTTTGGATTGGTGGAAAATGTACAAACCTATTATTACAGCCTTATTGAATGTTAAGTTAGGTTAGTTTAGGTTGTAGTATAACAACGCCTTAGAAAGGCACACAGAGGGCTTAAACATGATAAATAAACAAACAATTAGAAACAAAAAACTACGTATCATTGAACAAATAGACCGAGCTTTGATTGTATTAGATAGGGAAGAGTCGGGTTATGATTATATAGTTGATACAATGTCAGTGATGCAGCTACAAACAATCAAAGGGGAACTGTTCGATGAGATATGGTATCTAGAAAACAGACCGCAAAAGTTTACTGTTAATAGGGGAAAATAAATTATGGAATTACAGGAAGAACTATACGAATTAGATGTACCAGTTTACGAAGATGATAATTATTTGAATCAGTTTTACTGGGAGGAGATAGAGTACGAAGAAATAAATTTGACAAACTATGGAAAATAGTATAAAATAAATTTTCTTATTTGTATTATTATTATTAGGAATTAATTAATTATTATGAATAACCAAGAACAGAGAGAGAGGGGACAACTGAGCCACAAAATCCCTTGTCCTGATTGCGGAAGCGGGGATGGCAACCAAGTATATAATTACGACAATCAACCAAGTGATAGCTATTGCTTTGCTTGTCAGACTTACTTCCCACCTATTAACAATGTAACTAGAATAAAACCTAATAAACAAAAGGTTGAGAAGATGAGTATAGATTTTGATAAACTTCCCTTTCGTGAACTATCAGATAGGGGTATAAGACAAGAGATAGCAGAACTTTATAATGTTAGGGTGGCATTGAGTGAGGTAGATGGTAAGACAATTACCCATCATTACTATCCAGACACTAAGAATGGAGAGGTAACAGGTTATGAAGTTAGAGAGGTAGCAACCAAGGATTTTAAAGCAGTTGGTGATAGAAAGGGTGCTGTTGACCTATGGGGTAAAAGCCTAGCTAGTAAGAACGGTAGTAATAAACTGTTCATTACGGAAGGCAGGTGCGATGCTATGGCATTGTATCAAGTTATTACGGATAACACGCCCAGCAAGTACAAACAATACCTTCCTTCGGTAGTATCACTAACACGTGGTGCGTCATCCGCCTTGAAGGATATGGTTAATAATAGGGACTTTGTAGAGAAGTATAATGAGGTTATCCTGGTTTTAGATAATGATGAGGCTGGGAACAAAGCCACAAAGGACATTATTAAATCTTTTCCATTGTTTAAGGTCGCAAGCCTACCATTAAAAGATGCTAATGATATGCTGTTAGCCGACAGAGGAAAGGAGTTATATCAAGCAGCAGTGTGGGATAGTAAGCCTATCAGACAAGGTGAGGTCTTAGACATTGAGGACTTTATCGACAAGGCACTTGAACAGCCCAAGATGGGTATCAGCTTTCCATGGGCTACAGTTACAAGGGCTTGTTTTGGTATCAGACCTAACACCATCCATATAGTAGGAGCAGCACCTAAGATTGGTAAGACAGACCACCAGCACCAGTTAGTAGAACATCTGGTTTATAGTGAGAGTCAGAACGTAGGTATGTTTGACCTTGAGAACGCACCAGCTAAGACAGCTAAGAAGTTAGCAGGGAAGCATGACAGGATAGACTATTCAAGACCTGATGTTAGCTATGACCCTGAAATGCTAAAGCATACGTTACTATCAATGCAAGGTAAGGTGAGGTTCTATGATAGAAGTGCAAGCCGTGATTGGCAAGATATAAGAATAGCTATGGAAGAGATGCACTTGCTAGATGGTATTAACATATTTATACTAGACCCACTCACTGCATTGGTCAGTATGTTTACAGCTAGTGAAGCGAATGATAAACTAAACGAGATAATGACAGACATGGCAGACTTAGTAATGAAATATCCAATCACTATATTTTGTTATAGTCACGTTAATCCTAAGCCTAAAGGTTCACGTTCACATGAGCAAGGTGGTAGAGTATTAAGTCATGAGTTTACAGGCAGTAGAGCTATGGAGAAGTGGGCGCATTATGGTCATGGTATAAGCAGGGACAGAAGCCCTGATTGTCCTGAAGAGAAGCATAACATTAGTGAGTTTTATATGCTATTTGATAGAGATTTTGGACAGAGTTATAGTTGTGATGTGTACTTCGATGAGAAGACAATCACGTATTTAGAAGTATGATGTTTGGGTATATAGGGCGCGAAAGAAAAAAGTATGGAAGATGTTTGGGTATAGGGGGACGTTATGAGTTTTCAACGAGACTTAAAGAAGGGAGAAGCGATAGAGTTGGAGGTACTTGATATTATAAAAAACAAGTACCCAGATGCTTACAAGGTGGAGGGCTACTGCAAAGACTGGGACTTATACATACCTAGTATAAAGCAGGGTGTCGAGGTTAAGTATGACATTAAGTCCCAAGAGACTGGGAACATCGTAGTAGAAGTGGAGTTTAACGGCAAGCCTTCTGCCCTATCCACAACTAAAGCCTATAGGTGGGTGTTCCACACAGGTGATAAGATAATAGTAACGACACCAGAAAGGTTACACAAACTTATTAAAGATAGTAAACTTAGGTTAGTTTCATTCGTAGGTAAGGGTGACAGGCATAGCAAAAAAGCCTATCTTATAAAGGTAGATTTGATAGTTGGCACAAGCATAAAGGTTTTGTAATGAATTACGTATTTGACATTGAAGCAAATGGCTTAAACCCAGACAAGATACATTGTATGGTGGCTAATGGTAAGCAGGTACAAAAAGACTTCTTTGTTAATCTAACAGAAGATGATGTACTTATCGGGCATAACATTATTCGGTATGATGTACCAGTGCTAGAGAAGTTATTAGGTATTAAGATTAAAGCTAAACTAATCGACACATTAGCATTGAGTTGGTATCTGTTTGCTGAACGTAACAAACACGGGTTAGCAGACTGGGGCGAGGACTTTGGAATACCTAAACCAGTGATAGAAGATTGGGATAACTTAAGCGAAGAGGAGTACATACATAGATGTAGTGAAGATGTTAAGATTAACACTAGGCTATGGCAGCTACAAGAGCAGCACCTGGTTGCACTGTACGGAGAGGATTACAACAGTCTAATAGACTACCTTAGTTTTAAGATGCACTGTGCTATGTTACAAGAGCAGAACAAGTGGAAGTTAGATGTAGATAAAGCCAACAGCTTATTAGTAGAACTTACTGA
>Ga0233393_1000612_pt1 | contig 13500 bp, 8 predicted proteins | sample 21DmetaG_FD_183170 | JGI IMG/M metagenome (GOLD analysis project Ga0233393, IMG submission 183170) | Seawater microbial communities from Monterey Bay, California, United States - 21D | ecosystem: Environmental > Aquatic > Marine > Coastal | place: USA: California | collected 2016-10-24 | reverse complement strand
TAAATGCAATTGATCACTGATAAACCATTCTGGTTTTGGCTGACCGTCTGCATCTAAATACGTAGGAACAGTATTGATAAAATAAAGGTTTTCTGTTTTTTCGCAATACGCATTTATCAATTCGTTAACTTGATTGATTTTGTCCCAATGCTTCCAGCGGCTTTTAGTAGGGGTAACGGCAATTTGAAGTATCGGGATTGTAGGATGTTTCTTTCTGACTTGTTTGACAAAAAGTTTGAATAAACCCAAAACCTCTTTAGGAGTTCCATCTCTAGATGAGCCACTGATATCGTTAGCTACAAAACAAACCACCATACTCAAATTGTGATCAGCCAAGATTCGTTCTGTAAAAAAGACCATGTCCCTAAAATGCGCTCCACCATAACCTCTTTGAATAACATTAAAAGGCTCCATATCTTCTTCCAATGTCTTCCATAAACGAATGCTAGAACTCCCTATAAAAAGAATGGCATCATCTGGATAGTCTTTACTTACGTCTAACTTTTCAAAAGCCTCGATCTCGGGCAATGCCCATGCGCGATCTTTAGCATCGTGTTTTTTTAATGGTGAGCAAGAAATAAAAAGTACTGTAGTACAAAATAAAAACCAAAAGGAGAAAATAGAGTTCTTAAACAAAAAGGATTTAGTATAAAATTAATACGTCTGAAATTAAACAATTCAATTCATTTGCCCCTATTTTTTTTACAATAAAACTTAGCAGACGAATTTATAATCGATCACAACAAATATTCAGTTGAAACAAAGTTAGATGTTTCAGAATTGAGTAAACTTTCCAGAATTTCTTTATTGTAGGCCGTGTCTTTGGATGCTACAAAAGTTCGAATCGAAAAAGAACGCAAAGCATCATAGACACTCAATGTACTCACCGCTGAATTTTTTCTACCTGTAAAAGGATAAACATCCGGCCCACGTTGGCATGCAGAGTTTAAATTCACACGACATACCAAGTTCGCTAGCGTATCAATTAGGGGACCAATTTTTCTAATATCCCTACCGAATAAACTTACTTGCTGGCCGTATTCAGAAGCTGCCATTGCATCTAGTGGTTCATCGATTTCTTTGTAAGAAACTATAGGAATAACAGGTCCAAATTGCTCCTCTTGGTAAACTTTCATCTCTTCATTTACGGGGTATAATACTGCAGGAAAAGTATAATTTGTTGACTTTTCTCCACCTTTTTTATTTAAAACTTTAGCTCCTTTTGCTTTGGCATCTTCGATAAGCTCTTCAATATAGTCAGGTTTACTAGGCTCTGGAAGTGGTGTTAAAAAGGTGTCTTCCCAAGGCATTCCAAACTTTAATTCATCAACAGCTTTAGAAAAGCGACGATTAAATTCATCGACTATAGACTCGTGCACATAAAGTACCTTAAGTGCTGTACACCGCTGGCCGTTGTAGGAAAGTGTTCCTGATATACATTCCTTGATGGTCAGGTCTAAATCTGCATCGGGTAAAATAATTCCAGGGTTTTTTGCCTCTAATCCAAGTACTAAACGCAATCTGTTTTTGTTTGGGTGCTGATCTTGAAGAGAAACTGCTGAGGAACTATGGCCAATAAGTGCCAAAACATCTACAGCTCCAGTTTGCATGATGGGAGTTGCAATTTTACGTCCACGACCGAATAAAATATTAACTACACCCGGTGGGAAACTTTCTTGAAAAGCCTTTAATAGTGGGGCAATTAAGAGTACACCGTGCTTTGCAGGCTTAAAAATGGCTGTATTTCCCATTATGATTGCAGGAATTAAAAGGCAAAAAGTTTCATTTAAAGGATAATTGTATGGGCCTAGACACAATACAACACCCAAAGGACCCCTACGGATATGTGCGTAGACACTCCCCTGCTTGTCAAATTTGGCTCCTTTTCGATCCAGATTTTTATAAGCTTCAATGGTATCGACGATATAGTCCACTGTTCTATCAAATTCTTTATAGGAATCTGATTTATTCTTACAGATCTCCCACATCAGCAACTTGACGACCTCTTCTCTGTGAAGTTTCATTTTTTCGACAAAGGTTTCCATGCATTTCAAGCGTTCTCCAACACGCATGGTAGGCCATAGACCCTGACCTCTTTTGAATGCTTTTTCGGCTGCATTTAAAGCCTCTAAAGCGTCTGGAGTTTCCATATCTGGTATTGATCCCAAAAGTGTAGGAACCATTTCACCTGAACCGTTGGGTGATTGTATGGTTGAAAAAACTTCAGTGGTATTTCCTTTCCATGTCTTTAATTCACCGTCCACAAGGTATCGGTCACATACATGGGGGGTTACTTGAACTTCCTTAGGAATTTCAGCAATTTTAGTAGTCATAATGTCTTCTTTTTCTTAGCGTTTTTAGATTAAAAATTGAAACAAATTTTGCTTTTCGTTCAAATAATCGAATTTGAAGTTATGGATTTTCATCCGTTCTACCAAAAGCGAAAAATCTGCTGCTTCTTTTAATTGGATTCCAACGACTGCTGGTGCATTCGTTCGGTAACTTTTTTTTGAAAACTCAAAATGTGTAATGTCATCATTGGGTCCTAAAATCTCCGTTACAAATTCTTTAAGTGCACCTTCTCGTTGAGGAAAATCAATGAGAAAATAATGCTTTAAACTGGCGTAGAGTAGAGCGCGCTCACTAATTTCTGGCATTCTTAAAATGTCGTTATTCCCTCCACACAATAAAACTGCTATTCGCTTACCTTCAAGCTCATCTTGCATTTGTTCTAATCCTGCAATGGCAAGTGCTCCAGCAGGTTCGGCTACTATACCTTCTTTGTTGTACAAGTCGAGTATGGTTTGACATATTTTCCCTTCATGTACAGTGATGACTTTTTCAAGAGATGATTTACAAATCTCGTAAGGAATAACTCCTACCTGACGTACAGCAGCCCCGTCTACAAAACGATCCATCTTCTTTAGCGCTATACGTTCTCCTGACACAAGGGCTTGTTGCATAGATGGTGATCCTTGGGGCTCCACTCCTATGATTTTAGTTTTTGGAGAATGGGACTTCATTACTGTGGCGATTCCTGAAATCAAACCACCTCCTCCAACAGGTACAAAAATATAATCTAGAGGGGCGGACGTATGCTCTAAAATTTCAAAAGCAACCGTAGCTTGACCTTCGATAACTTCTTTATCATCAAAAGGATGAATAAAGATTTTTCCCTCCTTTTTTGCAGCTTTTATGGCTTGCTTTTGACAGGCATCATAAGTATCACCAGTAAGTACTATTTCGACAAAGTCTTCTCCAAACATACGCACCTGAGTTACTTTTTGCTGTGGGGTCGTTGCGGGCATGTATATTGTACCTTGAATCTCCAATTTTTTACAGGAAAAAGCAAAGCCTTGAGCGTGGTTTCCTGCACTTGCACAAACAATCCCTTCTCTCCGCTCGGACTCGTTTAACGAACTGATTTTGTTATAAGCACCACGGATTTTAAACGAACGAATTTGTTGTAAATCTTCACGTTTGATAAAAACAGAAGCGTTTGTCTTTGCTGACAAACGCTTGTTAAATTCCCAAGGAGTTTTTCTGATCACATTATTCAAACGCGATACAGCTTGTTGAACTCCTTCAAGTGAAGGCAGGTTTTTCACCCTATACTATTTTAGTCATTGCGGTCATGGAAGCGCGAAGTTCATAACCTACCATTTCTACTGGATGGTAACGAATAATTTCGTTGATATCGATCAACTGCTTATTGTCAACCCCATTGTCATTAACTTGAAGTCCGGCACCGATCACATCTGTCTTAATCCCTTTCATAAAGTCAGTCAACATCGGTTTTGCAGCATGGTCAAATAAATAACAACCGTATTCTGCTGTATCAGAAATGATACGATTCATTTCAAATAATTTCTTTCTTGCAATGGTATTGGCAATCAAGGGCGTTTCGTGTAAGGATTCATAATAGGCAGACTCCTCTTTAATACCTGCTGCTACCATAGTGTCAAAAGCCATTTCTACCCCAGCTCTAACAAAGGCTACCATCAATATTCCATTGTCAAAAAATTCCTGCTCAGAAATCTCCTTATCAGTAATGACAGTTTTTTCAAAAGCAGTTTCTCCTGTGGCTGCTCTCCAAGACAATAGATTTTTATCGTCGTTAGCCCAGTCTTCCATCATGGTTTTTGAAAAATGACCCGACATAATGTCGTCCATATGCTTTTCAAAAAGCGGCTGTAAAATCTCTTTTAATTGTTCTGAAAGTTCAAAGGCTTTGATTTTGGCTTGATTAGACAAGCGATCCATCATATTGGTAATCCCACCGTGTTTTAATGCTTCGGTTATAGTTTCCCATCCGTATTGAATCAATTTTGCAGCATATCCTGGATCGACTCCTTCCGCAACCATTTTATCAAAACTTAAGATAGAACCTGTTTGTAGAACACCGCAAAGTATGGTTTGTTCTCCCATCAAATCTGATTTTACTTCAGCCACAAAAGAGGATTCCAATACTCCTGCACGATGACCTCCTGTAGCAAATGCATAGGCTTTTGCCTGAGCCAGACCATGGCCTTGAGGATCGTTTTCTGGATGAACCGCGATGAGGGTAGGAACTCCAAATCCGCGTTTGTACTCTTCACGGACTTCAGATCCTGGACACTTTGGTGCTACCATGATTACAGTTAAATCTTCACGGATTTTCATCCCTTCTTCCACAATATTAAATCCGTGTGAATAAGAAAGTGTAGCTCCATTCTGCATCAAAGGCATTACAGCCTCTACTACAGAACTATGATTTTTATCCGGCGTAAGGTTGATTACTACATCAGCTGAGGGAATTAACTCTTCATAAGTGCCTACTTGAAAATCATGATTTACCGCATTTTGATAGGAAGCTCTTTTCTGTTCTATAGCCCCTTGACGAAGGGCATAGGCGATGTTTAATCCCGAATCTCGCATGTTAAGACCTTGATTTAACCCTTGAGCCCCACAACCTACGATTACAATTTTTTTCTCTTCGAGTGCACCAATGCCCTCCTCGAATTCTGATGCGTCCATAAAACGACATTGACCCAGTTGATCCAATTGTTGACGCAGTGATAATTGATTAAAATAATTTGACATGATTCTATTTATTGTTGTTTTTAAAAGTATTTAATATTTCTGAGATTCCCATTTTTGCTTTGGTTACCGAGATTCTTCCCGACCGAACAAATTGAAGTAACCCATAAGGTTCTAAGTCTTTACGCAACTGTTCTGTTTCAGCTCTAAATCCTGTTTTTTCAATGACGAAAAAGTCAGGAGAAACAGTGACTATATTAGAATGACTGTCCTTGATAATGTTTTGTATTTGACGTTCTTCAAATAAAGCGCTTGATTTTACCTTGTACAAGGCATTCTCTTGAAAAATCGTTTCCTCATCAGTATGGTAAAATGCTTTGATCACATCGATTTGCTTTTCGATCTGCTTCACTACTTTAGCAACTTTTTCAGTCGTCATTTGCACAACAATCACAAACCGAAAAACATCTTTAATCTCAGATTGTGAAGTCGAAAAACTCTCAATATTGATGTGTCGCTTTAAGAAAATTGCTGAGACCCTATTCAAAAGACCAACGTTGTTTTCTGTATATACGGAAATGGTAAATGTTTTTTGCTCCATCTTATTCTAATCTTATATCAGAAACACTCGCGCCTGAGGGGATCATTGGAAAAACATTATCTTCTTTCTCAACACAAACTTCTAAGAAGTAAGGCTTATCAGAAGCCATCATTTCTTTGACCGCTTGATCCAAGTCTTTTCGTTCATCTACGCGCTTAGCCTGAATTTGAAATCCTTTAGCAATGGTTACAAAGTCTGGATTGACCATTTCTGTTGAGGCGTAACGCTTATCAAAAAACAATTGTTGCCATTGGCGTACCATGCCTAAAAAATCATTGTTCAATACCACAATTTTTACAGCGACCTGTTGTTGAAAAATAGTTCCTAATTCTTGTATGGTCATCTGGTAACCTCCATCTCCAATCACCGCAACTACTTCGCGATCCATGGCTCCCATTTTAGCTCCAATAGCAGCAGGTAACGCAAAGCCCATAGTTCCTAATCCACCAGAAGTAACATTACTTTTTGACTGATTGAATTTGGCATAACGACAGGCTACCATCTGATGCTGCCCTACGTCGGTTACAATTACAGCATCACCTTTAGAGTGTTTGTTGATCATCTCAACAGCTTCACCCATAGTGAGTCCAGGTTTTGTGGGGTTTAAATCAGCATCAATAACTTTTTCGAGCTCGATAGCGTCCAACTCATCAAACCGTTGAATCCATTGAGGATAAGTCTTTTTTGAAATCCGATCCGTAAGCGCTTGCAAACTGATTTTACAATCAGCAAGTAAAACAAGGTCAGCAATTACGTTTTTATTGACCTCAGCGGGATCTAATTCTAAATGTATAACTTTTGCTTGTTTGGCATAGGTATTTAAGTCTCCAGTAACCCTGTCGTCAAAACGCATTCCAACGGCAATTAACAAATCACATTCGTTGGTCAATAAATTGGGGGCGTAATTTCCGTGCATACCTACCATCCCTCGGTTGGAAGGGTGTGAAGTGGGTAAGGCAGACAAGCCTAAAATAGTCCAAACTGCGGGTATTCCTGATTTTTCTACAAAGGCTTTGAATTGATCTTCTGCTCTTCCTAAAATAACTCCTTGACCCCATACAATCAATGGCTTTTTAGCTTGACCGATCAGCTCAACAGCTTCTTCTACTGCTGCAGTAGGCAGGCTAGGGTAAGGCTGATAACTCCGAATCCCTTTGCATTTTTCATAAGTAAAATCAAAAAGTTCAAATTGAGCATCTTTAGTAATGTCGATCAATACCGGTCCTGGTCTACCTGAACGGGCAATGTAAAATGCTTTAGCCATGATTTCTGGTATCTCACTGGCTTTGGTAATCTGATAATTCCATTTGGTTACTGGAGTTGAAATGCCTATGATGTCCGTCTCTTGGAATGCATCAGAACCCAATAAATGGGAGGCCACCTGTCCCGTGATACAGACCATGGGAGTGGAATCAATTTGCGCGTCAGCGATACCAGTTACTAAATTGGTTGCTCCAGGACCCGAGGTGGCTAAGGCAACCCCAACTTTACCTGAAGTGCGGGCAAAACCTTGAGCTGCATGAGTAGCTCCTTGTTCGTGGCGGGTAAGCACATGATGCAATTGGTCTTGGAATTTATAGAGTTCATCGTAAATGGGCATGATGGCCCCACCAGGATAACCGTAAACCAAATCGGCACCTTCAGCCAACAAACAGCGAATAACAGCCTCAGCTCCAGAAATGTGTAAAGACTTGGTTCCTGTTTTTTTTATTTTTTCATTTGTACTTGTTTCCATAGCTAATTGGAATCTGTAACACAACCTTCAGAGGCTGTTGCTACACTTTTTATGTATTTGTATAAAACACCTTGTTCAAATTTATAAGGTGGTTTTTTCCATGCTGCTTTTCGTTCAGCAAGTTCAGCATCGCTTAAATCAACACTGAGTGTATTTTTTTCTGCATCAATGGTAATGATATCGCCGTCTTTTAAAAGTCCGATGGCACCTCCCTCCTGCGCTTCAGGTACTATATGCCCCACTACAAAACCGTGTGTTCCTCCTGAAAAACGACCGTCAGTAATCAATGCGACACTTTTCCCTAAACCTACTCCCATGATTGCTGAAGTGGGCTTTAGCATTTCGGGCATTCCAGGACCACCTTTAGGTCCTTCATATCGAATGACGACTACTTCGCCAGATTTTACTTTACCCTCCTTAATTCCTTGGTTGGCAGCAAATTCTCCATCGAATACTCGTGCTGATCCTTGGAATAACAAACCTTCTTTACCCGTAATCTTTGCAACTGATCCCCCTGAGGCTAAATTTCCTTTGAGGATACGAATATGTCCTGAAGGTTTGATCGGATTATCAAGTGGACGAATTACCGTTTGACCTTGAGTTAAATCTGGAACATCTGCGAGGTTTTCAGCTAGAGTTTTCCCGGTAACGGTTATACAATCACCATGCAACATTCCTTGCTTTAACATATACTTTAAAACTGCAGGTACCCCTCCTACTTTGTGTAAATCTTTCATCAAGTATTTTCCGCTGGGTTTGAGATCAGCCAAGAAAGGGGTCGTATCGCTTATCCTTTGAAAATCGTCTATGTTCAAGTCAATTCTGGCTGCCTTAGCAATTGCCAAAAAATGCAATACCGCATTGGTAGACCCGCCAAGAATTGCGATTAAACGCAAGGCATTTTCCAATGATTTAGCGGTAACTATATCTCTGGGTTTTAAGTTCAGTTCCAAAAGGTTTTTGAGATAAGCTCCTAATTCACCACACTCCTCTTTTTTGTCCTTGCTCACTGCAGGGTTAGATGCATTGTATGGTAGAGCCATCCCGCAGGCCTCAATGGCAGAGGCCATGGTATTAGCAGTATACATCCCGCCACAGGCTCCAGCGCCAGGACAGGCTTTTTGGATAACGCTTTTGTATTCTTTTTCGTCAATAGTACCTGCAACTTTTTCACCCCAGGCTTCGAATGCAGAAACTACATCCAGTTCTTTATCGTTGTGGCAACCAGCAGCTATGGTTCCTCCATATACTAAAATTCCAGGGCGGTTTAAGCGCAATAGTGCCATCATGGCTCCAGGCATATTTTTGTCGCAACCTACTACGGTTACAACTCCATCATAGGACATGGCTTGTACAACAGTCTCTATAGAATCAGCAATAATATCTCTTGATGGTAGTGAAAATCGCATACCGGGTGTACCCATGGAAATTCCATCACTTACCCCTATGGTGTTAAACACTAATCCAACCAAAGATTTCTCATTTACCCCTACTTTAATATCTTGCGCCAAGTCGTTAAGGTGCATATTACATGGATTTCCCTCATATCCGGTAGAGGCAATCCCGATTAAAGGCTTCTTAAAATCCTCATCGGTCATCCCAATTGCGTGTAACATGGCTTGTGCCGCGGGCTGAGTGGGATCTTGAGTGACTGCTTTGCTGTATTTATTAAGTGCCATTATACTATTTTGTTTAACGAATGTAAATTTTTGTTTCTTCATAGGGGTATTCACAGAAGATAGTCTCCTATATCCAACCTTGATTTAAACTATTTAAAATACTGATTATCAGTTTGTTTTAAAGTATATTTTAATACATTCAGTACAGTTAAATTGCTCCTGTTGAATTTCCACTATCTTTACAAAAAAAATGCATTTTGGAGTCTAAAAACCACAACCTCTATACTGGAATACGACTTGCGCAACAACAGTTTTTTAAACAGTTGAAATCAAAGCCGATTTCTTTTCGAATTGACTGCTTAAAACGCTTAAAAAAACAGATTGAGCTCCAGGAAACCCATGTCATCAAAGCCTTAAATGCCGATCTGGGTAAGCCCAGTTTCGAGTCTTATACCAGTGAGATTTTAATGGTTCAAAAAGAACTCGACCTCTTTATTAAAAATTTAAAGCGCTGGGCAGCACCCAAACGGGTCTCGGGAAGTTTGATCAACTTTCCTTCTCAAGATTACATCTTGTCTGAACCCTATGGAACAATATTGATGATTTCGCCTTGGAATTATCCTTTTCAGCTTGCGATGATTCCCTTAGTCGGTGCAATTGCTGCCGGAAATACGGTCGTATTAAAACCCTCAGAATCAGCCCCCCATACCTCAAAAGTCTTGATTGATTTACTCGAACAGGTCTTTACAGAGGAATGGGTCAAAATCATAGAGGGGGATGCGAAAGTTGCACAAGACCTATTAACTCTTCAGTGGGATTATATCTTCTTTACAGGAAGTACGACTGTAGGGAAAATTGTTGCTCAAGCTGCGGCGGTTCACCTCACTCCAATAACGCTAGAATTAGGCGGTAAAAGCCCATGTATAGTCGACGGTTCTACCTCCCTTCAAAAAACAGCAAAGCGCATCGTGTTTGGAAAGTTTTTAAACTGTGGCCAAACCTGTATTGCTCCAGACTATGTACTGGTTAAAAAAGAACACCAACAAGCTTTGATTCAAGCTTTAAGTAATGAAATTCAAAAAGCTTACGGTAAGGACAGCGCTCAATCAAAAGATTACGGTCGAATCATACACCAAAAACACTTTGACAAACTTGTCGCAGATTTAAAAGGTCAGCAAATCGTCTATGGTGGATACCAAGACAGAGACAACCTCTTCTTTGAACCCACCTTAGTTGTGGATCCACCACGTGACAGTGATATTTTTAAAGAGGAAGTTTTTGGTCCCATACTCCCCATTATCTCTTATGATTCAGAAGAAATGCTGGATGAAGTTCTCAGTGAATTAAAAAATCCTTTGGCTTTTTATGTATTCAGCAATCGCAAAAAGTTTGTACAACAATTGCTGATGCGTTATCCTTTTGGCGGAGCAGTAGTCAATGATACAATCATTCATTTTACCAATCCCCATCTACCTTTTGGAGGGATTGGAGCAAGTGGAACGGGAGCCTATCACGGTAAATACAGCTTTGATCTTTTTAGTCATTCTAAACCCATAGTCAAGCGTTCGTTTTGGTTTGACCTGCCTCAGCGCTACGCTCCCTATCCAAAATCAATCGCCACTTTAAAGTGGATACTCAAAAAAATATAAGCTTAAATGAAAGAAAAAACCGTTAGTGAAGCTATTGCTCACAGAAGATCCGTTCGAATATACGATCCAGAAAAACCCATAGAAACCGATAAAGTAAAATACTGTATTGAACAAGCAACTTTGGCTGCGACCAGTAGTAACTTACAATTGTGGGAATTTTACCATATTACCAGCCCGGAAATGAAAAAGCAAGTAGCGTTAAACTGCTATAACCAACCCGCTGCGAAAACTGCTCAAGAATTGGTCATACCCGTAGTACGTCTTGACCTTTGGCGTGAACGAATTCAAGCCAATTTAGATTTTATCCATTCGAATGTTAAAACTCCTGAAGACGAAAAGAAAATCAAGGGAGCCTTGACCTATTACCAAAAAATCATTCCAAAATTATACCGAGGGACATCCTATCTGATCGGCTTGGTACAAAAAATTAAAGTCAGTCTAGACGGGCTGCGCAAAGTTAGCTATAGAGAAGTTACTGCAGGAGATTTACGAGTAGTAGGACATAAAAGTACCGCACTGGCTGCGCAAAACTTTATGATGAGTATGGCGGCTCAAGGTTACGATACCTGTCCTATGGAAGGCTTTGATTCTCAAAGACTCAAAAAGATTCTTGGTCTTCCTAAAAAAGCGCAAATCAGTATGGTAATTGGTTGCGGAATCCGAAAACCTGACGGAATTTACGGTAAACGTTTTCGTATTCCTTTTAAGGAAGTGTATCGAGAATTATAGGTCTTTTTTTAAGTATATATACTGGTAAAAAGACTTCATACACCCTTTTTTTTCTCTTGTTATAGGGGGACTTTATAGATCGAATAAGGTAAACCGCAGCGCACCTTATGTCAATGGAATATGCTGAAATACGGTTTGCAGTTACACACCACTAAATCCCCTCTTGATAGAGGGGACAATTTATCGACTGGATATAGTGAACTGTATTACAATCCTTATCAACAAGGTATCGGTTTAAAGGTTTCGTTTTAAACTTAAAATCCAGCAATTGTTACCCCCCGTTATAATCCACTTATCCGTACTTTTAGCAAAAATTAAAACGGATGAATCTACTTTCGGTAGAAGGAATTTCCAAAGCCTATGGGGAACGAATAATTTTTGAGCCACTATCCTTTGGAATGAGTAAAGGCCAAAAAATTGCGTTGATAGCAAAAAACGGAAGTGGAAAGACTACCATTTTAAAAATCATTGCCCAGCAGGACACTCCCGATCAAGGTTTAGTCAATTTCCGCAAGGGAATCCAAGTGTCTTATCTTCCACAAGATCCCGTTTTAGACCCAAATAAAACAGTGGAAGAAATTATTTTGGCTTCTGGAAACCAAACCTTGGAAGTAATTGCTACTTACGAAAAAGCATTGCAAAATACAGAGGATACTGAATCCTATCAAAAGGCATTTGAAGCCATGGATCAGCACCAGGCTTGGGATTTTGAAACCCAATACAAACAATTACTGAGCAAACTTAAGCTAGACGATCTAACGCTGAAAGCAGCTGCCCTATCTGGTGGACAAAAAAAGCGACTTGCCCTTTGCAGTGCGCTACTCGAAAAACCAGATTTACTCATCTTGGACGAACCGACCAACCACCTTGACTTGGAGATGATCGAATGGCTGGAGGCGTATTTTATCAAAGAAAAACTAACACTACTGATGGTTACCCACGACCGCTATTTTCTAGAACGAGTTTGTAATGAAATAATAGAATTGGATCAAGGAGTTTTGTTTGGCTATAAAGGAAGCTATTCCTATTTCTTAGAAAAACGCGCAGCTCGAATGGAACAGCTCGATACAGAAGCCCATAAAACCAAACGTCATTTTACAAAAGAATTGGAATGGATGCGCCGTCAACCCAAAGCCAGAACTACAAAGTCTAAATCCAGAATCGACGATTTTAATACTATCAAAGCTAAAGCACAAATACGAAGAAACGAACACAAAGTGCAACTAGAAATCAATATGGAACGTTTAGGCTCTAAAATGATCGAAATGCATCGAGTAAACAAGGCTTTTGGAAACAAGGTGATTCTCAGAGGTTTTGACTACAACTTTCAGCGCAATGATCGGATTGGGATCATCGGCAACAATGGAACAGGTAAATCTACCTTTCTCAAATTACTGACCGATACAATAAAACCTGATAGTGGAAAAATTATCAGGGGAGAGACCCTTAAGTTTGGCTATTATACACAGGAAGGTATTGAGATTAAATCCAGTCAAAAGGTCATCGAAGTGATCCATGAATTTGGGGAATTCATACCGCTTAAAAAAGGGCGTAAAATCTCCGCTCAACAATTACTTGAACGCTTTTTATTTGACCGTAAAAAACAATACGACTATGTGGAAAAACTCAGCGGAGGCGAACGAAAAAGACTTTATCTGTGTACCGTTATAATTCAAAATCCAAACTTCCTAATCTTGGATGAACCCACCAACGATTTGGACATTGTAACCCTCAATGTGCTGGAAAATTTCCTGCTGGACTTTTCCGGTTGTTTGATCGTAGTCTCCCACGACCGCTATTTTATGGATAAGATTGTGGACCATCTTTTTGTCTTTCGTGGAGAGGGAAAAATCGAAGATTTTCCAGGAAATTATTCTGACTTTAGAGCTTATGAAGGTCTTGAAAATACGGCAGTAAGCTCGAGGAAAAAACCCAAGACCGAGTGGAAAAATACAGCAGATGACAGCAACGAAAACAAACCTTCTTATAAGGACCAAAGGATTTTAAAAAAATTGGAAAAAAAAATTGCCTCCCTTGAATCCAAAAAAGAAAAACTTCAAAATCAGTTTACTGACGAAACCCTATCCCCAGATGACATCAAAGCACTTTCTATAGAATTAAAAACAGTAGAAGAAACTCTTGAAGAAA
>Ga0233393_1000588_pt1 | contig 13776 bp, 8 predicted proteins | sample 21DmetaG_FD_183170 | JGI IMG/M metagenome (GOLD analysis project Ga0233393, IMG submission 183170) | Seawater microbial communities from Monterey Bay, California, United States - 21D | ecosystem: Environmental > Aquatic > Marine > Coastal | place: USA: California | collected 2016-10-24 | reverse complement strand
CGTTTGTGGTCGGAGCTGTTCTGCAAGCGGTTTCATTACTCGAAAGTAACTATCTTTTCGCTATGTCAGGTTGGTCAAAATATGGAATTCACAAAGGGCTGTTTCTATGGCCGAGCATTTGGGTCGCACTAACCGTATTTAGCTTTGGTTTAGAACAAGCCCTTAATGCCAATTTCGCTGCGCTCGGTCTCTATCCTGGTCAACTTTCGGGTGCGTGGCATATTCTTACGTTTCCACTGGTACACGGTGATTTTAATCACTTATTCTCCAACACCGTTAGTCTATTCTTCGTAGGCACATTACTGCGTTATTCTTTTCCTAAAATCTTTGATCGTGTTTGGATGCTTGCTTTTCTTTTACCAGGTATAGGACTTTGGTTTATCGGAAGACCTAATTTTCATATCGGTGCAAGTGCTTGGCTTTATGCGCTGGTGAGTTTTATATTTTTTAGTGGCATACTTAGATTCCACGTTAAACTCCTCGCGCAAAGTATGTTGATGGTATTTCTCTACGGTTCATTTGTTTGGGGGGTAATGCCGCACGATCCCACCATAAGCTGGGAAGGGCACCTAAGTGGTGCAATCACTGGACTTTTCTTAGCACTCTACTATCGTAAGATTGAACCTATTGAGGCGTTACGTGATGAGCCTATCCAACACGAAGAGGTCACCTGGGAGGACTGGAAAGATCCAATAGAAAGGGATTTAGACTACGAAGAAGTTAAAGGTGTGCACCATAGACCATCGAAACCGCAGTCAACGCAGCAGTTTCGGTACGAAGACGGCTCTGCCCCAGATGAATGGGTGTAAAACCCGCTTGCTGGGCAGATTGAACTTCAGCCGGCGTGAAATCACCTTCAGGTCCTATAAGAACAATCAAGGATTCTGATGCAGCAATTTCTGTGAAAGCCGTTCGCTCAGTATCCTCGCAATGAGCGATACAACGGGCACCTTCTAAATCCCCTGCAACAAAGTCCTCAAACGAAGTTAATGGATCGATTACAGGAAGGCGCCCTTTCAAACTTTGTTTAGTAGCGCTTATTGCTACCTTGAATAAGCGTTCGTCTTTGATAACCTTACGTTCACTGCGATCACAACGCAGTGGAATGATACGCGACACACCTAATTCGATTGACTTTTCAATAAACCATTCGAATCGATCCATGTTTTTGGTAGGCGCAACTGCAATAGTAAGGTCATAAGGAACGTTACCCCAATGCTTCTCCTTAAGTTGATATGTTCCTGCTACCTCACGTTTCGAAGCGATTTCAATAGTTCCAGAATATAAATTTCCGTCACCAGTTATGAAGTGTATAGTATCACCTGCATTCTTTCTAAGAACACGCACACAATGATTGACTTCACTTTCGTGCAATTGGAATCGATCTTCGATTATATGTCCATAAAAGAGCTGCATCAAAATGATATTTTAGCTTTAGCACTCGTCGTTAACGGTGCGTTTACACCGTCTAGATATTGAAAATAACCAGCGATTCCAATCATCGCGGCATTATCCGTAGTGTATTGAAAAGGTGGGAGATAGATGGAAATATCTGCTTGTGCTCCCCATTGCGTCAATGCCGCTCTTAATCCGCTATTTGCACTAACACCGCCTGCAATTGCGACATTCTTAATGCCCGTAGATTTCTGAGCAGCTTTTACCTTTTTCATCAAGACTTTTATAAGGGCTGCCTGGTAACTTGCACAGATGTCGTTCAGATGATTCTTGATAAAACTAGGATTGGCCTTCATTTCTTTCTGTAAGGCGTAAAGAAAGCTGGTTTTCATACCGGAAAAACTAAAGTTATAATCCGGTAGGTTACTTTCATTAAAAAACATGAACGTTGGATTGCCTTTTGCACTTAACCGGTCAATATGAGGACCTCCTGGGTAGGGTAGTCCTAAAATTTTAGCTGCCTTATCAAATGCTTCGCCAACAGCATCATCTATAGTTTCACCCAATACGTTCATTTCTTTCGGTGAAAGTACCTCTATGAGTTGCGTATGCCCTCCGCTCACAGTTAAACAGAGATAGGGGAACCCAATGGGGTTTGGATGTGCGTCTTCTATTAGATGCGCCAAAACATGCGCATGCATGTGGTGGACGGGTATAAGTGGAATGTCTAATGCCAATGCCATACTCTTTGCGAAGGAAGTTCCAACAAGTAAACTACCCAATAGTCCGGGACCGTTAGTAAAAGCTATAGCGTTCAGTTCTTGAGGACTGATATTTGCTACCTTTAGTGCGCGATCAATGACCGGTACGATGTTCTGTTGGTGTGCCCTGGAAGCTAATTCTGGAACCACTCCTCCGAACGCTTCATGCACTGCTTGAGAGGCCACTTCATTAGACAATACTTTAGTGCCTAAAAGGATTGAAGCACTGGTATCGTCGCAAGAACTTTCGATCGCTAATATGTAAGGTGCATTTTGCATGAATGAGTCAAAAATACAGCAAAGATTACGTGGACGGGGTAAAAATATCCGGTTAGGTCTTCTGCTGTTTCTATTGTTGATCGTTTTACCTGTAATCCTGCTATTAAATTCTTTAACTGTTCAAAGAAGTCTTTGGCGAAATTTTGTAGATCCACGACTTGCTGATATCGGTTTAATGTCTGATTTTCAAGGTTTTAAATATAATTTTCCAAATTCTATAGAATTTAATCCGCTTCTATTCTACACAGAAGAAGACACCCTTGTTACCAGTAAAGAAATAGAATTAGCTGAACTGTCGTTTTCAAAAGGTTGGAGGCTAGCGAGTTTGAAATCGTTAGGGTTGGAAATTAATGTTCCTGCTTTACAAACGTTCATTAATAAACAAGAAGCTACTGGCAATTCTCAAGATTTTAGGTTGCTCGTTAGTGAATTACGAGTACCAACGTTGAAGTTGAAAGGAGATACCCTTTTATCTGAGTTACAATTGAATTGTGACGGTTTACAGTATGATGGCGCGCTTACTATTGACAGTATCGATTTAAAGGCACAGTGGGATACGATACCCTTCTTGTTTAGTGGGCAGCATATAGGTTACAGTGAATCTTTTACGAGTGGTTCATTTAACATTGATGTATTGAACTTAGGCCAATTAGAAGGAGCTATATCAGGTGCACCTAAAGACATTAACGTTAAGGCACTGCTCAGACTAAATGCAAATAGTCAAATGCTCCCGCCTCAAATTAGAGGATACGAATTACCACTTATTTATGATGTCAATTTCTTTTGCCATGAACTTGACTCCATTAAAAGTTCGATTGCATTTAAGAGTCCCACAATTGAAGGTGATATGTCATGCATAGGTCGATTAAATCAAGCATTGGCTGTTGAATTGAATCTTAACCTTCTCGATCCAGTGCATAAATATGTACCCAAAGAAATTCCAATAGAATTAGTACCCAATAGTCTCAATGTGACGGGGCGTATAGACGATTGGATAAGCAATGATGTTCGTATCACGGCTGAGTCTAATACTGCTATTTACAGTTTGAATTTCAATGATTTAGAATCACCTGCATACATCAACGCTTCAATACTAAATCCGAATTTCCAGAACTTAGAAGCATTCGAAGTTAGGACGGCCATAAAGCCAACTATTGCCTCGGTTTTTTCAGAGGGTTGGAATGCAACAGGGGTCTTTCCAAAGCTTCAATTCTCCACCCACACGAGTAAGGGTTTAAGTTTCGATCTTCACCACGGCGGGAGTAAGGACTCAGTTTGGTTGACGTGCTTAGATACACTGCTAGATCTCGAAGGATATGTCCTAAAGAATGGCGAAGACTATACCTCGGTACTAGATTTGAACGCAATAGGTTTAGACCTTTTCGATCCATTAGATACGGGCCAGGTAATTAGCGGTTCGTTTGCTGTAGATTTTAGGTCTAGTTCTACCGGTAAAATTGAAGTTCAAGATCTATTACTGCAACGCCCTAATGATTCCGTTTTCTTGGACTCATTGATTGCTGAGCACAGTCTCAGAGAAGGTGTTAGAACTTTTGTTATTCAAAGTGATGTAGCAAATGGTGGGCTAGTCGGTGATTGGGAATTTAAATCGTTACCGAATATTATGGAGGTAATGATTTCCTCTTCATATGATGATGGAACAGTAAAATCATGGCCAAAAGCTGAACTCGAAGGGCACCTAAGAATAGGAGAATTGAATTGGTTGGCGGACCTTTTCCATCTGCCGTTAGTTGTTGCGCCAGGAAGTACTTTAAAATGGAACTACAATAAGATAGGAAAAAAATGGGCCATTGAAAGTGCCATTCGTTCAGGTACTTATGGTCCATATGCTTTAACAGGTATAGACCTTTCTATTGACCACCAGGATATGTACTTCGATGCTTTGGTTTCGGTGGAACATGCTCAAATCGGACAAACCGAAGTGCGTACATTTAAAGCAGAGTCGCACGGAAGCGATATGGTTCGAGATGTACGTTTTACAGGGTCTTTGGTCGATAGCATACCTACTGCAGTAGTAGGTAAATTTAATTACATGCCTGGTCGTGCTCTTATTGAAAATGCCAGCTTCAACATTGGCTTAGATACATTCTCGCTTGTTTCCAGCGAACCTGTTGAATGGAATAAGCACTACGTTCAAACCGATGCATTGGAATTCAACGGAAGCGGAGGGGCACTACATCTGGCAGGACGTTTATCAATTAACGAAGCGCTTAAACACAAAGGTACCTTTAGCGCAGAATTGACTGCACAACCTTTAAATTACTTCTTGCGAACACCTGAGGCTGTTCTTGGAGGATTATATGCAGTAGATATTCAGTTCAACGACAATGGAGGATTGGATTGGACTGCAGCGACATCAATCACAGGGCTATCGCTTAACGGTACACCTTATGGTTCATTCAAAGGTCAAATGAGTTATGCCCCTAAACAATCGGATGTGTTCATATCAGGTACCCTATTCGATAAATCACAATCATATGCGAACACGCGTGGTCATTACAACACAGCGCTAGATGATTTAGATCTGAGTCTGAATGTGGATGCATTGAACGTAGCATCATTAAATCCATTCTTTCACGAAGCTATAGCCGGTCTCGAGGGTCGTTTAGAAGGTGGTGTGCAGATTTACGGTCCGTTGAACGAATGGAACGCGCGTGGTGAGGTTTACTGGAATAACGGCACCATAGAAATCCCGCTTTTAGGTGCCCAATTTTCTGTGGCTGAACAGTCTCTAATCAACCTCTCAGAGAAAGGATTTGAACTGGATTCAATAGAACTCATTTCGCAGGAAGATGAGACTCAGGCAGTGTCTTGGGGGGTCATTGAGCATCACCAATTGAAAGATTTTGGTCTAGATATTCGATTATCTACGGATAGTTTACTCGCCATGAATAAGGAACGAAACGTGGAAGATATGTTCTACGGTACCGCTGTGGCGGCGGGTGAAATGCATTTGACGGGACCAGTGGAACAACTGCAATTAACGGTTCAAACAACCACGAAAGAAGGTACACTACTTAAAATACCGCTTGATAATCCCACAGCTGTTGAACTACCTGGGTTTATTCGATTTGTTGATTCCGAATTGCCGCGAGTAACCGTGGAATCGATGGAAAATGAACATGATTATTTCGGTGCGGATTTAGGAATAGAGGTAACACCAGCAGCTAAAATTGAATTGGTCTTAGATGAAGTACTCGGGGATATCATTCATGCACAGGGAAGCGGTTCCATGCGACTAAAAATTCTAGAAGATGAAAGTGTTGAGCTTTATGGGGTCTACACCGTTGAAGAAGGAGATTACCTATTTACCCTCCAAAACATTATTAATAAGCAGTTCAATCTAGTCCCCGGTGGAACGATCGCATGGAGTGGCGACGTATACCAAGCCGAGCTTGATTTAAAGGCCGTATACCGTGTTCAAACGGATCTTACAGGTTTAGTCAACAGTGCGAACTACAACAACGAAAAGGTCCCAGTAGATCTTATAATTTCGCTGACTGGTCCGCTTCTCGCCCCTGAGATAGGTTTTGCCATTGATTTACCAGAAAGTCCCGCATCCTATCAACAAGAATTGAACCGCCACTTTTTAAATGAAGAGGCCTTGCATTATCAGGCGTTTTCCTTGCTCATGTTGGGTGATTTCTTTCAGCAAAACTTAGGTATTCAAGAGAGTATTAACTTCGAATCCTCCCTAGGGAATACTACATCGGAATTATTGGTTAGTGAGTTCGGCAGCTGGTTAGCCGCAGGCATAGGGGATTATGTGACCGTAGATTTTGATTATACCACAGGAGCCAATCCGATTGCCAATTTCGGTAATCAAGGTGACAATCTAAATCTAGGCGTATCAAAGAACTTCTTCGACGGTAAATTAAAATTGAAGTCTTCCTTTGACGTCCCGATAGGACAAGAGCAGGCTTCGACTTTATTGCTCGGCGACACAGAAGTATCCTTAGACCTATCGAAACAAGGTACCGTTGTACTTAAAGCGTTCAACAGAAGTAATAGAAATGACCCTTTACTCCAGACCACAGGTCCTTACACGCAGGGGGTCGGTATCCAATTCAAAAAGGATTTTGATCGTCTAATGAAATCTTCTAAGACTGACCTTCAATAAGGTCAACGGCGGCTACTAAATCCGCAACGTAGTGCATTGGTACCTCAGTATGCGGCTTTAGGCCATGACCTGTTTTGACTCGAATAGTTTCCACGCCTGCACGAGCTCCGGCCTCTATATCTCTAGCGCTATCACCCACAAGGTAACTTTTGGTCAAATCAATATTGAATCTGTCCGCAGCTTCGAGGAGCATTCCTGGCTTAGGTTTGCGACAACTGCATTCAACCTTATACTCTTTAACCTCACCTTCATAGCCGCTGTGCGGGTGATGAGGGCAATAATATATGGCCTCAACAAATGCGCCTTCTTGTCCTAATTCTGTCTCCATTTTTTTATGGATTTCATCCAGCGTAGCGATAGTACAAAGTCCTCTCGCAATCACACTTTGATTAGTAACTACTACGACTAAGAAGCCCATTTTATTCAATCTTCGGATGCTTGAAGCTGCATAGGGGTACAATTCCAGATCTTCCGGACGGTCAATAAGGTCAGTGTCGATGTTTATTACGCCATCGCGATCAAGAAAAACGCAACGTTGCTTATTATTTAGGTTTCGTGCGGCAACCTTACCACTTTTTAAGGCTTCTTCAACTTTTTTTAATCGGTCCGGCGTACCCATGTCTTTTAGGTACTCAGGTGTATTGTACGCGAACACATTTAATTTTGCATGAAGGGTAGGGAAGATGTCTTTTCCAAAGTCCGCTTTTACCCCCGGTTCCAGATGTTCAAGCACAACAGGGTTGAAAACGTACGCCGCTGCATTCACGAGATTTCTGTAGCGCAAGCCATCAGGATGCGGTTTGGCATAGAAAGCAGTTACCCGATCCTCTTGATCCACTGCTAATAAATCGCTGTCGTACGGGTGATCATTGGGATGCACTACTAAAGTGGCATCCGCGTTCTTGTTTTCATGGAAGGCGATAAGACGATTGAGATCCATATTCATCATAACATCGCCATAGAGCACTAGAAACGGATCAGTCAGGTGTTGTGCTATAGCTTTTAGTCCGCCAACAGTGCCAAGCGGTTTATCTTCAATGTAATAGTTGATTTCAATACCGAAATGCTCACCATTAGCAAAATAGTCCTCTATATGTTCATAAAGGTGGTTCACGATAAGCCATACCTTGGTAAAGCCATGTGCCTTGAGTAATTCTATCTGATAGGCTAAAAGCGGCTTGTCTAAAACAGGCATCATGGGCTTAGGCACATCTGATCGAATCTCTGCAAGTCGAGTTCCCTTTCCTCCTGCAAGAATTACGGCTGTTTTCATTTTATCATATTTGCCTCAAACCTAAGAAACTACATTGGGCTTTTTTCGAAAGATTCAGAAAGATTCTAAAAGACAAGTTTTTTTTTGCTCAAAGGTGTTGTAGATTTCAAAAACGCTATTACATTTGCAACCCATTGAGGAACACGGTCCGGTAGTTCAGTTGGTTAGAATACAAGCCTGTCACGCTTGGGGTCGCGAGTTCGAGTCTCGTCCGGATCGCCAACAAAAAAAGCCCTTAGAGCATTACTCTAAGGGCTTTTCTTTTTCCTTGAAAATCGTTCATCGTTTTCTTTTCGTTTTTTTCCCTCGGCTTTTGTGCAATTCACAATAACGATGGTCTGGAAGGGCCTCTCGCTCGCATTTTGCCCCCGTCTTTGTTTTGAAAACGCATTTTCGAAAAGCCTTAGGCCTAGATTCAACACTTTTAGTGCGCAGGAACGGTAGCGCACTTGCGCGATCCGGTAAACAGACAGAACAGGGCAGGAGGCCTCTGTTCAGTGCTTGGCGCTCATCGATCTTAATTTGGCCATTTTTTAAATACCTACAGCCGTCCACGTGGTATCGTGCGCCAGATGGATTGATACCCCGAGTGGAGAAAACAACGATTTCTTCTACAACAACGGAATCACTAGCCTCTTGCGCCTTAACTTTAATGCTCAATAAATTAAGCAAGACTAAAATCCCTATGATTCTTCGAAACTTCATAAGAGCAAAGCTATTCATTCTGTTTTTTGCCTGCGAATTTTTGACCGGATTCTCTCAATCCACTAGTATTGATTTTGATTATTTACAAGTGATAGAGGCGCCTAGAGGCCCCATAGGTTTTATCGGTACCTCGGCAAATTTTCATATTAACGGAGGATCTTCCTATTTCGGAATTCGTTTGAACAATGCTGCCGTGGGCAGTAGAGCAGGGTATTACACCTTTGGTTATCAAGCCGGTACTCGACTTCTAGTTTCGGAATCTCTGAGTTTGCATCCTAAGCTTATGTTCACCACAGGTGGTGGGGCGGAAAGTAACGATGGATCCGGTGGATTTTTAACTACAGCGCTGATGCTGGATTATTCTATAGACCGATTCAACTTAGGTTGCGGGGGACAATACAGCTACGTTAGTACAGGTATCATTCAAGGATGGAGCCCTATAGTGAGTTTAAGTTTTGGGCAAGACTTTAGTCGCAAGCCGTACACGATTGGTAAGGCACAAATTTTCACCAATGCCATGTATTCTGTTTGGAATGAACACAACAGGAATACGGGATTCGTAGGTGTCGGCGGCAGGCTATTCGATAACCTCACATATAAAAGTGTCTATCTAACTGCTGCGGTTACTGACTTAGGCGGCTACATGGATGTGTATGGCGGTTATGGGTTATATCAAGACATCGGGAAGTTCAGAGCATTAGCAGAAATCAACTTAGGAACGGGCGGTGGCGGTCGTGCTCCTTCTGGTGGTGGCGTTTTAACAGGGTTACAAGGAGAGTTGCAATGGCATCACAATGGAAAGTTCGTAGGGCTCAGTTCTGGTGTTCTAAAATGGGTTGATGGGCCATTTTACTTTGGCTTTACCGGTTTGCATACCGGAATAGACTTCAATTATACTTCTACACAAAACGAGAATGGATTTTTACCAATGAACCTGAGTATAGAAAATGGTATTCGCACCTATATCGGTGCCTCTGGGTTTTCCAATTTAGGTGTGGCATTTAGGTTGTATAAATATGGTATGATCCAATTGCGAGGCGAAAGCTATTGGGCCTTCACAGATGGTAGAGGTGCCTATGCCGAAGGATTATTTGGCCTTCGCGTGCAGCCCAATTTTTGGTTTATTGAAACCCAAGTAGGCGCTGGAGCCGGTGGAGGAATTAACCTTTGGGGCGCTGCTGCATTAGCATTTGTAAATGTAGGATTTGAAGTACCCGTAAACGATTATTGGGATGTAACAGGCCGCGGTATTTACAACGTGTATTCCTCTCAGGCATTTCCTACATACGGTTGGCAATTAGGGATGAGCTTTAATATTCCTTTTAATACCCAATTCTGATGCGCCGGTTATTGCTTTTGCTCTTTATCATCGCCAATCTTTACAGTGTTGGACAAGGGACTTCCATGACACTCTTGTTTGAGCCGCTGGAGTCTTCCAATGATATGATGTGGGTGACGCAGCGCTTTGAGTTGGTCAAGGATTATACGAAGACAAAAACCTCGATATCTGGGGGTTTAGAGACCCAAAGTGCCATTTTGGGTAATTATGGTGGTTTCTATGCCTTCGGATTTACAGGAGGTGTTTATCAATATTTACGTCCATGGGTATTCGCTCATATAGGCGGATCTATAGCCTCAGGAGGAGGTGCAGGTGCCCCGGACGGCGATGGGTTAATGTACCGTGGGTATGCGGGAATATCTGCTACTAAGAGTAAATACGGGATTGTGGATGTAGCCTACAATCACATTAATTTTCCTTCAGGAGCTATTACCTCGAATCATATATCCATCGGCTACACATATGTATTGCCTTATCGAATAGAATATAGCGACCATAACAGCTATTATCCCACCTATTTTGAATTGGTCACGGGGCTTTGGTTCTTGGGGCCGGAAGATGCTTCTCGCAACAGTGAACCGGTGCGAAGTGCTTATGCAGGTGTGCGTGTCGGGCAGTATTTAAACACCAATCATACCGTTGGGGGTGAACTTCAACTAGGGGCAGGTGCATTGGGTAGCATTGATGGCTACATGAATTACTCCATGGGGCTACGATTTAATACCCCTTCACAACGCCTATTCTTTCGTACGCACGTAGGATCCGGCGGTGGTGGTGGTGTGTACACAGGTGGTGGTATATCCTCTATGGTAAGTGCTGGGGCCCAGTTTGGCGGGCATCAATTCAGCGTAGGACAATGGATAGCGCTGAGCGATAAAGCTTCTATTCCGTTTATTTCGTACAGCCGACATATAGATTTTAAGAGCTCCTTAGGTTTTCATAGTAAAGGAGTAGACTATAGTTATAATGACCCACTTGAGGTGGCATTAAAAGTGATGGCTGGAGCAGGTCAACAGCGATCTTCAGGTATAGATCGAAACGACAATCCTTATAATCCTATGTCAGGAATAGCTATGGGGCTTGGCATTGAGACTTGGAGCAATGAGAACTATTCATTGGATGCCTATGGTCATACGTTCTGGGCGGCCAGTGGCGGTTACGGTGCCTATGCAGAGGGGTTATTCAGTGCAGCGTTTCTTAAAAACGGGGATATCTTCAGATACGGTTTGGATTTGACTTCTGGAATTGCAGGAGGCGGTGGTATAGATGTGGGTTCTGGCCTAATGATTGCATCTGGGGTGCAGGTGGAAAGTAAAATTGGACCTTTATCGCACCTTAAAATGAACATCAGGCAGAAATACTTCCCAGGAGGAACGTACCAACCGGTATACTTTGGTGTGGAACTAATTCAATCCTTGCCTGTTCAGTTGTGGTAAGTACTTAAATTTGTACTATGAAAAAACTTTTACTACTCTTCGCACTTTTCACGGGCTTAGCTGCTCTGGCGCAAGTGAACCACTCTGACACGAAAGGCCTAAAGCAGGGGAAATGGGTAAAAAAGTATGAATCGGGCAAGAAACGTTATGAGGGATACTTCAAAAACAACATACCCGTAGGAACTTTTATTTACTACTTCGAGCGCGAGGGAGGTATCATGTCCGAAATCGTTTACCGCGGAGAGACCGGGGTGGGATTTGCAAAAGCGTATCATACTAATGGGATTATTCAGGCTGAAGGGCTCTATAAAAATCAATTTCGAGACAGTACTTGGCGCTATTATGACAAACAAGGTGTGCTCACTCAAAGTGAAGAATATGCTGCGGGTGTTCTACAAGGAGCACAAGTGACCTATTATGAAAATGGGAAACTAGCCGAAAAGAAGACTTTTGAGAGTGGTGCCCAGGAAGGGATTTGGCTCAGGAAATGGGAAGACGGTAAATTGCGCACAAAGGGTTTGTATGAAAACGATAAACTCAACGGCGAATGCACGTATTACGATGAAGTAGGAAAGCTATTAGCAAAAGGGTCCTATAAAAATGACAAGAAGCATGGGGCTTGGTATTATTTCGAGAAGAATAAAGTAATACGTAAAGAGGAGTACAGCTACGGACAAATGGAAAGTGAAACCACTTATGACGCAGAAGAAAAAGAGTAAAACTACGGTTGTAGTCGGTCTTAGCGGCGGTGTTGACAGTTCCGTTACAGCGCATTTACTCAAAGAAGAAGGGTACAATGTCATAGGACTATTCATGCGTAATTGGGTGGATGAATCGGTCACTATTCATGACGAATGCCCGTGGGTGGAGGATAGTAATGATGCCATGCAGGTTGCGGATAAATTAGGTATTCCATTTCAGGTGATTGACATGAGTGCGGCGTATCAAGAACGTATTGTGGACTACATGTTCAGCGAATATGAACGTGGACGTACACCGAATCCAGATGTACTTTGCAATCGTGAGATTAAATTTGATCTCTTCCTTAAAACTGCAGTGTCTATCGGCGCAGATTATGTTGCTACAGGACATTATGTAAGGAAATCGACATCGACCATAGCTGGGACTGAAGTGCACCACCTCTTAAGTGGCTTAGATTCAAACAAAGATCAGAGCTACTTTCTATGCCAATTATCTCAGGATCAACTAGCCAAAGCACTCTTTCCTATAGGACATCTTCAAAAATCAGAGGTACGGGAAATTGCAAAGAAGGCTGGACTAGTTACTGCGGAAAAAAAGGACTCACAAGGGTTGTGCTTCATAGGAAAAGTCCGTTTGCCTGACTTTCTCCAACAAAAACTAGAGCCTAAATCTGGGACTGTTTGGGAAATTCCACGAGATGCGGATGTACTGTCTTTACCGAGAACTACATTAGCTGAAAAAGCGGCGCCCTTTAACTTTCATCCAAAGCATGGATTTAAGCGTGGTAAGCACAATGGCGCGCACTATTATACGACAGGTCAGCGCAAAGGATTAAGCATAGGCGGAAGTCCATTGCCCTTATTTGTTTTAGAAGTGAATACCACCTACAATGCCATCTTCGTGGGTCAAGGAGAAGATCATCCAGGGTTGTACCGCGATGCATTGTTTATTAAAGCATCTGAACTACACTGGGTTCGAAAAGATTTAACCTTATCCACTGGCGAATCTTCTACCTATGATGTGCGTATTCGTTACCGTCAACCTTTGGTGAAAGCCACAGTGCACCGAATGGAGGAGGGTGCATATATAGTATTTAATTCTCCTGAAAAGGCCATCACCCCGGGACAATTTGCGGCTTGGTACAGCGGAGAAGAATTGATCGGTTCTGGCACCATATCTGAATGAGAAAACCCTTCTACATAGCAATTGTTCTATTTCTTTTCAGTGTGAAAGGATTGTTAGCACAGGTGAGTACTTCCCCTCACGCTGTATACTTCTCTGCGAAATCTGTCACTCTCGACACCCTCAACTTCAGTTCGTATTTATCCCAAAGAGCGCTGGACAGACGTGCTCGACACGGCATCACCTTTTCTACTGCAGATGTACCTGTTGCTAAAGCGCATATCACAGCAATAAAGTCGATTGCAAGATATACTGGAGTAACTAGTAAGTGGTTGAATTTAATCTACGTAGAGGCTACTCCAGGTGAACTTCAACGTATTCAGTCTTTACAGTGCGTAGAACGCGTTGTTCCTTTGAGAGGTGGTATGACGAAACTGGAGACATCAGAGTTTTCATATGGCTTTTCAGAAAGTCAGACGAAGCAAATTTCTTTGCACAGCCTGCATATACATTCGGTTAACGGTTATGACGAAACAGTCGCTTTGGGCGAGGGTATGCTAATCGCAGTGCTTGATGCAGGATTCGTTGGCGCTAATACCGTTGTTATTAACGACCAATTAAAT